>MAAC01005980.1_pt1 | contig 61991 bp, 42 predicted proteins | sample 1115981 | NCBI WGS metagenome assembly MAAC01 (sample SAMN04961126, study PRJNA320927) | seawater metagenome | isolation source: sample BD02T64 sea water enriched with oil for 64 days | place: USA:Gulf of Mexico | collected 2013-07-27 | reverse complement strand
CTTCATCCCATTCCATAATATTGGGGCGAATTTCTTTTTCTGCAAAATCGCGCACCATTTGCGCAATCATTTCTTGGTTTTCAGTTTGTTCAAAGTTCATTAAAAAAGTGTTTCTGTATAACGATACTTACAATTCTAAGTAGGGCGCAAGTTTACTATATATTTCCTCATTGAGCAACCCTATTTCCACCAACTGATGGGTGGATTTAAATTTTTTCGTGAAATCTCGATAATCTTGTATTGAAATAGCCATATTCCAAGTGAAGTACGGATGTTTAACCATTTCTGGGGCTGTTGTGGAATTGACATGAATTTTAATAATTTTATTGGAATCTACCCATACAAAAGGCCAAATCTTCTGCACTGTTTCTGGGCGCATCCTTTCAATCTCATACAATTGATTGCGTGAATAGTAGCCTCCTAATTTATCTCGATACCAAATGATTTGCCTCGCATAATAACTACCTACACCACGCAGTTTCTTCAACTCGGTCGTATCCGTTGTATTTAAATCAATCCATGGGTTATCATTTGTTTGAAGCTTTGATTTTTTCAAGCCTTCCTTCCCCTCAAAAAAATCACGTGGCGGTAAACTATCCGGAAGGTGAATAAATGGTTTCATTAGCTGATATAACTCCTCATTAATGACGAACAGTTTACGAACATCGGATTTCTCTCGAAAAGTAGCCCCCTTGTTTTTATACTTTTCTATACTTTGAGCTTGCTTTAAAGACAACCCAAATTGCATCCACTTTGCAACATCAGCATCATTCGGATTAAAAACCACAGGCTTCCACACCTGTTTCTTCTTCTCCTTATTTCCGTCTGTATAGCGAGGATATTTTTTTCGATTTTGGGCTAAATATTTTCGTTTTAATTCTAATTTACGCTCCGTTTTTAATTGTTCGTACGTTATAGAATCTTGCTTTAATTGCGCGACAAACTGGAGGTACTCCGACTCATCAATTGCGGGATATACGGGTTTAAACAAAGGCAGTACTACTTGAATGCTAGACACCAAAACGATTAGTAAAATTAACACGAAAATTCCATTTCGCTCTCTTTTATTAAACGCTAAAAGATCTTTCCAAGTCCCATTCATAACCCATGTATTTGAAATTAAAACTTATGAATATTAGGGTGGAGCCATAAATAACCAACAACATAAATTGTCCTTACTAAAATAAAGAAAAAGTATGGCAAAAAAAAAGCTCCCGAATTGGGAGCTTCTAAAAACAAATAACGCTTTAATGGAATTGTTTAATTACTCCGGTACGCACCTTTTCCATATATACCCGCAGATCTTCCCTTACCTCACCAGACATAATTAATAAGCCAATAATATTAGGAAATGCCATGGCTAAAATCATCATATCTGAAAAGTTGATCACGGCATTCATAGAAGTAGATGCTCCTATAACAACGAATACTAGAAACAATCCTTTGTACGTATTTTCCGACCATTTTTTCTCACCGAACAAATAGGTCCACGCTTTTAAACCATAATAAGACCAGGAAATCATAGTAGAGAAAGCAAACAAGAAAACCGCTGCCGCCAAAACTAGAGGAAACCATGAAAATGCACTTTCAAAAGCCGCAGAAGTTAATTGCGCACCTTCTAAACCAACATTTTTATATTCCCCTGTAATAATGATAACCAAGGCAGTCATGGTACAGATCACTACCGTATCAATGAATGGCTCTAACAAGGCTACAAACCCTTCACTTACGGGTTCATTTGTTTTTACAGCAGAATGCGCAATTGCCGCAGATCCTACGCCCGCTTCATTGGAGAAAGACGCACGTTTAAACCCGGTCATTAATACCCCCACAAAACCACCTCCTACAGACTCTGGCGAAAACGCACCATCTATAATCAAACCAAAAGCGTAACCTAACTGACTGAAGTTCATACCCAAAATAACTAAGGCGGAAAGCACGTACAACACGGCCATGAAAGGAACAATTTTCTCGGTTACTTTAGCGATACTTTGTATCCCACCAATAATAACAACTCCAACTAGAGCGGCCATCCCAATTCCAAAAAAGAAACCTTTACCTTCCAAAAAAGAAAACTGCCCTGACATTTGCGCAAATGCTTGATTGGACTGAAACATATTACCTCCACCAAAAGAAGCTAAAACCGCAAGTACGGCAAAAAGAATAGCCAGTACTTTACCCAATTGCACCATGTTCCGTTTATTCAATCCTTTAGTTAAATAATACATTGGACCACCCGATACGGTACCATCCTCATGTAAATCTCTATATTTCACACCTAAGGTACATTCGGTAAACTTGGTTGACATACCTAATAAACCAGCAACGACCATCCAAAAGGTAGCTCCAGGCCCCCCTATAGTAATGGCAACAGCAACACTTGCGATATTCCCTAAACCAACGGTAGCAGATAAAGCGGTTGTTAAAGCCTGAAAATGGGAAACTTCTCCTTTATCTGAAGGGTCATCAAATTTCCCTTGAATCAATTGAATGGAATGTTTAAATCCCCTAAAATTGATGAACCTCATTTTGATGGTAAAAAATACCGCTCCAAAAACCAACCATACCACAATAAAAGGTACATCGGCACCAATATCAATCCCAACCAATTTTAGTGGATCTGCAAAAAAGAACATGGCTAAAAAGTCTACAATTGGAGCAAACATAGAATCAATTGCTTCCCCCATACTCTGAGAATCGGAGGGTAAAGGTTCTTGTGCAATAACAGCAGATAAATTGGTAATAATGGCACTTAAAAACAAGAGTGTCTTCTTCATAGAATTGGTTTAATCCCCAAATATAATTATCTCCTCTAGAAATTGAATAAAATTGGGTGAAGTTCTCTCGAATTCGGTTAAATTACTTAGAAATCTGTTCGATAGCGCACTTTATTCCTTCCACAGACCCTTTGGTTTCTATTACCCAAGTAGCATGTGATCCTTCCGATTTTAAACAAGAAATACGAGGTCTTAAATTTGCGCCTTGAATATTACCTGATTCCGACTTCAAAACATCCCTCACGTTTCCATTAGAAAGCTTGCCAATTTGAATTGCAAAATCGTGTACTGAATTCACATCATCTCCCCCAATATGGAAATAGCCTACATTTCTATTTATACAAATTATTTCTACCAAATTCACAACGTCCATCACATAAGTAGGTGTTCTAAATTGATCCGTCACCACTTTAATCTTGGTCTTTTCCTTAAGAGCGTTAAAAACCCAAGTAAATATGTTGGGACGCGCAGCCACTTTGGAATACCCGTAAACCAAAACAGGACGAATAACAGCCCATTGACACCCGCCATTCTCCACTAACAATTCTGCGGCTCGTTTACTCTTGGCATAAACACTTATTGGGTTAGGCACATTCATTGGTTTTTCCCACATGTGTTCCCCATTAAAAACAAAGTCAGTGGAAAAGAAAATAAAATGAGCATCCATTTCTTTAGCGCACTTTACAAGCATCCCCGTAGCCATCGTATTGACTTGATCACACAATTCAGGATTAGATTCACATGTATCTACTTGAGAAATAGCTGCGGTATGGATAATTATATTAGGAGAAATTTTAGCCACTATACTTTCCAAACCTTCCAGGTTCCTTAGGTCAACTTTTTTATACCTCACTATTGACAATCTAGGGTTCCGATTTTCACCTTTAGAAATTCCGAATACAAAAAAATTAGAATTTTGCAGCAACTGATTCACCACTAAGGACCCAATAAAACCATTCGAACCTGTCACCAAAACCACTAGACGATTCATTACAAATGCAATAAGGTATTGATTTGTCTAATTTGACTTTGTGTACCCAAAACAAATATTTTGCATTCAGGAATTATCTCCAAATTAGGGTCTGGGTTTACCCTATACTCCCCCTCAGGAGTACGATATCCGATAATTAAACAACCTGAATCATAACTTCTATCCAGTTCAGATAATGTTCTCCCATGAAATTTAGAAGGAATATTTTTATATGAGATTTCTTCCAAATTAACTTCATTACTACCCATAACCGAAATATGATCCAAAAACTCATATACATCTGGGGTAACTACTAAAGACCCCATATGAGTACCCCCCACTTTATCGGGCATAATCACATTATTACTTCCGGCTATTCTTAATTTTTTTACGGAACTATCTTTCGAGGCACGGCTAATAATTTGAATCGACTTTGCTAATTCTCTTGCGGTCAACACCACAAAAACATTAGCGGCATCACTGGGCAAAGTAGTAATAATGGATTTGGCACGCATAATACCACTACGAATTAAGGTCTTTTCGTCCGTAGCATCCCCTTTCATATACAATAAATTGGCATCCTTTAATTGGGTAAGAATTTCATCATCGTTTTCAATGATCACTACTTCCTTACTATAGGCCAACAATGTTTTTACGGCTTGCGCGCCATTTCTGCCATAGCCACAAACAATTACATGGTCTGAAATTCTATCAATATATGCGTCCACTTTATAATTTTTAAAATAATTCTGAAGGTTACCATTCACGATATACCTAGTAATGTAGGAAACCGTATACGCAAAAATACCAAAGCTGAAAATGATCAAAAAAGCTGTAAAAACCCGACCTTCAATCGAAAGGGGATGTACTTCTTTGAATCCTACAGTAGATACTGTAATAATGGTCATGTAAAAGGCATCCACAAAGATGTAGTCCTCAATAACCATATACCCCAGAATACCGGTAATGATTACGGCAGACAGTAATGCAAAGGAAAAATAAAGTTCCTTGAAATATTTAAAAGCACCCGTCACCAATTACAATTCCCAAATGGTATTTTTCTTTGGTTTGAACCAGGATTTATTTTTTAAAATAAATGCCATTGCCAAATAAACAACCAAAGGAGAGCCCAAAGTCAAAAAGGACAGGTAAATGAAATAAACCCGAATGGCGTTGGTACTAACATTAAACCTTGTACCCCACCACTCACAAACTCCGTAAGCTTTGGCATCAAAAAGTTCCTTTATATAATTTACCAATTTCATTTATTTAATATTTGTTTACCAATACCACAATTTAAGCATTTCTTTAACGTGCAAAACCTATTTGTTAATTCAATTAGTGATTGACTATCCGAAGCACTTTCAGCAAAAATATTGTTTTGTGACCAATTCCGCAGTATGAAATTATTTTCTGCGGGTAATTTTTCTAATAAATCAATCGCCAATTCTTGATGATGAATACTCCCTATTTCTTTTCCATAGAAAAAGAGCATCGGGCTGACTGTATTTATCAGTAAATTTTCAATCGACTTCGTTCCCAGCGGTTTTTTCTTGAATTTGCTTTCCTTATCAAAAGTATAATGTGTTTCCCAATAGGAGGAAACATTCACCTTAGGTATATCCTTATTTGATTCGATTTTAAACTCACGTACAAAGGAATCAAACAAGTTTCCTTGCATATGAATTAAATGGGCCAGTTGGCTGAGCCGAAGGGTTGGAAAGCCAATGGGGCGAATTTTACCGAATTTCCATAAATCCGAAGGTATACACTGCAGACCATATTTACTTTTTTGATGTGTAAATTCTTTTTTTAATTGGGTGAAATATTCATCTTTAAAATCACCGTCTAATAATCCTGCCACCCCAAACAAAAGGGACTCCAACTTAAAAAGGTCATCTTTGTTTTTTAAAAGAATTATGAAATTCAGGTTTCGGCTTAAAGCTAACATGGGCTCTGCGTTCGTTTTAAACCCAAAATTTTTACAAAACGAAATAAAGAAGGTTTGCTCCCAATTGTTTTTCGTTACTTGATAGATTTCCTGTAATTCCAAAACTTTTCTTTCCAATCTTTCGATCAAAAGCCGTCCCAACCAATTGGAAATTTCGAAATCATTTACGGTATGTAACGAATCGGAACACATAATTTTATTTCGATTTAAAATCAAATGATCAAATTTGGAAATAAGGGAGTTGGAAACGCGTCCTTTTAAAATAATGGTTGGGATAATATTTCCCAAATGATCCGATACGGGTTTATTGTTCACCCACACCACATGTAGTATGGTTTTTTGATATAAGGGATCTTCTTGGTGATTATGCGCAAACCAATCGGATGAATTAATATGGATTTCAACGTTACCTGCCCAGATTAAATCACCTATCTGAATCTTCGCATTCGAAAAGTCAGGACCTGAATTATGGTTATGAAAACCCTCTTGAAGGATCATCACTTCTTGCTCATCTTCTGTCCTCAAGTTATGCAGGTTAAATAACTTGTGCTTCCAGATATAGTGTAAAAAATCTTCGGACATAAAAAAAGGGATTTTGGTACTCTAAAGTACAAAAATCCCTTTACATCAATTTTAGGCTATAATTCCATGGCTTTTCAAATGAATAGCCATTTCTTTTTGAATTTTATTCGCTTCTTCTTTGGCACAGTTCGCAAAATTTTCATCCGAACCGGAATAAATAATACCACGGGATGAATTTACTAATAACCCACAATCAGAAGTCATTCCGTATTTGACCACATCACTTAAACTTCCACCTTGCGCCCCTACACCGGGCACCAAAAAGAAGTGCTCTGGAACCAATTTTCTTACCTCACCAATATCTTCTCCCCGGGTAGCCCCAACCACATACATTAGGTTATTAATCGTTCCCCAAGTAGAAGAGACCTTCAATACCTTTTCAAACACTTTTTCACCCGAAGCCAAAACTTGTTGTTGAAAATCAAGCGCCCCTTTATTGGAGGTTAAGGCTAATAAAATGACCCACTTATTATCGTATTCTAAAAACGGAGTTACAGAATCCTCCCCCATATATGGAGCCACGGTAACGGAATCGAAATCACTATTTTCAAAAAACGCTCGGGCATAAAGATGAGATGTATTCCCAATATCTCCACGTTTGGCATCTGCTATGGTAAAGATCTCTTTTGGAATATATTCCAAGGTCTTTCTCAAGCTCTCCCATCCCTTTTCACCCCTACTTTCGTAAAAGGCAATATTGGGTTTATACGCTACGCAATAATCCTTTGTCGCATCAATAATAGACTTATTGAATTCAAAAATTGGGTCTTCCAATTCTAACAAATGTTTAGGTATTTTATTTAAATCGGTATCTAAACCTACGCACAAAAAAGATTGCTTCTTTTTTATTTGTTCAACGAGTTGTTTTCTTGTCATTATTATACAATCAATTGGTCGCTTATTCTTGACCTGATTTAAGTATTGCTGTGTTATTAGCAATTTTCAATTCTTCTACAAATTTTCCTAAATCACCATCCATCACCGCAGGTAAGTTGTACACTGTGAATCCAATTCGGTGATCGGTCACCCTTCCTTGTGGGTAATTGAAAGTTCTAATCTTAGCCGATCTATCCCCACTTGAAACCATCCCTGCACGTTTAATAGAATCGGCTTCTAGTTTCTTTTGAAGTTCCACATCGTAGATACGAGAACGTAATACTTTTAATGCCTTTTCGTAATTACGGGGCTGCGACTTTTGATCTTGACACTGGGCCACAATCCCGGTAGGTAAGTGTGTTAAACGAACAGCAGAATAAGTGGTATTTACCGACTGACCACCTGGGCCAGAAGCACAATACAAATCTTTTCTAATATCCGAATTTTTGACTTCCACATCAAATTCATCTGCCTCTGGTAAAACCATTACCGTAGCTGCAGAAGTATGTACACGACCTTGTGTTTCGGTTTGAGGAACACGTTGCACCCGGTGAACTCCAGCTTCAAACTTCAAGTCACCATATACACCATCACCCTCCACTTCGATAATCACTTCTTTGTACCCTCCTTGAGTTCCGTAGCTCACATCCATAACGGATACTTTCCATCCACGACTTTCACAATACTTGGTGTACATTCTGAAAAGATCACCTGCAAAAATAGAAGCTTCATCACCACCGGCACCCGCTCTAAACTCCATCACACAGTTTTTCTCGTCTTCTGGGTCTTTGGGAATTAATAGTTGTTTTAGTTTCTCTTCCAATTCGGCTTTCATCGGAATTAACTCTTTCAATTCTTCAGAAGCCATTTCCTTAAACTCCGGATCATCTTCTGTCGCCAATATGTCTTTATTGTTTTGAATATTAGAAACTACTTCTTTGAAGGCTTCAAATTCCGTCACAATATCCCCTAGATTCTTGTACTCTTTATTAAGCTTAACATATTTCTTCATATCCGAAATGATGTCGGGATCGACAATCATTTTTGATACTTCAATATACCGTTCCTTAATGAGCTCTAATTTTTCAAACATCCTTATCTCCTCTTAATAGGTAAATTCTCCAAACTCGGATTTGATTACCAATTCTCTTTTTTCAGATACTTCCACTCTACCTACAATTTTGGCAGGCACGTTAAACGACTCTGAGATTTTAATTATCTCTTGAGCGGTTTCTTCATCCGTATAAATTTCCATTCGATGGCCCATGTTAAATACTTGGTACATCTCTCTCCATTCTGTTTCCGATTCTTCTTTAATCATTTTGAATAATGGAGGTAATTCAAAAAGGTTATCCTTGATTACTTTATGTTCTCCTACAAAGTGTAGGATTTTTGTTTGTGCGCCCCCGGAACAATGAATCATCCCATCTAGTTTATTCCGATACTCTTTGAGTATTGCCGCAATAATGGGAGCATAAGTTCGAGTGGGTGACAATACCAACTTTCCTGCATCCAAAGGCGAATTTTTCACTTTATCGGTCAGGCCCATTCCCCCTGAATACACGAGGTCCGAATCAATAGCTGCATCAAAGGTTTCTGGAAATGCGTTAGCCACCTCCTTATTAAATACATCATGACGTGCAGAAGTCAATCCATTACTACCCATTCCCCCATTGTACTCTTTTTCGTAAGACGCCTGACCAAAAGAGGCCATTCCTACAATTACATTACCTGGTTTAATATTGGCATTATCCACAATTTCGGAACGCTTCAACCGAGCAACAACCGTAGAGTCCACAATTATCGTTCTTACTTGATCACCTACATCAGCGGTTTCTCCTCCTGTAGATACGATATCTACACCGTATTGTTTCAAATCTTCAATAAGTTCTTCCGTTCCTTCGATAATCGATTTAATAACCTCCCCTGGAATCAAACCTTTATTACGACCAATGGTAGAGGATAACAAGATGGGTCCGGTGGCCCCCACACACAATAAATCATCAATATTCATGATCAAAGCATCCTGAGCTACACCCTTCCAAACCGAAATATCTCCCGTTTTTTTCCAATATGCATATGCCAATGACGATTTTGTACCGGCTCCATCGGCATGCATTACCACACAATGGTCCTCACTTCCTGTTAAATAATCTGGAACGATTTTACAAAATGCTTTTGGAAACAATCCTTTATCAATGTTTGCAATGGCTTTGTGAACATCTGTCTTCTCTGCAGACACTCCTCTTTTTTCATATTTTGATGCCATAATTTTTGATTTAAATTAGTGGTAGAAACATACATTATCCCCTACCGCTATGATGCATACAAAAAAAGCATCTCTATATCACATAGAGATGCCCTTTAACACTATTTATTTAATCTAATTTCCTGACTCAGCTCCTTCCGCATGTGCTTCTTCGGTTGTCGGAACAGCTTCCGCAGCAGTGGCTACGTAATCGTCACGCAATACACGGAACTCTGTACGTCTATTCTTTTGATGGGCGGCATCTTTTTCTTCTTTGGTTGGAAGAGAATTAATGGTCGCATCAACAATAATCGGAGTGGTTTCCCCATAACCTTTGGCTTCCATTCTATCCACAGGAATTCCTTTAGATACGAGATAGTCCACACAACTTTGCGCACGTTTTTGAGACAAGATCATGTTTTTCCCTGATTTACCTTGCGTATCGGTATGTGCCATTAGTTCAATAACTAAAGTTGGATTTTCGATTAAGGTCGTATATAAGAAATCCAAAGAATCTTGCGAGTTAACTTCGTCATTTACCTGCAATTCCCATTTACCCAAATCATAACGAACTTCTGGGAAGCGGATTGGTTTACTAAACGATTGCATTTTCACATCATGCACAATTTTAGTCGATTCTGTTCTTCCTAGAGTAGTTTCCTGTCCTGAACCATTCAAGTACCCTTTTTTGGAAAACTCTAGGGTATAAGACGTTTCATCTTTAATGTAACGCTCGGTAGAACCGGTAACTTGATCAAATTCAAAATAACCCAATTCGTCTGATAACACTTCAATAGAAGAACCATCCGTTCCAATTAACTTAATGCTAACCCCTGGGATTGAACTCCCCAAATCCACATCTGAAATAGTACCTGCTAGGATAAATTTCAAAGGTGGAATTCTAAAAGAATAAATATCATCGGAACCTCTACCACCTGGTCTATCTGTGGTTAAATATCCTCTTTCTGCCACCCCATCAAACATGATTGAGAAATCATTATAAGAGGAGTTAATCGGGGATTTCATATTTTCCACATTATTCCATTTATCCGATGTCCCTACTCTATCAGCAGAGAAAATATCCAAACTTCCCATTCCAGGATGGCCGTCCGAAGCAAAGTACAATCTACCATCTTTACGAATGAACGGGTACATTTCATCTCCACTTGTATTTACATCCTCACCTAAGTTAATTGGGCTACTCCATGATTTTGCTTTCTTATCATATTTAACCATCCAAATATCTTTTCCCCCTTTACCACCTGGCATATCAGAGGCAAAAAACAAATATTTATCATTTAAACCCAAACTAGGATGTCCAGCCACAGAGGTGTCATTTAATTCAATAGGAAATAACTCTGGTTCTGTGTAAGCTGTACCCAATTTTTTAGTGGTATAAATGGCACAACCTAAACGAGATTTCTTTTTAGTCGAACAACGTGTAAAATAAACTGTTTTGTATTTAGAGTCCATTACTGCAGAACCTTCATTCGCAGTACCATTGTTAATCGCCTCTTGGCCTTCATCTACCATAGTAGGTTGCATCCATTTTTTACTCTTCTTATCTTGAGAAGACCCCCAAATGGAAGAATAACTTTGCCCTGTAATAGGATCCACATTATCACCTGCACTGCCCTCTCTAGTAGAAGTAAAAATAATTGCGGTATGTTTTTTATTTGCCCAAGCGGGTGCAAAATCGGCTGCTTTAGTATTTAATACAGGGTCTTTTTCAACCATATATCTTGTTGGATTATCTATCCAGTCTTGTGCCATTTCACATTCACTAATGTATCTCTCGGCACGTGCATCATCCGGAACAAGCGCTTGATATTTTTTAAATTCAACAATAGCCTCATCATACAAACCTAATCTACGAATAGTTCTTGCATAGTAAAACTGCGCATTTGGATCTTGATAACCTGCCTTTACGGCCTTACTCAACCACCCCTTTGCATTGTCATAATCTTGAATATTGTAATACGAGAACCCAATTTTATAAAGAATAAGCTTCTTTTCTTTCGCAGATTTCACTTTTGAGTAAGAATCCTTATACAGATTAACGGCTTCAAAATAACGAGAAGACTTAAACATAGCGTCCGCTTCTTTAGTTACATTTTTCTGCGCCAATAACGTAGTACCTAGCATAATAAGGATTAGGACTAGCGGAAATCGAAGTGCATTTAATTTCATATATTTTTCTTTTAAGTCATCCGAATGAAGTCGGATATAAACTCAGATTAATAACGGCTCCAAAGTAAGTAATTATTTTAAATCTGAAAAACAATAAAAAGCCTCTTTTTAAAGTAAAAAGAGGCTTTCATAAATTCGTTTATTTAGTAAACAACATTTCTCTATATTTAGGGAGTGGCCAATTCTTATTATCAACCAGCAACTCTAACTTATCTACATCGTAACGGATTTTCTCGAAGAAAGGTTTTACATTGTTACAGTAGGCTTTTGCTTGATCTTTTTCACGCTCCATTTTGTTAGCCGCCTTTCTGGCAGTAGTCATATCTGTGATATTCTTACGAATATCTTGAATATGTTGGGAGATATCTTTAATCATATCAATTTGTTCGCTAGCGTACTTGATAAACTCATCTCCAAAAATAGTTTTTAAGCCGTTTACATTTTCAACCAATCCCTTTTGATATTCTACAGCGGTAGGAATAATATGATTCAATCCCATGTCGGCCATCACTCTGGATTCAATTTGAATGGAAAGTTTATACTTTTCTACTTCAATTTCATACCGTGCTTCAATTTCTCTTTCAGAAAGAACATTTTGAGAAATAAAAAGTTCCTTTGATTTATCCGATATTAGAAACTCCAATGCTTCAGGAGTGGTTTTTTTATTATTTAACACCTTAGTTAAAGGCACTTTTTTACCCGATAATGTGGTAACTTCAATGTTCGTAGGAACATATTGTCCATTCATTAAGGGGGTTATTTGCTCGGCGCTTTCAGCGATGGCCTTAATGGTTGAGGTATTGTTGGCTGCAAAGGCTTGTGAGCTAGCAAACAAAAATAATAAGCTTGCTAGCAGAGTGGTTTTTATAATACGCACGGTGTTTTCCTACGAATAAATTAATCTGAGTTGTGTGCTAAGTAAGACCTGAATAAGCTAAAATAATTTCAATATATAACTGTTCAATATTTTACAATCGCTTTTATCGATTAGTTTTGTTTGTTTTAATCACTTTAATTATTAGTTGTTGCGAGCAATAATAGCGTTATTACTTAAAAGCAGCTACTTAAAAGCAGTTATTTAATACCATTTTACTTTAATCAATCAAAAGGAAATATTATGTCTATCAATGAAGCTAACTTTGAAAACAAGTTTGAAAATAAAGCAGGTCAAAAAGTGCCGTCAGTTACCTTTCCTATGCGCGTTAACGATGCATGGAGTAAACGTGACAGCCAAGAGATTTTTGCTGGCAAAACCGTGGTTGTTTTTTCATTACCAGGTGCCTTTACGCCAACGTGTTCTTCATCACATCTACCTCGCTACAACGAATTAGCGGGTAAATTTGCAGAGAATGGTGTTGATGAAATTTTATGTATTTCTGTCAACGACACCTTTGTTATGAATGCATGGGCAGCAGCTCAAAATGCTGAAAATGTAAGCTTTATTCCTGATGGTAATGGCGACTTTACTCAAGGCATGGGCTTATTAGTTGAAAAGAATGAAATTGGCTTTGGCAAACGTAGCTGGCGCTATTCAATGCTGGTTAAAGATGGTGTTATCGAAAAAATGTTCATCGAACCTGATTTGCCGGGTGACCCGTTTGAAGTTTCTGATGCGGATACCATGCTTGCCTACATTAACCCTGAAGCCGTGCAAACCGCGCAAGTAACATTATTTACTAAGCCAGGTTGCCCACATTGTGCACGAGCTAAATCATTACTTGCTCAGCAAGGTTTTCAGTATGAAGAGCTAACGGTTGGTGAGGAAATTAGTATTTCAGCCATGAGAGCTATTACCAGTGCTGACACTGTGCCGCAAGTCTTCATTGATGGTAAGCACATTGGTGGTGCCGATGAATTAGCACAACATTTTGCATAAATAGTTAAATAATTTGTATTTATTCAGCTTAAAAAGTATTACCACAGAGGTGCTACGCACTACACCGAGCATAATAAAACCTCTGTGTAAGTTCGAAGAACTCTCCGTGAAGCATAGCGGCTCGGTGGTGAATAGTTAAATAATTTCAGCTATTTATACTGATTAGGTTATTTAGGCAGCTACTTTTAACGTTATTTTAAAAGTAGCTGCCTTTTTTTGTTTTCGTTTTTGTTATAATGAATTTTTAAGTTACAGAAAGACTCTTATGGATAACCAACCCTACAATCCGCTACATGGTGTTACTTTGAAAACAATAGTGACTGAGTTAGAAGCTTATTTTGGTTTTGAGTCCTTAGGTCAGCAAATTAAAATCAACTGTTTCACTCAAGATCCCAGTATTAAATCTAGCTTGAAATTTTTACGTAAAACCCCTTGGGCGCGTGAAAAGGTTGAGCAGTTATATATTAAAAACAAGCATCAATTATCACAAAAACAATAATTATATAGCCAGAAAGCTATTAAAATACTGGTATTAAACATTAATATCGCCAATCATTAAGCCTCAACTTTCTTGGAATACATCTCATGACCACACCTAACCACTATATTCTTACTTGGCAGTGTCCAGACAACACTGGCGTTTTAGCTAAAGTGTCGCAAAGTTTGTTTGAGCATGGCGCTTTTATTACTGAAACTTCTCAATATAGTGATCCTTACACAGAAACTTTTTTCTCCCGCATTGCCTTTGATGATCGCAATTTAACGGTTTCTGCCAGTGAATTTATTGAAGCTTTGAATGAATTAGCAAGCCCCTTGAATATGGATTATCAACTACGCAATAAAGAAGATGTGCCTAATGTTGTTATTGCGGTTTCAAAGGATGATCACTGTTTAGTGTCGTTACTGACTAAATGGAAATCTGGCGTGTTACCTATTAATATTGTCGCAATAATGTCAAATCATCAAGACTGTCGATCATTGGCTGATTGGCATGGTGTGCCATTTCATCACCTAGCCATTACCGCGGAAACCAAAGCAGAGCAAGAAGCACAAATTATTGCTTTGATGGAGAATACTGCAGCAGACTTATTAGTGCTTGCTCGTTATATGCAAATACTGTCTGATGATTTATGCCAACAACTGTCAGGGCGCGCCATAAATATTCACCATTCATTTTTGCCTAGCTTTAAAGGCGCTCGACCTTATCACCAAGCGCATGCTCGCGGTGTCAAAGTTATTGGGGCGACAGCGCATTATGTGACCGCCAACTTAGACGAAGGACCTATCATAGCGCAAGAAGTTAAGCCGATAAATCATACTTTCACCATAGAGCAAATGGTACACATGGGGCATGATTTAGAAGCGACAGCATTAAGCCATGCCGTGCGTTTACATGCAGAGCAGCGAGTATGTATCAACGGTGATAAAACAGTCATATTGGCTTAAGATCTCTTAAATAAACCCAACATAGTAAAAAAATATAGCGCTCGCCCCGAGCGCTAATCAGGGCTGTAAAAAAATCTATACAATCAGGCGTAGTGAATTGCTGACGTTAGTTTAGGCTTTAAATGCAGCTAAAATTAGTGTACTTGGCCGAGGTGTGAGTAGAATTAGCACATACTTTGGTAAACAAGAGCTGCCCTGAAGATGATAAATATTGAAAAGATACACCACGTTGCCTATCGCTGCAAAGACGCCAAAGAAACTACTGATTGGTATAAAGACAAGCTGAATATGAATTTAGTGTTGGCTATTGCAGAAGATGAAGTGCCATCGACTAAAGCGCCCGATCCCTACATGCATATTTTTCTTGATGCGGGTAATGAAAACGTTTTAGCCTTTTTTGAAATTCCAAATTCTCCTGATATGGGGCGTGATGAAAATACTCCAGCATGGGTGCAGCATTTAGCTTTACGTGTAGCCAGTGTTGATGCTTTAGTGTCGGCAAAAGCAGAGTTAGAAAGCAAAGGGGTTGAGGTCTTAGGTCCGGTAAATCATGGGGTATTTAAGTCTATTTATTTCTTTGATCCAAACGGACACCGTTTAGAGTTAGCCGCAAACACGGGAACGGCTGAGCAATACCAACAGCTTAATGCCGTTGGTGCTGAAATGGTTGCCGAATGGTCAAAAACTAAACGTGCACCACGTCATGCCGCTTGGTTGCATGAGCAAGACTAGCAAACTCTAATTATATTTATATTTATGTTTTTTCAATGGTGATTTTATAACAAAAAAAACTACCAATCTGACAGGTGTCAAAATCAACTTGTGTTTTAGTCAAAATGCCAGTAAATTAGCATATATAATATCTGGTTTGACCTGCTTGATCATGAACGTAGCGTACAAATCATTTGTCTATAATGTAAGTAAATTATTAACGAGAGCACCGTAACCATGACTATAACAACAGCATTTCCGCATTTATTAGCACCATTAGATTTGGGGTTTACTCAATTAGCCAACCGCACATTAATGGGATCTATGCACACCGGCCTTGAAGAAGAAAGGGGTGGTTTTGCTAAACTAGCGGCTTTTTATGAAGAGCGTGCTAAGGGTGGTGTTGGTTTAATAGTCACGGGTGGCGTTAGCCCTAATATACGCGGCAGAATATCTCCGTTTGGTAGCCAACTTAGTAATTTTTTTCAAATAAATAAGCATAAGCAAGTAACCGAAGCAGTACATAAATACCCCACTAAAATATGCTTGCAGTTATTACACACTGGTCGTTATGCCTATCACCCGTTTAGTGTGGCGCCGAGCAAAGTTAAATCACCTATTAATCCTTTTACTCCTAAAGCTATGTCAGCAAGACAAATTAAAGGCACGATTAAAGATTATGCTCACGCAGCCAGTTTAGCGGCAAAAGCAGGCTATGACGGTGTAGAGGTCATGGGTAGTGAAGGTTATTTAATTAACCAATTTGCTTGTCTTCGTACCAATCAACGTGATGATGAGTGGGGCGGTAATATTGAAAATCGTATGCGCCTAGCGGTTGAAACCGTAAAAGCGGTGCGCGCAAAAGTAGGCGAGAAATTTATTATCATTTTTCGCTTATCTATGCTGGATTTAGTGGAAGGCGGTAATAGCTGGGATGAAGTGGTTACCATGGCAAAAGCGGTTGAAAAAGCTGGTGCTACCTTAATTAATACCGGTATCGGTTGGCACGAAGCACGAGTACCCACCATAGTCACATCGGTGCCAAGAGCCGCATTTACTTGGGTAACCGAGCGGATGAAAAAAGAAGTTTCTATTCCTCTAATCACAACTAACCGTATTAATACCCCTGAAGTGGCGGAAGAAATTTTAGCGACAGGGCAGGCGGATATGGTGTCTATGGCGCGACCATTTCTAGCGGATGCTGATTTTGTTAATAAAGCCGCTGCGAATAAGTCAGATGAAATTAATACCTGTATTGGTTGTAACCAAGCCTGTTTAGATCATGTCTTTGAGCAAAAACGCGCTTCTTGTTTGGTTAACCCTAGAGCTTGTTATGAAACAGAGCTTAACTTTAAAAAGCTTGATACTGCTAAGCAAACTAAAAAGCTGGCTGTCATTGGTGCCGGCCCCGCAGGTTTAGCTTTTAGTGTCTATGCTACTGAGCGAGGCCATAAAGTTGAGCTGTTTGATAAGATAAGTGAAATTGGCGGTCAGTTTAATGTTGCTAAACAAGTACCAGGTAAAGAAGAATTTTTTGAAACCTTGCGCTATTTTAACAAACAGCTTTCGCTACATAATATCCCCGTGCACTTAAATAGTGAGCAAAGTGCGGCAAGTTTATTGGCCGCAGGTTTTGATGAAGTCATTTTAGCCACGGGTATTAAACCCAGAAAACTAGATATTGAAGGTATAGATCACCCTAAAGTGTTGAGTTATTTGCAGGTATTACGCGAGAAAGTGGCTGTTGGAGATAAGGTTGCCATCATTGGTGCTGGCGGTATAGGTTTTGACGTAGCGACTTTTCTAGCAGAGAGTCATGCCGAGCATGGTGAATCGCTAACCACTAATCCTGAGGCGTGGTTAAAGAATTGGGGCGTAGATAAAACCTATCAAGCATCAGGCGCCTTGGATACGGAAAAATTATTTGAAAAAGTAGCCACAAAACGACAAATTACCTTATTGCAACGTAAAGCCACCAAGGTGGGTAAAGGGCTAGGTAAAACTTCTGGCTGGGTGCACAGAGCTAATTTGGCCAAGCATGGGGTTAATATGATCCCCGGCGTCACTTATAAATCTATCACGGATGATGGCTTGTTGATTGAGATTGATGGTAAACTGAAGTTGCTTGATGTCGATAATGTTATTATTTGTGCTGGGCAAGAGTCTAACCGTGATTTACAACAAGCTCTTGAAAGCGCTGGCGTTAATGTGCATTTAATTGGTGGCGCTAATGTTGCTTCTGAACTTGATGCTAAACGTGCTATTCGTCAAGCCGCTGAGTTAGCGATGGTGATTTAGCTAACATCAACATAAAAGCATAAGTGGAAAAACATAAGTATAAAAAAACCTGCTGGGAAGTTTTCATTGTTATTCTTGGTCTATACTTCTTGAAGTAGTGTTTATTGTTAAGATAAACACTACTTTAAACTCAATCAAAAAGGTAAAACTAACAATGAGCTTCATCTTTTCTCCAGCTATTTCGTTGTCTAATAATTTAAAGCTAAGTTTTCTGTACTGGCGTTAATCTTTTTTATTCCTATTATTGCTAGTGCTTGGTGGATTGTGGCTTCACAGTGGCAACGTATTAGTCAATATGATTTAGAAATTGAAGGCTTAGCGTTAATTAAATCGGCGATTATGCTTGAGCAAAACCTTCATGAGCCAGGGAATATTAATAGCCAAGCGATTACGTTAAATAAGCAGGTTGCTAACACTTCACTTAGTGGTGAATTAGCACAAGCAAGTCAGCATATAGCTCAACAAGCGCAAGAAAAAGATGCTGCTTTAACTCCATATCAGCAACGAGCATTGATGTATGAAAAAACCCTTACCTTTAGGGAAAATGCCGCTGCATTAAGTGGTTTGAGGCGGGAAAGTGATGCTAGCGCCTTTTATTTAGCGGCTATGGTGGTGCAAGGTTTACCCGCATTAACCGAGTACCTTGCGAGAACGGGTGAATTGACCACAAGTATTATTGACAACGATGGTTTTACCGCAGAAAGCTATACTTTACTCGTCGCGTTAGATAAACGTTTAGATGAATTGCAGATGCAGTTGAGTAAAGAAAATGAACAACTGCTTCGTGTCGATCATAAAGGCACGAAAAATTATAGTAATAATATCGCTAATTTTTTAACAACTATTGATAGTTACCAAACGGCCTTACGCGGGAATGTTATTAATCCTGATAATATTAACTGGCAAGCAAACCAAGCACAAAGCGCTATTGCAACATCACAACAACTTGCTCGAACAATTTTTAGCGAAAGTGAAAAATTATTAGCGGATAAATTACAAGCAAGCCGAGCGAGCAGTTTACAATCGCTGCTGCTGCTTTGCTCTGTGCTCCTCGGGGCAGCAATCTTCACGGCATTTTTGTTAGTGGTTATTTATATGTCGATAAAGCAAAATGTTGAAGCGATAAATCAAGCGTCTTCGAGGCTTGAACAAGGTGATTTTACCCAAGATATCATCTCAAATTCTCAGGATGAACTGGGTGATGTTGCCAATAAATTTAACCAAATGCAGCACAAAATTCATCAATTACTGACATTATTTAATCAGGATGTTAAGCAGCTTGAATTGGCGGCCAATGATATTAATGTGCTTTCGGGTAATATGGCTGAAAATTTATCGCTTCAGCAAGAAAATACTCACAATGTTGTTAATGTTATTCATCAAGTTAGTGACTCTGTTGCGGTTATTGCGCAAAGTAGTAACAGCGCTAGAGAGGTAACCGAACAAGCGAGTGCTCATGTATTGCAAGGTGAAGCAGTGATCAGTGAAACTGCGGCAGTGATTAATAATATTTCTTGTGAAGTTAATGACTCTGCGACTGTTATTAATGAGTTGGCGACTTTAAGTAATGATATTGGTCAATTTGTTAATGTTATTAGAGAAATAGCCGATCAAACTAACTTATTAGCGCTGAACGCTGCCATTGAAGCGGCAAGAGCGGGTGAACAAGGGCGCGGTTTTGCGGTGGTTGCTGATGAAGTTCGCACTTTAGCCAGCCGAACTCAAGAATCAACAGGTGAAATTCAGCGTATCATTGAGCAATTACAACAAGGGGCTGAAAAGTCTGTTACTGTGATGAATCAAGGCGTGATTATGGCTGAACAAGGGGTTGAAAAAACTCAACAAGTCGCGGCTACTTTCTTAGAAGTGAGTCAAAATGTTGAGCAAATTGTCAATGGCGCCGAACAAACATCTGCAGCTGTTGAAGAGCAAAGCCAAATGGTTGCCAGTATTGAAGATCACACCAGTAATATTGCTAAGGGCGCCGATGAAGTGATGCAGGCCGCGCAAGAGTCTGCTGAAGCAGGTAAAAACTTACAACACCTTGCTGATAAGCTCTCACTACAATTAGCAAAATTTACCTTAGAAAAATAGTCAGTGACTTTTTAAATGAGTATACTGCCGCTCTTGAGTTTATAAAATTATTAAGCCATTACTTTGATCTTTGTAAAAAATAGTTTAGTTGTTCAGAATACCGATATAGAGGTGTTCACTACTCCGACGCAATATAAGCAGCAATTGTTGTCATTAATTGCCAGTGCGAGCCAGCGTATTTATATTACCGCTCTTTATCTGCAAGATGATGCCGCGGGTAGAGAAATTCTGCACGCTTTGTATCAGGCAAAAGCAAATACACCAAGCTTAGACATTAATATTTTTGTTGATTATCACCGAGGCCAGCGAGGGCTTATTGGTGAAAAAGAGAGCTTAGGTAATCGCGCTCTTTATTTAGAGCTTGCCAAAAAATACCCACAACAAATCGCTATTTATGGTGTGGCAGTTAAACGTAAAGAGCTTTTTGGTGTTCTGCATTTAAAAGGTATGGTGTTTGATAATTCGCTTTTTTATACAGGGGCAAGCATTAATGATATTTATATGCAGCAAGACTCTCGTTACCGCTTAGACCGATATTATCAAATCAATAATGCCTCATTAGCCAATAGTTTTTGCCAATATTTAGACAAAGTTTTTATCCACTCCAACTTAGCGCCTTTACTCAACCAAGCTTATTTACCCAGTCAGAGTCAACAAAAGCGCAATACTATTGCTTTAAAAAGCCAACTTAAAAAAAATGCTTATCAAGTCACGAGTATCGCTAGTGGCAAGTGCTCTGCTGTGGTTGAGCAGCCGATAACTATAACGCCATTTATTGGTTATGGGCGAAGAAAAAACCAGCTTAACCGCGCGATTAGCACAACAATTAGAAATGCTCACCAGCAACTATTAATATTTACCCCTTATTTTAATTTACCGCCTGTTTTGGCAAAAGAGGTGGTTAACGCGCTTAAACGCGGGGTAAAAATCACCTTGGTGGTTGGCGATAAAGCCGCCAATGATTTCTTTATTAAGGATGAAGCTGCCTTTAGCACTATTGGTATTGTGCCTTATATTTATGAAATGCTATTAAAACGTTTTGTTAAGCGTTATCAAAACTTTATCGATCAAGGGTTGTTAAATGTGCACTTATGGCAACATGACGATAATAGTTTTCATTTAAAGGGTATTATCAGTGATGAACGCTATCATCTCTTAACGGGTAGCAATTTAAACCCTAGAGCTTGGACACTTGATTTAGAAAATGGTTTGTTACTTGACGATCCTTCCAAATCCTTAATGGATAAAGTGGCACCTGAGCTGATTGCGATTATGCAGCACACTAAGCAGGTAAATCATTACGATGAGCTTGATAGTGTTAATGATTACCCTGAAAAGCCACAAAAATTACTTAAAAAGATCCGCTTCACCCAAATTGATCGGATTTTAAAGCGATTTTTGTAGTTTGGTTATTCTTATAGTCATCAAATTGGGATGAGATACCTTGTTTAAAACGGGTATTAGACCTCCGATTCAGCTTTGTAGTTCCAGACCAAAGCTAAGTCCTGTAGGCAAAGACACTACACAGGTGACGGTATTTCATCTATGTACTTCAAAAGCAACAACTCGCTAAAGCTACTCATCTAAAGATGAGGGTTTTAACCTTGTGCTCGGACTAATAAACTAAAAAGATTGTTTCGCTTCAACCCTGATTTCAAAGTTGTCTAGATCTGGGTTATCGGTTTGTGGAAAAGCAAAATCAATATGGATCACTTGATGATTACCGCCTGAATGGGGGGAATATAACCTAGCGCCAATACCAACGGAATATAACCAGTTATCTTCTACATTAGCGATAAGTGAGTTGCCAAAAGCTCTACCCGTATCAAAAAAAGCAGCGCCAGCAAGGTCGAAGAGTTTAAATAAATTGATCTCGGGGTAATAGCGTATTTCGCTGGTGAGTTTTACACTGTGCTCGCCATGTTGATATTGTAACGGAAAGCCCCGTAAGCCGGTGTTTCCTCCAATAGTAACGGGTTGGTCTAGGTATTGGTTATGGCTTATTACATTGACATTGTTTAAGTAGAACCCCCACGTTTTGCTAAAGCGATAAAAATACTCATTGTTTAGCGTGAGCAAAAAACGTTGTTCGTTATCTTGATAAATATCACCTTCAAAACTCAGGTTCATCAATAATAAGGCATCGTTATGCAGTTCAAAGCCTTTATTGAGTTGCGTGAAAAACAGTGCCCAAGCAGAATTTTCTTTACTGCCATCACTTAACCCTAAACGACCATTAAATTGCCAACCATGATTAAAGTCTTCAATTTGAGTGATAAGGTGAATGTTAGTGGTTTTTTTAAAGTCTTTCTCAATGTAATCAAGCCCTAACCAAGGGTAAATAAATTCTCGGTTTTGCGGTAATACTTGCTCAGGGTAATTGTTGTAAGGCTCTGTTGCGGGGGAAAACTTGTGATTATCTTGAGTAATACCTAGATGATATCTAAGTAGGCTCTCGTCATTATTAAAAGCCAACCAAGCATAATCTAATGTTTTAAAGCTTATTTCGTGGTGGTAAATCGCTTGTTCAGTATCATTTTGGAATAGGGTGTCATCACGTGTTTCTTCATCAAAACCTAAGTTATAGGCAAATTTAGTGTGGAAACCCGCAAAGTGTTTTTGTAAGTATAAAGTCTCTTGTGTGCCATCGTCGTTATCGGCAAAGCGTAACCTTAAGTCAATATTTTGTCTCGAGAATAAAGGGATGGTGGTTTTTATTTTGTAGCCTGTGCGTTGTGAATTTTTGTAGGACTCTAGTTCAGCGTCTATGCCTAAGCCCAGAAAGTTTCGCTCTTTAATACCAAAGCTATATTTGCTTTCTCCTCCTTGGCGACCAAAGCTAATGGTTGGCATTAAAGACCAATTATCCCAAGTAGTGACGGTGATTTTTTCTAGCATGTCATCGCCAACCACTTTCGCATCACGAATGTATTTTCTGCTACGTAAATGGCGCTCTAATTCGGCTAAGTCGGCATAGTTCTTCGCGCATTTATCTAAAAAAAAGGCGGATTCATTTTCTAAAGTCAGTACTTTGGTGTCAATGTGAATGGCATTGGCCCAACGATGTAAGAAAATTATCCCTTGTTCCGATTCATCAAAAATAGTGTGTGGAATGAAGGTAACGGTTTGTGGTGCACTTGAGCAGTTATTATTTTGCGCGTAAGTGATAAAAGGCAGTGTGCTTGTGATCAACACAAACACTATTATGACAAAATATAAAGGTGATATATTACGGCAAGTTATTATAGTGAATATCCTTTTGATTTGACTAAACGCTATCATTAACTATAGCGCTTAAAGTGGAGTTTATAATTGTTTTTAAGTGATTTTTAGTAACTTTTACCTGACTATTCTACATAGGCATGATGTTTTAAGGCGCTAGATTAAAAATCAACAAGCAAAGGCTGATTTTTAGTGAAACTAAAGTTACTATAGCGGTTATCCATTGATAAATGTAGAGGAAAAGTTTTATATGTTTACCGACTCATTAATGCCCCGCTTTAGCGATACTGATGCCCTAGGCCATATTAACAACACCACAATACCCGTTTGGTTCGAAGGGGCGCGTGAGCCTGTTTTTAAGCTGTTTACCCCTGATCTAGATCCCAAAGACTGGCATTTAATCATTGCCAAAATTGAAATTAATTATCATGGACAAATATTTTTTGGTCAGCCAATAGAGGTTAGAACCTATATTGGTCGTATTGGTGGCGCTTCTTTTGATGTTTATCAAGAGTTATGGCAACACGGTGAAAAGTGTGCCTCTGGTACGGCTGCTCTGGTACATTTTGATTATGAAAATCAGTCCTCTAAAAAGTTACCGGATGATATTCGTGCTGAACTATCAAGCCATTTATATCAAGACAGCTAAAATGGTTTCTATCCGGGTAATATTGACCACTTATCCTCAAGTAATTCTTTTCTAACCGCAATGAGTTCGCCAAATTGTAGAAAAACAAATTCACTTTGTGTTGGTCGCAAAAATACATGGTCATCAACATCAATATTAATGTTGTTTGAACCGTTAATAATGGCTTGGTTGGTACTTTCGCCATATAAGCCATTGTCTTGTAAGCCTTTGGGTGATTCATATTTCGCCAGCCATTTACCACCGTAAATAAAGAAAGTCTGCTGCATGTTTTCATCCCACAAAGGGAGAATATCTTTAGCAAACTCTATTGCAGGTAATTGTATGCCAGTCATTTTTTTCAATACAGGTGTGGCAATGAAGGCGGCAGGGGTAAATTGGCTTAAAGACGGTATGTCAAAATCGACCGGTTTCACTAAACAGGAGCCCGCCGATAATTCATTGGCAACGGTTTTATCTTTATGCAAAGACAAGCTAGGGCTACCCGCACCATTGAAACAAAGTGATTGCTTTTTATATTTAGGTGCTTGTTGATATAAACGATCGACAAAGGCTTGATAAATGGCTTGAGATTGTGCAAACGCTTGTTCAGGTGATTTAACAATACTAGGAAGTTTTACTACATGTGGGTCATAGCCCATAAAGCCTGAAAAGCGTAAATGCTGTTGATTGTTATCAATTATGCTTAACAACTCATCTAGTTCAGACGCTTGTTGTAAACCACCGCGATGCAAACCAACATCAATTTCAATATTTATTTGTAGCAAGGTATTTTGCTGTTTTGCTAAATCAAGGTATTGAATTAACCGCTCTTGGCTATCAATTAACCACTGTAATTGGCTGCTCGGCTTGAATTGGCTACTGTTGGGGAGTGTTTGGTAAAAAACTTCTGCGGCTTTAACGGGCATGGGTTTACCCATCAAAATATCAGTTTGTGGGTAATCACTAGCAAGGCTTGTTAAAAAAGGTTGATGAAAAACCATCAATTTGTTGGTTGCTGCTTTTGCCATAATATAGCCTAATAAATCTGGGCTAGGTAATGATTTGGCAACAATGCGATAATCAACATTAGAGTTGAGTTGCTGTTTTAAAGTGGCAATGTTTTTATCAAGCAAATCAAGATCAACCACCATGCTAGGCACATAATTGCCATTGCTTTTTAGGTTATTATTTAACGCAGAAAAATAACGATTATAGGTTTCGCCATTATCACTAGGCTTTATGGCAAAAGCGCCAGCTACTCCTACGGCGACACCCGCTAAAATAAATTGACGTCTATTCATGATGTTATCTAAACCTTATTTTTTACTTAAACAGTAACAATTATAATAACGGTACAGCACCGAGTCGATATGCTCTGTGGTAACGCTTTTTGTAGGAGAGGATTTATCCTCGAGCTCTTTAGGCATTATCGCGGTTGAAACCGCTCCTACAAGTTAAATTATATCGACAACCGTTGAGTACCGCACAACCAATAACTAAGCTAAACCCAAGACCGTATTTATATGGCTATTGGTAAAAATAGCTTTGGGATCCATGGCTTGGCGTACTTTTAAAAATTCATCAAACATGGGATAGCGCGCCCGTTGCTCTTTCGCCGTTAAGGTGTGAATTTTGCCCCAGTGAGGGCGGCCGTTATATTTCCAGAAAATAGGCTCAATTGCGGCAAAGTACTTTTTATAGTCTTTATCATGAAAATTATGACAGCTTATTGCACAGCTACCGCGTTGATAAAATGGGCTTAGCCAAATATCATCCGCTTTAATGTATCGCACTTCCATGGGGAAAATAACATCAATATTTTGTTTTTTAATCACGGCAAGTATTTCACGTAAACACGCCATGCCATGTTCAGCGGGTACAGAATATTCCATCTCGTTAAAGCGAATATCACGCAAATTACCAAATATTTCGAAATTTTTACCGGTACGCTGTTCTTTTTCTACCGTTCTGGCACCGGTATTAACAATAAAGCTGCGTAAAAATGGCACGGCATCAACAACTTTTGACAGTGTTTTAAAGGTTTCATAGGCATCGCCACTGCTTGCTTCTTGTGTTAATAATTCACTTTCACCCACTTCATCTAAGGTAATGGCTAAAATATAGTCGGCATGGGGCAGGGCGTACATTTCGAAATGTCGGTGCTGGTCACGTAGGCTTTCAGCATTAGCTAAGCCTTCTTCTAAGTCCATCATCCAGGTGGTTTCTTTTAGATAATACTTATCTTGTGCTTGCATGCGGATGTTGGTGATCACGCCTAATGAACCAATATTGGTGCGCGCGGCGTTAAAGAGTTCAGTGTTCTCATCTTTACTACAGGTAATGTCTTCACCTAGACCATTCACTAAACTCAGCTGGGTAATATCACTAGACATTGAGCCGTAATTGATACCCGTGCCGTGGGTAGAGGTGGCAATGGCACCAGCAAAGGTTTGAGTATTAATATCAGGCATATTTTTCAGGCTCATGCCTTTTTGCCACAATTCTTCACCTGCAGCGGCTAACACGGTATTAGCTGCTACATCAAATTGTTTGGTGTTGGTATCAATATTTGAAAGCCCTGAAAAATAAGCCAATGACATCAGTGATTCACTAGTGGGCACTAAACCTGAAAAACTATGACCAGAACCCACTAAACGAATGTGCTGCTTGGTGTTTTTTACCATAGCAATTAATTCGTCTTTATCTTGAGGCACGAGTAATTCATTGTGCTCACATGCTTGATTGCCTGACCAGTTCTGCCAAGGTTGAACGCGATGGCCATCTTTGCCCATGGCACCTTTAAGCTCAGGAAAGGTAAATTCAGCTTTGTTCTCACTGCAACCCGCCAAACTTAATGTACTTGTCGCCCCTACTGCGGCGGCAGCTTTTAATAATGAGCGGCGGTTCATTTGAAGTTTGTCAATTTTCATATTGTTTCTCGATATTTTTACAAGGTCTAAAATAAGTTAAAGAATCATAAAGAAAAGACCCTGCCTATTGCAGGGTCAACATCTTTTTAATGCTTAGAAAGTTTGACTAAACTCAATACCAAACATTAAAGGTTTGCCGATGCCTTTAATTTCAGGTGAGCCAAGTTGATCACCTGGGCCTCGTATTGGCTGTTGTAAATATTCTTCATCAAAAAGGTTATTTGCATAGAGTGAAACTTGCCAATCATTGATGTTTTCATAAGTGACACGTAGGTTAGCAACGCCGTAGCCGTCAACATTGTTATCACTTGTCAGCCCTTGAATAGCACTGGGATCTACAGGTAATTTATCTACTGAGGTTTGATCTAAAAAGGTTCTTTCGTCAAACTGGGTGTAGTTAATATGGAAGTTTATTTCGCCACTTTCTAGTTCAACGAAATAATCAGCAGAAACAAACAGTTTATTGGCTGGTGCATTAGGCAGTTCTCTACCGACAATGTCAGGGGCACCTGCTTGTTCGGTTTGACTTAATATTTCAGTTTCAACATGGCTATAGTTTAGGCTTAACATTAGGTTGTCTGTTGCAAGCCAAGAGGTTTCCATCTCAAAACCTTGTCCAGTAACATCAGCATTAATGGTTGATAACTGGGGTATACCGCCTTCATCAACTAACATGCGTATTTGAAAATTATCATAATCATAGTTAAATACTGAGGCATTAAAACGTACTGTGTCATCTATGAAGGTTGATTTTAAGCCAACTTCTATATTTGTAACGTCTTCTTGGTCTATTGATTTAGTGGCGTCTGTTGAATTAAAACCACCCGCTTTAAAACCTTCAGTATAGCTAGCGTAAATCATGGCACTGTCGGTTAATTTATAATCAACCACAAACCTTGGTGTTACTTGTGACCAAGAGTTGCTCACCTGTACAGCTTGATAATTACCTGACGCATCTAATATCGGTTGGCCACTGTCATCTTGTAAGAAGTTCTCTTTTTGAAAACGAAAACCAAAAGGTATAGCGGGTACGCCAGGGTAGGGTATGTCGATGGTATTTTGGTAGTAAGAAAGTAAGGTGAAATCTTTTTCATCTTTTGACCATCGAACCCCTGCGGTAATACTTAAATCTTCGGTTACTTCATACGTTGCATCAGCAAATAAACCATAAGAGGTGTAATCGCCCGTGTTGGTGTTGTATTCAGTCCAAGGCTTATCTAAATTGAATTGCGCAATTTGCATGGCCACTTGGTTAACCGTTTGGCCTGTGGCATCAGCGAGTGCTTGTAGTGCACCAGGTTTTCTTTGTTTTAATAATCCGGCAATACCCAAACCTGCAGGTGTATCAATTACGCCAGGTACTACACCGGGCACACCTGTTGGCGGTAACCCCGCATTTAATAAGCCTTGGTTAATGGCAAAGGCATCAATAGTGTTACTTGATAATTTTGCCGTACTGGTTTGAGATAATTCTTCTTTGGCGTAACTTGCACCGACAGTCCATTTTAAGCGCCCGTCATCGGTGACACCCGTTAATCTAAATTCTTGGCTGTAGTAATCCATTTCTTCATCGTTTAAATCATTGAAATAAACTTTAGGGTTGGCGCTGCCATCTTCTTCATTGTAGTTAAAGGTTTCATAGGTTTTATAGGCCGTGATAGAGGTAAATTCAGCCCAGTCAAAGCTGGTGTTTATTTCAACAGAAGTACTAAATAATTCTCTACCTTCGACATTGTCAAAATCTGTTTCATAAACGCCAAAAGGATCTGTTCCTGTGCCTTCATTTCGATACACATCAGGGTTTACAGAATAGGAAGGGCGAGCATCTTGGTCAACTTTATTGTATTCAGCTCTAAACAGTACTTCGGTATCACTCGATGCATTCCACAATAAGGCTAAACGGGCCGACATGTCATCTTCATTGAGAAATTCAGTGTTAGTAAAACCTTCAGCATCTAATTCAGGGTTTTGATAAATATCATTGTATTGAATACCGTCTAAGTAGCCATCTCGTTGGTTAACTACGGCACTCGCTCGAAAATAGACATCATCAGATAGCGGAATATTAACTAAACCTTCTACTTTTTGTTTATTGTAATTGCCTAGCGTTAAACGATAATTTGCTTCAAAATCTTCTTGAGGTTTTTTTGACACAATTACAATAGCGCCAGCCGCGGCATTTTTACCAAATAAGGTACCTTGCGGGCCTTTTAATACTTCAATGCGTTCAATATCATTAAAGTTAAGCGTGGCACCGCCAGCTCTACCTGAATAAACGCCATCTTGATAAACAACAACGTTTGATTCAGCGCCAATACCACTGTTAGTGCTTGTTAAACCGCGAATACCTATTTTAGGTTGAGTTACCGCACGGCTATTGGTGTCTAACCCGGGTGTGGCACCGCCGATATCATTAATGTTTTGCGCGCCTAATTTACGTAAACCATCGGTAGAAAATGCCGTTAACGCAATAGGGACTTCTTGAGAATTTTCTACCCTTTTTTGCGAGGTCACTTCAATGACCTCAATTTTTCGTGCTTCACTTTCTTTAGGGGTTTCTTCTGTAGCGGCGGTAACAAATAATGGCGCTATTGCAAAGCTACATAATATTGATTGTGTTAATAGTGAGCGTTTGAACGCTTTGTTTTGTTTGTTGATATTCATTATGTTTATTTCCCCATAGTATTACGTACGTTGTAAATTAATGTTCAATAGTGAAGGCAACTCTTTTTTATTTGTTTTGTTAAGCTAGCCATACATTTACTTTTCTTTCACATATAAAGCTAGCAAGGTACAGGATTACTGTCTTTAGTAATAAGTAGAAATTATTGACTGATTTTGAAATTCATTAAAAAAACTTATTTATCTGTCTGTTTTATAGGTTTTTATGACTATTTTTAGTCTAAGTCAATTGGCTAAAAATAAAACAAATGAATTTATAAAAGGTAATGCTTAATGAAACGTGCCTATGCACTTAGCTCAGGCAGGAAAGTTTAAGTTACTTTTGGAAGGCATACATGAAATACTTTCACCTGTGTAGTGCGTTAATTGAAGGTCTGAGCGGGCACCACGGGTATTGTTTTTGTGGTGCTTTGGGGGGGCGTTTTTCATAGCTTTTAGCCCCTAGTTTAGTCATTTTTATGTTGTTATACCTGAAGTTCACTTAAACTTGCCCTGACATCTGCAATAGTGATAAATAGTTTATTTTTATCGTCTTTAAAGGCGGTAAAACCATATTTTTCATAAAAATGCTTTGAGCCATCTTTTGCCTCGACAATAATTACTGGAAAAGCGACACTATCACTGGCGCTAAGTAATTTGGCAAGTGCATCAATTAATAACCATTCACCAAAACCTTGACCTTTATATCTTTCATCAACACCAAGACGCGCAATTAAACCTCCAGAAGTGGAAGACTGATGCTTTTTTTGCAGCTTCGCTGGTAAACTTTGTAAATCAATAGGTGTCATGGTGAGGGTGTAGAAGCCAATTACCTGTGAATTGTTGATGGTATCTTCGAGAACAAATGTTCTAGTGTTATCCTTTTTTGCTTGCTGGCTTGCCATAGCTTTAAAATAGTGATTTAAGGCTATAATTTCACAGTTGAAATTATTTCTATCATGCTTAGCTTTATCTAATAGAACAGTTTTCATTCTTGTGTTTTACTTTGGTAGCGAGAGGCCGCCATTTTTAATTTAGCATTAGTTGTTACTGGTTTGTCTAAAGCTTCCATTAGCATTATGGAGTCATGTTGGCTGAGTTTAAGCACTTGCTCTCGTTCAATAACTTGTTTGGCTTTTTCTACCGCTGCACTTAAAACGAACGAGTTTATACTGGACATCCCTGCTAATGCAGTAGCCTTAGTTAGTAAGTATTGGGTCTCAATATCAACCCTAGCAGTTATTCTGGGTAATGTAGTAGCCATAATTCTTGTCCTTTTTTGGGTTTTGTGTGTCAAAATGTCACATGTATATTATGGCTCTTTAAACTTGGGTAGGCAAGTTTAGATGGAAAATTCAACAATAGTGCTTCAATAAATAATCCCGCCGCTGAGCAGCGCAGTAACACCTCAATTATAATAATTGAACATGGCTATGCAGTTAACTCAGAAGCTCATTGGAATTGTCATCTTCGAGGTGTTTTGGATTCAGGAAAATATGCTCCTGCATTGTCTAATAAGGTATATCCATATAACGTTAAAGCCCGACCTTCATTAAAGTCGGGGTTAGTTACACCAGCATCGAACGAAATAAACCTTTTGTTTGTCAATGATATAACTGCTACTATCGAGTTACCCCTTCAAGATAATAATAACTATAAAGGTCAACAACATTAATGGAAACTTTTCACTTTTCACTTATTCTGTTTTCCTTTTCTCAATTCTTTATCGCTATGCTTTTATTAGCTCGTCACTGGAAAACAAGTGAGCAAATTCGCATTACGGTTATACTAATTGCTTGTTCATGTGGTTATATTTTAAAACAAACGCATACCGCTGAAATGACTTTTAGCTTTTTTTGGTGGTTTACTTTTATTGCTGCCAACTCACTGCTAAGTTGTTTTTGGCTATTATCTTTAAGTTTAATGGGTGATAAACAAGTGATTTATGGTAAGCATATAGCACTTGCCATTTTGCCTTTATTATTACCTATCTCTGGTGAGCTTATTCATAACGTTTCAGGTTTTGATATTAGAAATGATAGTAATTGGCTATGGCTATTTAGGTATGTTGCTATGATTATTGAACTTGGTTTTATTAGTCATGCACTACACATTGCTATAGGGCACTGGAAAACTGACTTAGTTGAATTAAGGCGTAAGTGGCGGGTGGGTGTGGTTTCTATCTGTGCGACTTATTTTATTTTTGTGATTTTGACTACGCAAATAATGGAAACAGAATATGTTTGGATTGATAACTTACAGCTCATGGCTTTATCGTTACTGGCTATCATTTTCAATTTTTTAACTTTTACTTTGCAGGATATGAGCGTATTTCAAATTGATAAGCAAAATGAACAAAGTAATGAAAGTCTGGGTGATATTGAGCTATTCAATCAAAAGCATGTTGACGATATTATTAAAGCGATGGAAGAAGAAAAACTTTATCGTCAAGAAAGTTACACCATTACTGACTTATCAAAACATTTATTACTGCAAGAATACAAAGTAAGAAAAATTATCAATTCAAAGCTTAATTATCGTAATTTTAATGACTTTTTAAACTATTACCGCATTAATGAAGCGACGGAAAACCTTTCTTCTTCTGAATTTATTGGTACTCCTGTCTTTTCTATTTCTATGAAAAGTGGTTTTAAATCTATAAGTTCATTTAATAAATCTTTTAGAGAAAAGCACGGTGTAACTCCTAGTGCTTATCGTAAAAAAATATTTAACGAAATTGAGAAACACTAGTTTTTATTAAGTAAAACTGGTTAATTTTGAAATTCGTTAGATTTTCTTTCTTATCAAGAAGAACTCTTACCTTTTCTACGTTAGTCTTCAATGAATCATTACTTGCAATGCATATTGCTTGGCTAAACATTACTAGCTCAACGACAGTGACAGTAATGTTGTCTATTAAATCTTTTATTATTTTAATGGGTAGCCTAATTAGTACTAATCAAAAGAAGCTTACATTATGAAAATAAATATTTTAATTATTGCCTTAGTAATATCATGTTCTTTTTATGCTAATGCTGATAGCAAGCCGTCCCAATCAATAGATGATCAATCAATAAAAAAGCAACCAACAGAAAAACAATCAACTAAACGACCTAATATTATCGTTATGCTCAGTGATAACCTAGGTTTTGGTGATTTAGGCGTTTATGGTGGCGGGGCATTACGTGGCGCGCCAACCCCTAATATTGATGAGTTGGCAAACCAAGGTATTCGATTTACTAATTTTACCGTTGAGGCTGAATGTACGCCTTCACGTTCGGCATTAATGACGGGTCGATTACCCGTTCGCTCTGGTACAGGTCGCGCCATGCCAGTGCCCGGTTTACCTCAAGGGCTTGCCCCGTGGGAAGTCACTATTGCTGAAGTTTTAGAAGAATCTGGTTATAGCACTGCAATGTTTGGTAAATGGCATTTAGGTTACACCCAAGAAAGATTACCAACAGCGCAAGGGTTTGAGCAATGGTGGGGATTCCCCTTTAGTACTTATATTTCAAAATTCCCAGAAATGGTGGGTTATGAACACAGTGGTTTAAAACCAGCAACATTATGGCAAGGAACAAGCAAAGAGGGGGCGACTCCTCAAGAAGAATACAACACCCAAGTTCGCCCGTTAATAGATGATAAAATCGCCGCTAAATCAATTGATTTTATTAATAAAAATGCGAACAGCGATAAACCCTTCTTTTTATATATTCCATGGTCTTTACCCCATCATCCCTCAATTCCACACCCTGACTTTGAGGGCAAAACCGGTAATGGTAAATATGCCGATGTTATTGTTGAGCATGATCACCGCGTAGGACAAGTATTAAAAGCAATAGATAATGCGGGCATTAGCGACAACACCATCATCATCTATGCCAGCGATAATGGCCCCGATAGAGCCGAATATCCTTGGGTTGGCGATACAGGCCCCTTTCGTGGTTATTTAGGTACAGTGCATGAAGGCTCAGTTAGAACACCATTGATTATGCGCTGGCCAAACAAAATAAAAGCCAACCATGTTAGCAACGAGATGATTGCTATGGTGGATTTATATCCAACCATGGCCAATATGGCACAAGCAGGCGATGAAATTCCAGATGATCGTCCTATTGACGGTAAAGACATGACGGATTTTATCTTAGGAAAAACAGCAAAGTCTCCTCGTGACAGTGTCTTGCTATTTTCTGGTGAAGATTTAATGGCAATCAAATGGCGACAATTTAAAATTTATTTTCAAGGTGAGCATGTTGGCGTGATGGATCGCCACAGAGATAGCCTTTGGGCGCCTGAAGTTTATAACACCATGGTCGACCCAAAAGAGGCAGACAATATTGCTACCGCCAATCTTTGGGTTTTATATCCTGCATTCCACACACTTATGCCATTTATTTATAGTGTTCAGCAAGACGGGCTTATTGAACCGGGTGGTGATGAACCTTCACGATACAAGATTGATGTACCCTTTTTCAGATGGGAGCAAATTGAAGATGGTTTGTATGAATTAAAGAAAAAAGCCATCAAAAAGAAAATTACCGCAGCCTATGAAGATGCTAAATCTATATTTGTGGGTGAGCAAGCGACAGGTGACAAAGCTATAGATGACAAAGTTATGGGAGATGAAAATGAATAAGCATAAGTGTAAGTGTAGCTTTGTTACCAGCACAATAATCGCAACCAGTTTATTATGCGCTACTTTTGTTAGCTCGAATGCTAGCGCGAAAGAAGATAAAAAAGACAATATTGTTATTATTGTATTGGATGATACCGGCTATTCAGATCTAGGTAGCTATGGTTCAGCGATTAACACACCGAGCATTGATGCCATTGCTACAGATGGTGCTCAGTATTCAAACTTTCATTCCACACCAACGTGTTCGCCAAGTAGGGCGGCAATTCTAACGGGTAGAGAGCCGCATCGCGTTGGTATGGGGCTAGTTTCTCGTTATGATATGGGCAAACGTTTTCCTGCCTTTAGAGGCAGAATATCTGATGAATCAGCGACTATCGCTGAAATACTGTCTGAACAGAATTATGGCACTTACGCCATAGGTAAATGGCATTTATTGCCACCATCGCACATGAAACCATCGGGGCCTTTTAATCACTGGCCGTCAGGCAAAGGTTTTGATCGATTTTATGGTTTTTTAGCGGGCTCTACTGATCAATTTAAACCTGAACTAGTTGAAGATAATCACTTCGTTGAAAAAACGTATGCCGCAGATGAAGTGTTGACCACCGATTTAATGGATAACGCCATCAGTATGTTACATAACCATGTTTCATACTCGCCGAAAAGACCTTTTTTCATGTATATCTCTACGCCGGGCATGCATGCGCCACATCAAGCGTCTCAACATTATATTGATAAATACAAAGGAAAATTTGACCAAGGTTGGGATCAAGTGACGGCAGAACGATTTGAACGACAAAAAGCACTAGGACTCATTCCCCAAAGTGCACAATTACCTTTAAATGATGAACGCGTTAAAAAGTGGGATAGTCTATCGGCAAAAGAGAAAAAAGCTTACGCCAAATTACAAGAAGTGTATGCCGCTTTTCTTGAGCAAACCGATCATGAGTTAGGGCGTTTTATTGACGAGCTTAAAAAAACAGGTCAATACGACAATACCACTATTGTAGTGGTGTCAGACAATGGTGCTAGTCAAGAAGGTGATGTAAATGGCGCTGTTGATCATTCAAGCCATTATAGCGGTCAACATGAAACGATTGATGATATTTTATTTCGATATGACGACATCGGTCATGATGGCGCAGCATCAAATTATCCATTAGGTTGGGCTGCCGCGAGTAATGCACCTTTTCGTTATTTTAAACAAGACACTTATGGCGGTGGTATAAATGTACCATTAATCATAAAGCCAGCAAAAAACAAAGCGTTCAATAAAGGTCTTCGTCACCAATATCACTATGTAAGCGATATTATGCCCACCTTACTTGACTATGCTGATATTGCAATTCCTACTAACTTTCGGGGCGTTGAGCAATTACCTGTTGATGGACTATCAATGGTTTATTCACTTGAAGATGCCAAAGAAAAAGACCGTCGCGATACGCAATTTTATCGTATGGGACATAATCGAGGTATTTACCATCAAGGTTGGAGTGCAGCGTCTCGCCATGTTCGTGGTGAGGATTACGACGATGATGTGTGGCATTTGTATAACATTGAACAAGACGTGACCCAGTCAATTGACTTATCAAAGCAACATCCTGAAAAATTAGCCGAACTAAAAGCGCTTTGGCAAGAAGAGGGCGAAAAAGTTAACGGCGAAACCATGATAGACCCAAAAAATCCTGGCGTTATCATGGGGATGGCAATGAAATTAAATAAAATTTTCAATGGCAAGCCTGACACGGCTGTGCATGTTATTTACCCGCAAGCGACTTTTGTTACTGAAAAATCTTCGCCACGCGTTGTGAATAAGTCTTATGTTATTGAAGCAGACGTTGTTATTAATTCATTACAAGAGAGTGGCATTTTATATACCTACGGTAATTACGACAGTGGCTTAGTGCTTTATGTTAAAAATGGCGTTGCTTTTTTTGAATATAATTATCTTGCTAATGTGCCAAGTATAGGAAAACGCTACCGCATTAACGCCTCTCAACCACTTGAGTTAGGCAACAATAAAGTGACTTACCAATTTGATAAAACGGGTCACTTAGCAGGCGTAGGTAAGCTTTTTATTAACAATACCTTGGTAGGCTCAGTTGATATGCCAAATACCGTTAAAATGCGGTTGTCTCATGAAGGCTCTGGTATAGGCAAGCGATGGGCAGCATCAGTATCGCCTGACGTTGCCGACATTGATGAATTCACGGGCACGTTAAACAAAGTTACCATCACCGTAAAAAACAAATAACTGACTAATCAGCAATTAATTAATGAACAGCAATAGGTATTAAGCATGAGTAAAAAGACATTAGCATTAGTAGTAGTGCCTTCAATATTGCTTATTGGAATAGTGATCTTCATAGCCAGTTTATTTGAACGTAATACTCACGGGCTTGATTTGAGTAAGTTTGAGGTATCAGAAACGAATCAAAAAGCGACTTCAACGTTAACTAGCCCAGCTAAAACAAACTTCATCATAATTCTAGCGGACGACCTTGGTTATGGTGATATTGGTATTAATGGTACCAAAGCGATAAAAACCCCTGAAATTGATAAACTTGCCGCACAAGGTGTTAATTTTACGCAAGGCTATGCCAGTGCGCCAATATGTTCGCCTTCTCGTGCGGGTCTGTTAACAGGTCGCTACCCTGTACGCACAGGTATTATTCAACCCATGGGCGCTGCGAATGATTCTTTGCTACGAAAAGCGAGCCGCGGGGTGATGACTTTTGCCTCTAACTTAGGCTCTATTGATAATATCGGTGGCGCTAATTTAACTAAATTTCTTCCGCTTGATGAATATACTATCGCGGAAATGTTACAAGATAATGGTTACAAAACGGCGGCTTTTGGTAAGTGGCATTTAGGCGACTTTAGTGTGGCACCAGCATACCACCCTAAAAATTACGGTTTTGATAAATTCATTGGCTTTAATATGTCTAACGACGATTGGCCTGTGGCATTTTTTAGAGATGAAAACAAAGAAATAACTGATATTGGTTTAGACCAACAACATTACACTAAGCTATTTACGGATGAAGCGGTGAAGTTTATTGAAGAAGCCGAGGATAAACCGTTCTTTATTTATTTGTCACAAAAAGACCCACACCAACCTTTTTTCCCCTCTGCGGCCTTTAAAGGAAAATCTGACGCGGGCCCTTATGGTGATGCTGTTTCAGAATTTGACTGGAGTGTTGGTGAAATAATTCGCACACTTAAAGCCAATAATTTAGATGAAAACACACTCGTGATTGTAACCAGTGATAATGGTCCTTGGTATCAAGGTAGTGCTGCAGGGCTTCGTGGTCGTAAAGGGCAAAGTTTTGAAGGTGGCTTTAGAGTGCCAACCGTACTTTGGGGAACTAAGTATTTACCCGTAAATACCACTATTGATACACCTATTATGCATATTGACTTCATGTCTACCATTGCCGATATTGCTGGAATTTCTTTAGCAAAAGATCGCATTATAGATGGTAAAAGTTTACTGCCTTTACTAACGGGTAAAGAACACGAACTGGCAGAACGTCCCTTATATTTTTTCCATGACTTTGATCTTGAAGCTATCCGCAAAGGTAAATGGAAATATATCAACAGTAATAGTCATTATGTATGGCCTGCGCCACTTGATAAGCCAGACACAGCGGTAGGCTCTGCATTAGTTATGATGAACTACACACCACCAGGACAAACTGAATCTATTCCTACTTTAGGTGAATGGCCTGCATTGTATCAGCTCGACATTGACAGTAATGAGTCATATAACGTTGCTAAAAAACATGTTGAAAAAACGCAAGCTTTGGCCGCTGAATTAACTGAATTTCAGCAAAGTTACATAAACAACCCGCGTGGTTGGTTAACAAAATAATTGCCAGTTGTTAATTGCTGATTAAGCATAAAAGCAAAGTGTAAATCTTTTGTAAGGGGTAATTTATTGCCCCTTTGTAGAAGCGGTTTCAACCGCGATTTTAAGTACAGGGTAAATTATGAGTAAAATTAAAATAGCGTTAACTGTCTTTATTCTATTGGTCGTTGTACTTTTAGTCTTAGGCAATACCACCACCAAAGGCCGTATTGCTATGGCGATGTTTTTTACCACGGAGTCAACCGTTAAGCCTTATGATCTGCCTGAAAAAACCCAATGGCGACCTAAAGGGCCAAGAAATGTGGGCGTTGTTAACACGCAAATGGATTTTGCCCGAGTATATCACAGTAATACTCACGGCAGTGATGAAGTTGCTTTGGCTTTTGCTCCTGCATTTGAGTTTGACTGGCTGGTTGAAGAAAACTTTTTTCTTGCCGAAGGTCCGGTATTTGATAGCCAAGGTAATCTCTATTTTTGCCCTATTTTTCCGCCCGAAGATATTATATTAATGTCTTTAGAGCCAACCAAAGGCGAGCGTCGTTGGGTGCTGCCCGGTATAGACGCTGGTTGTGGTGCACCACTTATTTTTAACGATCCTGTGACCAAAGAAGATATTATTTATGTGGCGACTTATGACCGTGCAATTGCCCTAAAAACTGATGGCACCATTATTTGGGATGTACCAACAGGCTTGAATAAAGTCCTTAAAGATGAGCTTGTTTCAGAGCAGCATAGCTTTGGCGTTAATTATCACCGTCAACTTGATGCCATTGTGGCGGTAATGGGAGATGGCTCTCTTTACGTGCTTGATCGCAAAACAGGCCAACAATCATTAGCAAAACCTTATGTTTTACCCGGTGATAAAGTACCTGTTAGTAATTTTTCGCTTCCGAAAAAAATATTAGCCAAAGCTGATGCCGATATTGCTCATATGTATAACAAGGATAGGCTTGCTGACGAAGCCAGCCCTACCGCGATGGTTTTACATAGTGCAGCAGGTGAATTGCAAAAGGTAACTAACTTTTTCTCTATTGATCAAAATACTGGGCGATTATGGATTGCCGCGTCGTTAATGGACGAAGATGACGGCGTTAAAGATGGTTGGTCTGAATGGGGGGGGTTATACGGCATAGACCTAGTTTCAAAAAATGAACAAGTAACAGCCGAAATTCAACACGTATTTAAAGTGAATGGTGGAACGTCTTCTACCCCAGCAATAAGTGCTGATGGTAAACGCATTTATATTGGTGATGCCTTTGATTCTGTTTATGCGGTTGATGCATCGAATGCTGAGCAAATTTGGAAAATTAATTTAGGCGCGAAAGTAAATGGATCACTGGTGGTTTCTAGTGATAATGGCGAAATATATGCCAATATTCGCGAGCAAATAGTGAAAGTAATAGACCGTGGTGATCATGCTGAAAAAGTATGGTCAACCAAAATGGATATGTATGATACGGGCATTTTACAACAAAATTTTAAATCTCTAGGCGCAGAATTAGGCGCAAATGGTCTTATCTTTACTGGCGCGGCAGGGGTTATTGCCGGCAATATGAAATTCCCACTAAAGCTTGGCGCTGGCTTTATTGACCGAGAAACAGGCGAGATTAAATACTTTGCTGATGGCGCTGAAGATTCAGTTAATACCATGGTTGGCGCTCCTGATGGCGCTATTTATGTTGGCAATTCACCTCTAAGACGAGTTTTTGGTCGAGCTATTTTGGGGCAAAACAAAAGTCCTGCGAAACCAAGCGGAGGCGTAACAAAATTCAAACCTACTCGTTATGATCTTTTTGTCCGTGATTCATTATGGGCTGCGGCTAATCGTGCCGAAAATACCGCCAATTTTGTTGATTCTCACCCTCGCTCTGTCGCTGCTGATATTAAGCAAATATCGTCGTTAATAAAACAAGGTAAAACAAATATCAAATTAGCGATTGCCGAAGGGAGTTTATCAACAGCACAAGCTCAGCAACTTAATACGCTATTTACTGCAATAGAGCGTGACGTGCTGGCTGAAAAGCAAATGCTGCTAGCGCTATCTACTACGCTTAAAAAAATGGTTGATATTATTGAAAAGTAACCATTTAGAATACACAGGTTTATACGACTAGTCTGGAGATAAACCAGTAAGTTCCTAATGCACTAAGGCTAGTAAAGCAAACATTTTGAATGGTGCTTAAGAATGATTTTTTAAAGCGTTTTCTACCATAATGAACACATGCCAGTAGTAGTGACACAATAAATAATTGTCCTAGCTCAATGCCGATGTTGAACCCCAGAAGCCACCATATAATTGTATCTGTTGCCATATTGGTTGAAAGCAAGCCACCAGCAAAACCTAATCCATGAATTACGCCAAATACTGAGGTGATTAGCAGCCTTATTTGACGTTTTTTATTGCTAGCAGAGCTAAGAAATAAATAACAAAATGAAAATATGCTTGCCCCTAAAAGCCCTATTGCTACTTTTGGTGTTTCAGCAGAAAGCAAAAAGGCGATCAAACATAAAAGCGGTAATAGTAGTGGGGTGCTTCTCTTTTGAGAGTTCTGAGAGTTGTGATAGCTCTGAGGGATTTTATTGCTAGTTGCTTCAACAAGAACTAGCAAAATGGTAAAGCCTATCATTGACTCAACTATCATGCTGTTGGGCTCTATAATACGCAAAGAGGCAAGAACAATACTTAGTGTATGACCAATTGAAAACCCTGAAACTAACCAGACAGTTTCGTTAAAATTTTTGGCTATCAGCAGTAATGCTAATAAAAAAGCGATGTGATCAAGACCAAAAAATATATGAGAAGCTCCCATAACGATAAATTTTGATAAAACCTCCATAGCAGCGCTTTTAGTGTTCGACTCTTGCTTATTTTGAATGCTGTGTTTGTGCTGACTTTTAGTAAAAACTAATTCACTATTATTATCCTCGGTAATAACAAGGGCATAATGAGTGTGGGCAGGAATATGGTTAAAAAAACCGTCCATAGATAGGGAGGCAGGTTTGTTATATTGACATTTAAAACTACCATGAATGCGGATATATCCTTCTCTAGCTGGCAGTAGTTTGACCATCTCATTAGCTGGGCAGTTAGCTTGTTGTTTATTATTTACTTCAGTAACCGCAAGAGTAGATTGAATAAAATTCACCAGCATTACTTGAGTAATTTTTGACTGTGGATTTTTTGTTAATAATTTTATTACATCATTTTCTGGTATGGTGATTAAGAAGCTAAGTGAGCCGTCATTAATGCGCCATTCTGAGTAGGATTCACTTCGCGTATGCGCTTCAGCGGTTACTATAAAAAGTAGAAGTAATATTGAAAATAACCACTTGTGTGCCATTCTCATTATTTATTCACCACTGGTGTATTGAATATCAGCTCTGCTTTTGAGCCAAATTAAATAATCTGTCAGTTGCTCATTCTCGCGGCGCCTTGCATATTCAGCCTCAATTTGTTTTCGAATCAGCTCAAACTCAGGAGCATTACCATTAAGCTTGCTTTTCAGTAACAAAATTCTGTAGCCATTGGCATAAGGGGAAGGAGGAGAAATATAGCCAATAGATTGAGAAGAAAGCTGCTGAATTGCCGATATGCCAAAATATCTAATCAATTGATGTTCTGGAAGTAAGCTATCGGGCACTTGCATTGCGGTAGTATTACCAAGCTCGGTGTTAACTTTTATGTAATCATCTCCATTCTTAAGGCGAGAAATAGCTTTTTCAGCGCGAATTAAGGCTCCTTCTCCCTTGAATAATATCTGTTGGATCTGTAGCTGTGTGGTGGCAGAAAAGTATGCAGCGTTATTTTTATAAAATTCTCGCAATTCACTTTCTTGTGCAGGCTTCGCTGCTTGCGTTCGAGTTGTCAGGTTAACCATGGCATCGACCAATGAAGCCCTAATACGACCATCGTTGCGATATAGCTGTACTTCAATACCACGTTGCACCAACAACTCTTCTTCTATCATTTTTTCAAGGATATATTTGCTGTCTTCGTCTGAAATAGGGGCTTGTTTATCTACAGATAATTCAGCTAAATAGTTGAGATAGGTTGTTCGGGTAATTGCGATGTTATTTACTTTGGCAAGAGCATTTTCTTCTACGTCAAACATCGCTACCCTTGGTTGAGCGATGCTATATAGAACCATTCCTAATCCGATAATTATACCTACTAAAAGAAAAAATATCGGACTAAGAGGTGGTTTCATTTTGGCCTGTTTATTTTTTTAAGTGAAAGTGAAAGTTAAAGCTTAGCTAACATTATCAATTGTTAATGGCTGCTTTTCAATTAAATCGACAGCCTCTTTTAAACGGGTAGCACTGTCTAAAAGTGTCGCTGTTGTCGGTTTGATATTTTGTTGAATGATGACTACTTGTGACAAAATTTCCAGCCAATTTTCTTCAGTGAGGTAACCTTCTGCTACGGCTTTTGGACCAATAGTAACCGCCTGTGCTAATAACTGTTTAATTTGCGCAATGTCTTGCTTGGCAGCATTTTGATTTTGCTCAACAATGGTCGCTGTATTACTGGCTTTATTAGCGGCGGCCCACAAAGCATCTCGCAGCATCAATTCAAAATGAATAGCTTTAAATTTGGTGATGCCTCCCTGAGGAATTTGTGGACTAAATGGCTTACCAAATGCTGCACGAGATAATATGCGTCGTAGTGGTGAATTACCATAATAAATTTCACCAGCAGGGCTAATAACGATGGAAGAAACTGAATCCTCAGCGCCATCGGCAAAGAAACGTAATTTACCTGTTTCTCTGTCAAGCAGACCTACTCCTAATTTTGATGGAAGTTTCATATTGCCGTTCACTACCCCAACAGCCCCCGTGAAGACAACACCATTGGCAGCAGTTCGAGCACCAAGGCCCTTAAAGTTACGTTGAAAGCGTCCTGGTATGTAACCATTCATCTCTGCTGTCCAGCCTAAAGTGGCATGATCACCGTGATCGATTATTTTAATAATGTCATTGCGAATGTTAGCGTAAATTTCACCATTGTCGCTGGATACCGTTAACGAACCAGTAATAAGATCTGGTGCTTCTAGAGACCAGATTTTTTCACCCGTGTCAGTATTAATGGCATGTAAGTGATTAAAGGCATCAGCTACATAGACGCGCTTACCATCGGCACTGATGGTAGGCGTGGAGGATGTACCACCATTAAATTTAATGGTGTGCTTTATTTTCATCGTAAAATATTCGCCTTCTTTTACGAGGTCTAAGCCATACAGAGCACCATATTCAGAAAATCCGTCTGGATTACCATCTTCTTTGTCTGGTAAAGAAGCAGCGATCCAGATACGGCCAGTGTTTTTATCAATAGAGAAAAAATTAGTGACTTGCTGTAATTCGCCAAATAGTGCATGAAAAACCGATTCAAGCGGACTGAAATTGGAATCTTTGCCCCAATCGCCATACATAAGGGCTAAGTCTTCATTAGCCTTTTCTATCAAGTCTTTCGACAGGGTTAAATTGGTAACCGCTGTTTTATCGCCGGGAAGTAGGTAGGGCTCTTGAAGTAAAGATATGCCCGTTTTGCGATCGACTATTGTTACATGGCCATCACCCATTACTGTTACTAGGGCATCTTGTTGCAGGTGATAATTCATGCCATAAGAATGGTAACCGCCATTGATATCTTTCGTTTTAGGCATGGTCAACCCTGATGCTTGGTCATAGATAACAGTACCATCAGTTTTTAATGCCACCACTCGGTCATAGGTGCCCAAGTAAATGATATCTTCGCCAAGCTCTTTATCCGTATAAATAAATGGGGTGCCAGCACCAGCACTCAGCCCTTCCAATACCCAACGACGCTCGCCATTTTCTGGCTCTATAGACACTAAAATAACATCTTCAGGAGGGAATACAGGGCTAAAGTAAATATTGCCATCACTATCAAATACAGGGCCTTCTGGTATAAACATAGTGGGTTCAACAATCCAGTCTAGTTCAAAGGCTGGTGATATAACGGTTGGCATATCGTCGGAACTATGACTATCAACATGTATGGTACGAGCATAGGTGGTTTGCCAGCCATGCGTTTCTGATACACTCGCTGTAGTTCGAACTCCTTTGGGTTTCCAGTTTGTTTTTTCAGGTAAATCAAAGGCTCTAACAATAGACTCTGTTGTAAGCACACTAACGGCATACATTTTTCCACTTTTTGTTGTTAGAAACAAAGCTACAGCGGCAAAAAGTATTAAGCAGGTAGTAAGGATAAAAATTAATTTTTTATTTTGAATCATACAATGTTGTCCAAATGATGAAATAGTAAGTCTATAGTTGACGGCTTTAAGTTAGCTTCTGTCATGCTATAAAACTTATATTGTGATTTAACAGTAGCCTAAAAACTAAAGTAGAAGTGAATGTCGGTCTATCGTATTAGCAAAAATTATTGATGTATTTTGAAATACATCAATAAAACCGCATTATGTGGTTATGTTTCGATAATATTAAAGAGTAACGGCTAGTGTTTTTTCTACTGAAGTAAAGTTCTGGTTACTTACCTTGCTGAATAATTAAAAATTTTAGTGCAAATTTTCTTGAGTCGGTAAACCGTAATCAACAAATATAGGTGACGACCATGCACGATGCTCTACATTTTCATGGCATTCATCTAAAACAGAGGTGCGCTCATCACCATAGCAAGGGTTTATTGATTCAGCCTTGCCTTTTTGATCAAACATTGTTCTGAGGTTGCCGCCGTTTATTGTTGGCGTTGCTTCTTCAATTGCACGCACATAATAAACTGCATCACGTTTATTAAGGAGAAACTCAGGATCATCAAATTTAATTTGGCAACCATCGCCCTGATCGTCACAGGGGAAGCTTTGCCATACATCTTCAATTAAATCAGCGATAGGCTCATGCTCATTAATTTGTGGCCTGATTCTAATGATGTCTATGCGGGTGATTTTCAATCTTTCATTCGATGGGTTATAGCACTCACCCAAACCAAGGCGCTGTAAAACGTCATTTGATACGACAGATTTTATATGCTCTGGGCAGCCATCCAGTTGTTTGAATGAGCCAACAGCACTGACTTGAAATTTAGGCGTTTGAGAGGCTGTGACACTACTACCCATTGGCAGAGGTTCAGGTTCAGAAATAAGGTTGAACCAAAGTAATATTCGGTGTCCGCTAGTCGCGTAGGTTTCTCGTCGTTTTAAGCCATCCCAAATAGCATCTCTATCGCGGCCATTACTGTGCACGGCGGCAAGTCCGCCTAAGGTCAAGAAAGATGTTAACCTTTCCTGATCGCGAGTTGCGCCCGCTAATTTTAATACAAGCTCACTATTAACTTCTCGAGGTGTTGATTCAGCTTTGCCACGTTTTTTAACTTGTTGCTCTCTAAAAATACCAACAGCGCCATCAGAGTCTGAGGTATAAAGTCGAAATTTCTGTTTAAAGCCATTGCCAGCCGCAGCGCGATGGCTATCTGTTGAGCCAACAAAACCCCAACGAAAACGATCGTCGCCTTGCTTAATATTAAAGCCACGTTTGGCTAAACTATATTGGGCTGATTTTTTAGGGCGGTAAGCAAAAGCGGGTAAAAAACAATCTCGGCACTGTCCAGCATCAAGCCATTCTGCAGGATCTGAGCCTGGCACCGTAAGCCAACCTAATTGCGTGGGCTCTTCGGCTGTATATTGTCTGGCTAGCTCGGATCTTTCATTGCAAATGTTAGTGTTATTACCTTCCTCTAAGCAGCGTTGTTGAATAATATCGCCAGCACGTCGACAAGTTGGATAAAAGTTGTCTTGGGGTAAAGGGCAGGTGATATTACCTTCTTCATCAATAGTGCGCTCAGTAAAGTTTCGGTACTCTTCAGAATTGCCATGCCCAGAATAAACTTCTAATAGGCGCATCGTTTCGTTATTAACAAAGCCTTTTTCAAAATAATGATCCCATGATGAATTTGGTGGTGCGGTATTTCCCCATGCCATACCATGAGGGATAACAATAGGCTCTACGCCAAATTCAGCAATCTTTTTATATAATTCTCCGGGAGTTTGCGCATATTCCAAACAATTTAGTGGTAACGCGAGTGTATTAACTCCTTCAGGGCAAAGTGGTATATCTTGCATCGCTTCAATGTAGCGATCGTGTTTGCCATAATATTCTCTATGTTTAAAATCAATCAACTTGAGTAAACGAGGAAGCTTCTTCGGTAAAATGCGCTGCTCTGTTCCAGGATAAAACCGAAGTGCCGAGATAGGTCTCGGTGGCAGGCTAGCATCATCGGTATCTTTGTAAAGCACGTTATGGTGGCCATAGTGCTCTTCAGCTATACCGCCAACTTGTGTCCATTCGTAACCCATAAATGCTACAAGATCTGGATTTTTTGGATCACCAGCCACTTTATTACAGTTTCTAACGGTTGCTATCGCTTCTTGCCATGTTGCTGGCGTATAGGATTTTGCATGATCGGTGAGAAAATAAAAATCAAGCTGTGATATATACCTTGCATAATCACAAGCATCACTGGGTGGAAATGCGCCGATAAAGCTATTAGCAACGGGTATTAGTTTGGCAAATGCATCTTGGGAAAAAGAGGTATGAACATGCGTATCACCAAATAGAATTTGTTTAGAGATTTTTTTCTTAAGTAAGTTTTCTTCTACTTTATTCTGACGTAGTGCACGGTTTTTTACCGCGACTTCGGCTAAAGGCGTTGGTGAAACATCTCGCTTAGGAGTAGGCCCTATTTCAATCAGCTTTTCCCACGTTTTTTTATTGATCAATTGATCATCTCGCGGAATTTCAAATGACCACCAAGCAATTGCAACTATGGTTATTAATAAAATAAAAATTGAAATAATTACTTTTATAATCATGTTCCCGCGTTGTTTATTGACGTTATTTTTCATAATTGTTTTTGACTGGTATTTTCAGTTCGGTTACTGATGAATTTTAATAAGAAAAACACTGAGCAAATCGGCACAACAACGATAGCTCCCAACAACAGGGTACTAAATAGCAACTCTATATTATCCCAGCCCATGTCTTTTACACTGCGAAAAAATTTAAGCAGGTGCACGGCAATATCAACGGCTTCAATACCAAATAAAGATAAGGTTGTTCCTGCTAAAAAGCAGGTAAATAATATTTGCGCAAGTAGCCGAAAGGGCACTTTCTGTTTATGTTGGTTGCTCATGTGTTGTTCCCCCTTTACCTTTAATTAGTTTGTTTTTTTGCCGCTTTCTTTTTAGCTTGGCGCGCCTGCAAAGCTAATAAAATGCGTTTGACATCTTCTTGAGAATTAAGCGCGGGCGGAATGGTAAAAGACAATTCAGAGCGGTAATCAGCACCCGTTTTAATGGCGCCATATTTATATAGACTGCCAGCAAGCTTTAATACGGGTGTGTATACATCCGGTAATATCCACAAATTTCGAACAAAAACGTCAACTTCTTCTCTGGGATCTTTCTCTACATCATAAATTTTATGAGCCCATAAAGCATGATGAGTACGAGAGGTATGCGAAGGGTCATCATCGACAAAATAAAGTTTATATTTATCCCACTTTACCGCTAATAGCTTTTTATCGAGAAAGGTAATGATATGATTTCGATTAGATTTTTCATTTTTTCCAAAGAAAAAATCGCTTTGGTCAACACCGTCATAGGCTCTATCTGTTGGTACCTCTGCTTGCGCTAGTTTTGCAAAAGTTGGATAGAAATCTAAAATAGAGACGATTTCATTTGTTTCTCTGCCAGCAGGAATTAAGCCCGGAGCAGACATTATCATTGGGGTTCTAATCGAGCCTTCATAAGCACTTCCTAAGTAACCACGATAAGGGCCTGAATTAGACACTGTTGGATATTCTGCTGCATCAGGACCATTGTCGCTAGCATAAATAACAATGGTATTTTCGTCTAATCCTGACTTTTTAAGAGCAGCCATAATTTGGCCAACACGATAGTCATGCTCTGCCATCATATCGCCGAAATCTCCAGCCCCCGTTTTCCCTTTAAAAGCAGGGTTAGGCACGTAAGGATGATGCATTAATGACCAAGAAACAAAGAGCATAAAGGGCTCGTCTTGGTTTGCTGCGTTTTCAATAAAGTTAATTGATTTTTCGGCAATTAATTCATCCATTTTACCGCGCATTTCTCGATCATAACGCGCTTCTTTTTTTACCAAACCATTACGTTTTGAAGAAAGAATATAAGGCCATTCATCTTCTCGGCCCTCAAAACCTAAAGCATCAAACCTGTAAACTACGCCTGTGCTAAAAGGAAAGCCCCACCATTCATCAAAACCTTGATCGGTAGGATAACGGCCTTGAGAATCTCCTAAATGCCATTTGCCATAAATAGCGGTTTTATAATCGGCATCAGATAGCATTTCTGCCATGGTGTATTCCCATGGCGCTAACCCTTGAGGAAAACCAGGAACACCAACACGACCCGTACCAGATCTTAGCGGAAGTCTACCTGTCATCAGTGCCGAACGTGAAGGTGTACATTCTGGTTCAACATTAAAGTTGGTAAAGCGAGTTCCTTCTCGTGCCAACTGATCAATATTGGGAGTAGGCACGCCACGAATTGGGCCACCACCGTAAACGCCTATTTCTCCATAACCTAAGTTGTCGCTTAGCATAATGACAATATTTGGTTTGTTGTTTTCTTTTTGTTCTTCTGCCATTGAAATAGAGTGACTGATCATAAAGATGAAGCCTAAGCAGACACCTAATATACATTTTTTATTATTGAACATATTTATTTTCCTAGTTTGGCGCAATGAGTTACTTTCTGATTACACTAACAATGGCGCTCTTGATGGCGTATTTTGAAAACCAAACGATAAGTTAACTGTCAATTTGTATCAAATGCCTAATTACAAATTAACAAAGGGCTAACGACTTGTCTTTCGTTTTACTTATAATTTCTAACGTATCTTGAAATTTATCAAAATAATGAGTTGTTTATCCGTGCAGTATTGACCACTGATTGAGCAACTGATCTTTTCTAAAGGTTATTAAATCACCAAATTGTAAGAAGACAAACTCACTTTGTGTTGGTCTCAGGAAAATATGATCATCAACCTCTATATTGACTTTTTTCGCACCATTAACAATGGTTTGATTTGTACTGGTACCAAATAAGCCATTGCCTTGTAATCCTTTAGGGGATTCAAATTCGGCTAACCAATTACCACCATAGATAAAAAAGGTTTGCTGAGTATTTTCATCCCAAAGAGGAAGTACATCCTTGGCAAATTCTATAGCAGGAAGTTGAGTTCCTAGCATTTTTTTAAGTACAGGGGTGGCAATAAAAGCAGCAGCTACAAAGGGTGTTAAGGTTGGAATATCAAAATCAACTGGTTTAACTAAACATGAACCAGCGCAAAGGTCGTTGGCCACAGTTTTATTTTTATGTAGCGGCAAACTTGGGCTACCAGCACCATTAAAACAAAGTAATTGATTTTTATACTCAGGTGCTTGTTGATATAGTCTATCGATAAAAGCTTGGTAAATAGCTTGTGATTCTGAGTAAGCTTGCTCTGGTGATTTAACAATACTGGGTAGTTTGACCACATGAGGATCGTAGCCCATAAACCCAGAAAAGCTTAAATGCCGAGCATTTTCTTTAATCAAGGCTAATAATTCATCAAGCTCAACAGGCGATTGTAAACCACCACGATGTAAGCCAATATCAATTTCAATATTAACTTGCAGGCTAAGGTTTTGCTGTTGTGCTAAAGCCAAATACTGCTTTAATCTTTCCTTGCTATCAATTAACCATTGTAGTTGTTTACTATGATTAAATTGATTATCAACAGGTAATTGTTGATAAAATAAAGCAGCGGCCCTTGCTGGCATAGGCTTACCCATAAGAATTTCTGAATGAGGATAATCCGTCGCTATTTGAGATAAAAATGGTTGATGAAATAACATTAACTTATTAGTTTTTACTTTATCCATAATGTAGCCAAGTAACTCAGGACTTGGTAACGACTTTGCAACAATGCGATAGTTGCTATTCGGGTTTAATTGCTGCTTTAATGTTTCGATATTGCGATCCAGCAAATCAAGGTCTATTAACATGTTAGGCAAGTAATTACCTTGATTCTTTAAGCTTTGATTTAAGCTAGCAAAGTAGTCGTTATAGGGTTGCCCATTGTTACTAGGCTTAAGCGCTAAAGCGCTGACTACTCCTACAGCAACACCTGCTAACATAAATTGACGTCTGTTCACTTTTGTCTCCTTTAATGTCAACTAGCTTAGGCCAAGAATTGTATCTATATGGTTATTAGTAAATAATGCTTTAGGATCCATCTCTTGTCTTATTTTCATAAAGTCATCAAACATAGGATAACGCGCGCGTAGTTCTTTGGCTGATAAAGTGTGTACTTTTCCCCAGTGTGGGCGACCATCATATTTTAAGAAAATGGCTTCCATTGCATCAAAATATTTTTTATAGTCTTTATCGTGAAATCTATGACAACTAATAGAGCAACTATCGCGTTGATAAAAGGGGCTTAACCAGATGTCGTCAGCTTTAACGTAGCGTACTTCTAATGGAAAAATCACATCAATATTTTGTTTTCTTATGAGGTTGAGTATTTCGCGAAGGCAAGTAACTCCGTATTCAGCAGGAATAGAGTATTCCATTTCATTAAAAAGTGTATCGCGAATATTACCAAAAACTTCATAGCTACGCCCTGTGCTTATTTCTTTTTTGACTGTACTAGCACCAGCATTAATGATGAAACGTCGTAAAAAAGGCACAGCATCTATTACTTTAGACATAGTTTTAAAGGTTTCATTCATGTTACCTTCATTTTCATTTTTTGCTATCAACTCATTTTCATTAACTTCGTCCAGAGTTATACCGATAATATAATCAGCATGGGGTAGAGGGTATAGCTCGAAGTGACGATGCTTATCACGTAAACTTTCAGTTTTTTCTAAACCTTCTTCTAAGTCCATTGCCCAACTAGTTGCTTTTAGATGAAATTTTTCTTGTGCCTGCATGCGTAAATTGGTTACAGCGCCTAAGGTACCAATATTGTTGCGAGCGGCATTAAAAAGGTCGCTATTGTTTGCGGCGCTACAGCTGATTTCTTCGCCTAAACCGTTAACCAAGGTCAGTTGTTTTATGGTACTTGACATAGAACCGAAGCGCATGCCAGTACCGTGAGTTGATGTTGCAGTAGCGCCACCAAAGGTTTGAGTATTAATGTCTGGCATATTGCTTAGTGCCATGCCATTTTCCCAAAGTTCATCACCAACACCAGATAAAAAAGTGTTTGAAGCAACATCAAATTGTAAATTTTTCTTATCTATATTAGTAATGCCATAAAAATAGGCGAGTGACATGAGTGATTCATTGGTAGGCACTAATCCTGAAAAGCTATGCCCCGCACCCACTAAGCGAATGCGTTGTTGAGCTTGTTTAATCATGCTCGATAATTCATCCGTATTTTGTGGTACTAATAGCTCGTTAGGTTCACTACTTTGATTCCCTGACCAATTTCTCCATGGTTGAACTCGTTGACCATCTTTACCTATCGCGCCTTTAAGTACTGGTTGGCTAACTTCTGGCACTTGCTCACTACACGCGGTTAATCCTAATGAACTTGAGGCACCGATAGCGACAGCGGATTTTAGCAACGAACGTCGGTTCATTTGTAGTTTATCAATTTTCATATTTGGCTCCGATACGCTTGTCATAGCTAAAAAGCTGTTGAAATGCGTGGTTGTATAAAGTTACTTTAATCGTAAAAATTATTTGCTATAGATAAAAATCAGTTAATTAATATGAATTTTCACTGTATTCTAAAAAACACAAATTTCTATTTGGTGGTTATGAACACTTGTATTATCTATTTTGATTTTACCGAGTAGCTGTATAATCATTTATTTAATGTTTATTTAATGTTTATTTAATGTTTATTTAATGACCATAAGCTAGCAAAGCAATAATTTTGTGTCTTTCGTATTAGTCGATATTATTGATGTATTTTGAAATACATCAAAAAAACTTACTTATGTGATTGTTCTACAGTAACCAAACGATTAATTTTTTATCCAATGATGTTTCATTGTTAATGCTTATGAACATTAGTGGCAAGTGAATGGTTAGGGGTAAAATTATGTTTCAGCAACTTTTATTCATAGAATAGCTTTTTGTTGTTAAAGCAGTATGTTGGTTATTATCGGTAATAAAATAATAAAATAATAAAAGTTTATATAAGGGGTTACATAGTTTGAATATTGATATTTTCAGTTTTGGATTTATAGTATTTACTTTTTCTCAATTCTTTATTGCTTTGCTCTTACTGATTAGGTATTGGAAGGAAAGTCTACAAGTTCGGCTTACGGTGATATCGTTAATTTGCGTGTGTGGTTATGTGTTAAAGCAAGCACTTACCGTTGATATGGTTTTTAGTCCACTTTGGTGGCTTTCATTTATTTTAGCAAATATATTGTTGGGTAGTTTTTGGCTATTGTCGATAACTTTGATGGGATCTCAACAAATTATTAAAGCAAAGCATATTATTATAGCGGCAGTGCCTTTAATACTGCCTCTTACTGGTGAAGTTATTCATGCCATATCGTCTGTTGATATCCGCCGGTCTGAACATTGGGTGTGGTTATTTAAATATGTTGCCATTACTATTGAGTTAGGCTTTATTAGCCATGTTTTGTATTTAGCGGTTGGTCATTGGCATTCAGATCTCATTGAATTAAGACGAAAGTGGCGCATAGGGGTTGTGTCAATATGTGCTACGGGTATTATTTTCGTCATTATTAGCCAAGAAATGTTTGAAATAGACCACCTGTGGGTGAAACATGTTGAGTTAATTGGTTTTTCACTGCTGGCTATAATCTTTAACTTTATAACCTTATCACTAAAAGATGTTAATGTTTTTCAGTTTGATAAGGAAACAGAAGATACTGAAAAGAAAACTGAGGGTGTAGAGGTATTTAATCAAAAGCATATTGATAACATTATCAAGGCGATGAAAGATGACAAACTTTATCGGCAGGAAGGCTTTACCATTACTGATTTGTCAAAGCATATACTATTGCAAGAATATAAAGTTAGGAAAATAATCAATACTAAACTCAATTATCGAAATTTTAATGATTTTTTAAATTATTATCGCATCAATGAGGCCGTTGAAAAATTATCTTCTCCCGAATTCATCGGTGTTCCAGTTATTTCTATTGCTATGGAGTGTGGATTTAAGGCTATTAGTTCTTTTAATAAGTCTTTTAAAGAAACACATGGTGTTACCCCTAGTGCCTATCGTAAACAGGTCACTACACCAAAAAACTAACACTTTCCTAAGAAAATCCTACGCATTCTGAAATACGTTAGGATTTCCTCTTTTTACGTAAGAACTCTCTCTCTTGATGCGCTATTGTCCAAGGACTGATTGCGCACTTGATATATTTTTATCGCTCAAGTGGCAATTGCTAGTGAAACTTTTATATCCATTGTAGGGGGTAATTTATTGCCTTTTTGTCGGACTGCACTCCAACTACACAGGATATTTCAAAAATATATTACAAGTAACAGGTGAGTTTGATATGAGTAAGAAGAGTATGTTCTTAGTGTTGGTACCTAGTGTATTGCTGTTAGTAATACTATTCTTTCTATCAAGTTTATTTGAGCCTAATACTCATGGGTTGGATCAAAAAAAATTCATCGCATCACCTCAAAATCAGCTATCGAACTATAAGAAAAATAATAAACTTGTGGCGGAAAATAATAACAATGCAAAAATGAATTTTATTATCATTCTTGCAGACGATCTCGGTTATGGGGATATTGGTATAAATGGCACACAGGCAATAAAAACGCCAGAAATTGATAAGCTTGCTGAAGAAGGGATAAATTTCACTCATGGGTATGCTAGTGCGCCAATATGTTCACCATCACGGGCTGGCTTATTAACGGGGCGTTATCCTGCTCGAACAGGCATTATTCAGCCTATGGAAGCGGCAAACGATTCTTTATTAAGAAAAGCAAGCCGTGAAGTGATGACTTTTGCTTCAAACATCGCTGCAATTGATAATATGGGCGGCTCGAACTTAACCAAGTTCTTACCGTTAGATGAATACACTATTGCACAAATGTTACATGACAATGGTTATAAAACTGCGGCTTTTGGTAAATGGCATTTAGGTGACTTCAGTGTGGCGCCAGAATATCACCCTAAGCATTATGGTTTCGACAAATTTGTTGGTTTTAATATGTCCAATGATGACTGGCCAGTTGCTTTTTTTCGAGATGAAAAGAAGGAAGTTACCGATATAGGTTTAGAGCAAGAAGCTTATACCAAGATATTTACCGAAGAGGCGGTTGATTTTATAAATAAAGCCAACAATGAACCCTTCTTTATTTATTTGTCCCAAAAAGATCCTCATCAACCATTTTTTCCATCAAAAGCATTTAAAGGTAAATCAGAAGCAGGTCCGTATGGCGACGCTGTTTCAGAGTTTGATTGGGGGGTTGGTCAGGTCATTCAAGCCCTTAAAGATAACAAATTAGACAAAAACACTTTAGTGATAGTGACTAGCGATAATGGCCCTTGGTATCAAGGGAGTGCTGGTGGGCTTCGAGGTCGTAAAGGCCAAAGTTATGAAGGCGGCTTCAGAGTACCTACTGTACTTTGGGGAACTGAACTACTACAGCAGAACATTACGCTAGATACGGCTATTATGCATATTGACTTCTTGCCCACCATTGCTGACATTGCCAATATTCCTTTACCTAACGACCGTGTTATTGATGGTAAAAGTTTAGTCCCTTTACTGGTGGGAAAAAGTAATGCACTTGAAGGTCGGTCATTATATTTCTTCCATGATTTTGATATCGAAGCTATCCGCAAAGACAAATGGAAATACATTAATAGAAACAGTCACTATGTTTGGCCAATTCCACTTGATAAACCTGATAGTGTCGTTGGCGCTTCTTTAGCCGTGAGAAACTATACACCACCAGGACAAACAGAATCAGTGCCTACCTTAGGACAATGGCCTGCGCTATATCAATTAGGTATTGATCGAAATGAATCCTATAACGTGACTAAAAAATATCCAGAAAAAACAAATTTACTTGCGAAAGAGTTAAGTGATTTTCACCAAAAATATAAACAAAACCCTAGGGGGTGGCTTCAAACAGCCACAGCAGAAAATTAAAGATAAAGCATAGTGTTTATGAATATGCGCATTATTAAGAGAGTAGGGTGGATTTTGAAATTCATTAGTATTAATTAATAATGCGCTAGAATTAAATCCTCAATTTATTCATTTTATGTCACAGAAATAAATTGAGTAGTAAGTTCTTTTATTTCTGAACATAACTAATTGCAAACGTGACAATGCATAATTATGTGTTGTTTTGATTTTGTAAAATATTCATTAAAAATAATAATTAGATAACAGAAATTATAAGAGGATTGGTATGAATTATTTTAATAAGTTAAATAAACCCTTTAGCCACTCGTTATTAACTCGTGCAGTATTGTGTGGGCTTACTGCGTGTTCAGTAAATAGCTTTGCACAAGAGCAAACATCAACTGAGGTTAAAGAAGAGAGAAAATTTGAAGTTATTCAGGTCACCGCGCAAAAGCGTGTTGAAAATTCACAAGAGGTACCTATTCCATTAACTGCATTTTCAAGTGATAGCTTACGTAAATTGGGTGCACAAAGTATTGAGGATTTAGGAGCAGCCACGCCAGGTTTAGATACTAATAGCCGTTCTGCTGTCGTTCCTAAAATAGGTATTCGAGGTGTTACTAATAATTCTGCTGGCATTGGCTCTAGCTCTAATGTGGTGATTTATCAAGATGGTGTTTATTCAGGCCGATCGGGCAGTGCCGTTGTCAATTTTAATGACATTAGAAGTGTAGAGGTTCTCAAAGGTCCTCAAGGCACCCTATTTGGTAAAAATGCCGCTGCTGGCGCTATCCTTATTCATACTAAAAAACCTATTGATGAACACGAAGGTAATTACCGAGTAACACTAGGAAATTATAATAAACGTAAATTTGAAGGATTATACAACTTTCCTATAACCGATAATGTCTATTTTCGTGGCAGCGCTGTTATAAATAGGCGGGATGGACATATTGATACCCTTCGATATGTTGCCCCTCCAGAAAGTAGTGATGATTCAGATTTTCAAAAGGTTGACTTTGGTAATGAGAAAGACCTATCACTAAGAGCGGCTATTCTTTGGGATATTTCAGATAAAGCCGAATTATTATGGCGATCTGAGTTTAATGAGCTTGATCAAGATGGAAAATCCTCTTATTCAGTAAACCCTGATGTATACAGAGGTGGAGGTACAGGAGTAGATTTGTTTGGTACCTATGAAACCGATTTTGAAAGCGTTGTCGGTCGTAACCTCTTTGGTAGTTCAATTGAGTTTAATTACGAATTTGATTGGGCTAACTTCACCTCTATTACAGCATATAAACGCTATAGCACTTATAGCTATAGTGATGAAGATGGTAGTGCTAATAAACGGGTAATGTTCAATGACTTACTTGATGAAGAACTCGATTATGTCAGCCAAGAATTTCGTTTGGCTGGTGCTATTTCTGGTGGCTTAAAGTGGACACTAGGTGCTTCATATAGTCATGACCAGTTAGAGCAGACAAACACTCGTCAAATGATGACCGATACTCTCGATAGCTTTGCATATAACGGTGCATTATCCGCAAATGGCCTTCCAGCAACAGGTAATTCGCAAATTCCAGGGGTCATAGGTATTCCTGGTGGCACAGGATTAACTGGGTTCTTCTTACAAAATCCTGGATTGAATCAATTGTTTAGTTTGTTATCACAGGCATCTGGTGTTCCAAAGAAGCAATTGGCTAATATGGTTGCTATTGATAATTTAAATAGACCTTGGGCAGAGCAAAATATAAATACAGGTGATTACACCTCTTTCGGCCTATTTGCTGACATGACTTATCCAATCACTGACCGTTTAGACTTAACTGTTGGTGCTAGGTGGTCAAAAGATGAGAAAGATTTCAGTACGCTTTCTTATGCACAAAATAACTTGGAAATTAATTTGCCCGGTGTGCCTCCACAATTGCAAAAAATACCACAGGCTTTTATTTTTCCAGAAAATTATGTAGAGGGTAGTAATGGTGAAAAACTTGCCGTTGAGCAAAATGGTTCATGGTCGCAAGTGACACCTCGAGTAGTCTTAGATTACAAGCTAAATGATAATGTGATGTTTTATGTAAGTTATACCGAAGGTTATAAGGCTGGTGGGTTCAATGCGACAAGTATAGGCTCTGTAGACCAAGAAGATATTACTAACTATGAAATTGGTCTTAAATCTACCTTATTCGACAATTCTGTTAGGTTTAACGTTTCAGCTTTTAATTATGATTATGAAAACTTTCAACTTCGCCTTCTAGTAGAGCCTGGCGGTGGTGCACTACCACACTTAGAAGTAATAAATGCTGATGCGAATGGTTCAGGGTTAGAATTTGAAGCGTCTTGGTTAGCCACAGACGACTTAACGTTTAAATTGAATTATTCCTATGTTAATGCCGAACTATCTGAGCAAGATTTAACAGAAGAGCAAGAATCAATGGGAATCCCCGATTTAGAAGGCCTTGCTTTACCTAATTCGCCAAAAAACAAACTGTTTGCTGCCGTCGATTATTTTATTGAACTTGATGATGGTGAGATTAATATGAATCTAAACTACAGCTACACCGATGAGAGAACATTTTTGGATGGAACGGTTTTACTTCCTGTTGAGCCTGACGAGATTCAAGGCCTAACTAAAGAGAATAATGTTGATGCTTATGGTTTAACTAACTTTAGAATTAGTTACCTTAGTATGAATGAATGGGAGTTATCATTCTTTGCAAATAACTTATTCGATGTTGAATATGCTCAACAAGGGATTCGAGGTGCTGGCGATAGCTTTGGTTCACCCGTTATTAAGGGACTAGGTGAGCCGAGAATGTTTGGTATTGAGTTTAGTCAGACGTTTTAGATACTACGCTTTACAAAAAAGGAGCGTTCAGCTCCTTTATTTTTTCTATCGCTATATGTCATGTAGTTTAGGAAGAAAATTAAAATACCTGTAGGAGGGAATTTATTCCAGATCTCTTTTAAAAATCGCACCTACAAATAATAATATCGAATCAAATAATGGCTCCTGAGTCATCTACATAGCCATGTGACCATATTACTTGAAACAATAGGAATACATTGAATGACAACAGATACAGGAGCTAAATCAATCGTAGAAAACCAAGCGCAAGCCATTGATAAAATGAAATTAATATTCTCTGGGCAACAACAAGCTTTTGCCCAATGCCCGTATCCAGAAATTTCGTTAAGAATAACTCAGTTAAAAAAGCTTAAGCAAATTATTATAGCAAAACAGCAAGATATCATCAGCGCCTTAAGCGCAGATTTTGGTCACCGCAGTCATGATGAAACGCGTATTGCTGAGTTACTGACGTTTGTTGAGGGTGTTAAATCAACGATAAAACAGCTTGAACAATGGGCGAAGCCAAATAAACGCAAAGTAAGCCTGTTATTTATGCCAGCCAGTAACCAAGTTGTTTATCAGCCATTGGGCGTAGTGGGTATTATTGTGCCGTGGAATTATCCTTTATTCTTGAGCTTAGGGCCGTTAATTGGTGCTTTGTCGGCAGGCAATAGGGTTATGCTTAAGCTGTCTGAATTTACCCCTAATTTTAATGAATGTTTAAAGAAAATATTGGCGCAAGTGTTTGACGAAAACCAAGTGGCGGTAATCACAGGTGAAGTGACCATTTCATCTGAATTTTCATCACTGCCGTTTGATCATTTGTTTTTTACCGGCTCAACTCCCGTTGGCCGTTTAATTATGGCGGCAGCGGCAAAAAATCTTACTCCTGTTACCTTAGAGCTAGGCGGAAAATCCCCCGTTATTATCAGCACCGATATTGATATAAAAATGGCGGCAGAGCGTATTTGTTTTGGTAAGTCGTTAAATGCGGGACAAACGTGCGTTGCGCCAGATTATATTTTGTGTCCCAATGATAAAAAAGAAGCGTTTATTGAAGCTTACGCAGAAGCATTTTTTCGAATGTATCCTAATTTTAGTGAATCACGTGATTACTCTTCAATTATTAATGATCAGCAATATCAGCGTTTACAAGGCTTACTTAAAGACGCCGAAACGCAAGGGGCTACATTAATCAAAATGAGTACGACCACAAACATTGCTGCGCAGCCACGAAAAATGCCACCGATACTCATTGATAATGTGCAAGATAGTATGCGTATTATGCAAGAAGAATTATTTGGCCCTATTTTGCCGATTATTGACTATGATGAACTCGAACAAGCGATTGATTATATCAATGAACGCCCACGCCCATTGGCGCTGTATATTTTTAGTTTTGATAAAAAAGTGCAGGAAAAAATTGTTTATAACACCCATTCAGGTGGTGTGTGTATCAATAATACCATGACCCATTTAGCGCAGGATGATATGCCGTTTGGTGGTGTTGGTCTGTCGGGAATGGGCTGTTATCACGGCTATGAAGGCTTTTTGACTTTTTCAAAGGCAAAAGGTATTCATAAAATTGGCCGTATTAACAGTGCTAAAATGATATTGCCGCCCTACAGTAGCTTTATTCATCGGTTGTTTTATCGATTATTTATCCGGTAAGTAACAACTAACAACGAATTTAATGTTGAATGGCAGCAATTATTTGCGTCAAGCTCATTCTAACCTTCAAGTAAAATTATAACAGTAGAGTAAATAGCGTGGAAAAAATTTGGTTGAAAAGTTATCCTCAAGGTATTGAACATGAGATTAATACTGAACAAATGCCGACCTTAGTTGAATTATTTGAACAGACTTTTAGTCGCTTTAAAAATAATACCGCCTTTATCAATATGGGAAAGTCATTAAGTTTTCAACAGCTAGATAATTACTCTAGAAATTTTGCTGCTTATTTACAAAAGCTAGGGCTCAAACAAGGCGATGCTGTCGCTATTATGATGCCTAACTTATTGCAATATCCTGTGGCAATGGTGGCTATTATACGTGCTGGTTTAGTGGTGGTTAATGTCAATCCACAATATACGCCAAGAGAGTTAAAGCATCAGTTAAATGATTCTGGCGCTAAGGCGATTATCATTGTTGAAAATTTTGCTTCCACGCTAGAAAAAGTTGTCGCTGAAACAGAAATCAAGCATGTATTTCTTACAAAGTTAGGTGATATGCAGTCATTGCCTAAAAAATGGTTGATAAATTTTGCGGTTAAACATGTAAAGAAAATTGTGCCAGCATTTGCTATTCCAAACACCATTAATTTTATCACTGCGATACGCCAAGGTAGCACTCTAGAATATAAAAGACCTACCGTTTCTCTGCAAGATTTAGCTTTTTTACAATACACTGGAGGTACCACTGGTGTTGCTAAAGGGGCAATGTTAACGCAACAAAATATAGTAGCTAACCTTGAGCAAATATCTGCTTTTTTAGACCCCTTAATTACTTCTGATAAAGAAGTGATTGTGACCGCATTGCCGCTCTACCATATTTTCGCTTTAGTGGCTAACTGCCTTGCCTTTGTGAAATATGGCTGTACCAATGTATTGATCACTGACCCAAGGGATATAGAAGGATTTATCAAAACCTTAAGTCGTACTAAATTTACCGCTATTACTGGGGTTAATACCTTATTTAACGCTTTACTCAATAAACCTGAGTTTCATCAGCTTGATTTCTCTCATTTAAAATTTGGCCTTGGTGGTGGTATGGCTATACAGCGATCGGTAGCTGAGCGTTGGTATAGCAGCACCGAAACAGTGTTACTGGAAGGTTATGGCTTAACTGAATGTTCACCTGTGGTGACCTGTAATCCCCATAACATTGACGCCTATACAGGCAGTATTGGCTTGCCATTACCATCAACTGAAATTAGATTGGTAAATGATAACGGTGAAAAAATTAAGACCGCAGAGGCCGGTGAAATGCAAGTGCGTGGTCCGCAAGTGATGAAAGGTTACTTCAATCGACCAGAAGCAACGGCTGAGGTGATTAACAATGAAGGTTGGTTATCAACAGGTGACATTGCTACCGTAGATGAGCAGGGCTACTTTAAAATTGTTGACCGAAAAAAAGACATGATTTTAGTGTCGGGTTTCAATGTCTATCCTAATGAAATTGAAGATATAATAGCACTACTTGACGACGTTGTTGAAGTTGCCGCGGTAGGCGTTCCCCATGATGTTAGCGGTGAGCTTATTAAAGTTTTTATTGTCAAAAACGATAAAGATTTGTCTGAGCAAAAAATAATTTCCCATTGCCGTGATAATCTTACCGCTTATAAAATTCCTAAATTAATTGAATTTCGAGAAGAATTGCCAAAATCCAATGTTGGTAAAATTTTAAGACGTGAGTTAAGAGATAACGCTGCTAATTTTATAAAAATCAATTAGCTAAAAATAAATCGCTTTTAAACGAAAAAAGCACTCGAATTTGATCGGTTCTCCCTATAGAATTACTCCCTTAACTAAATTTTTTAAAGCTCTAAAATAAGCGGCTTTATTCGGCGCTCAATTTGTTTTAGCAGCGCACAATTAATAGGATTTTTCATGGCAGGTGTAAACAAAGTAATTATCGTTGGTAACTTAGGTAAAGATCCTGAGGTACGTTTTATGCCAAATGGTGGCGCAGTAGCTAATATTACTGTGGCAACATCAGACTCATGGAAAGATAAGCAAACTGGTGAGCAAAAAGAAAAAACAGAATGGCACCGTGTGGTAATGTTTGGAAAACTTGCTGAAATTGCCGGTGAATACTTGAAAAAAGGTTCAAAAGTCTACCTTGAAGGTTCTTTGCAAACGCGTAAATGGACCAACCAACAAGGCCAAGATCAGTACACTACTGAAATCGTATTACAGGGTTTTAACGGCGTAATGCAAATGTTAGACGGTAAGTCATCAGGTCAAGGTGGTTTTCAAGGTCAGCAACAAGGTGGCTTCGCTCAGCAAGGGCAACAGCA
>MAAC01009546.1_pt1 | contig 62030 bp, 55 predicted proteins | sample 1115981 | NCBI WGS metagenome assembly MAAC01 (sample SAMN04961126, study PRJNA320927) | seawater metagenome | isolation source: sample BD02T64 sea water enriched with oil for 64 days | place: USA:Gulf of Mexico | collected 2013-07-27 | reverse complement strand
ACCCCATTGTCTAACCCGCTTTTTAATCAAGCAGGCACCCAAGCCAATGTGTCGGTAAGTGTGAGTCGTTAAAGTTAACCCCGGTGGCCATTCCATCGGGGCGCGCTTTATACCACAACTGACACCCCATTAGAAGAACTTGGGGCAATTTACAGCACCGCACCAACGACGCCATCCCCCTCTGATTTATTAAGAGACTCACTGACGGAATTCCCATTGCCTCGGTCAAAATGGTTACAATGCTCCGCTTATTCACTGTCGTTGTCTGAGCCCATGTCCGTTAGTATCAAAACACCTGAAGAAATTGAAAAAATGCGCGTTGCTGGCAAGCTGGCTGCCGATGTTCTCGAAATGATTGCCCCCCACGTACAAGCGGGCATCAGCACCCTTGAGCTCGACACCCTTTGCCATAACTACATGGTCGATGTGCAAGAGGCTATACCCGCCTGCCTCAATTATCGCGGCTTCCCGAAATCAATCTGCACCTCGGTGAACCAGGTAATTTGTCACGGTATTCCCGCACCCAATAAAGTGCTAAAAAGTGGCGACATCATCAATCTCGACATTACAGTGATTAAAGACGGTTATTTCGGCGACACCAGCATGATGTTCTGCATTGGCAAAACACCTAGCCATGCAGACCGGCTCATCAAGGTTGCCCAGGAATGCCTCTACCTCGGCATCGAACAAGTCAAACCCGGCAATCGCCTGGGCGATATTGGCCAAGTAGTACAACAACATGCCGAGGGCATGCATTATTCAGTGGTGCGCGAATACTGCGGCCATGGCATTGGCAGCGAATTTCACGAAGAACCGCAGGTACTGCACTACGGTAAAGCGGGCACTGGCCTGGTGCTGGAAGAAGGCATGACCTTTACTATCGAGCCCATGGTCAACGCGGGCAAACAGCACACTAAGCTCAAGTCCGACGGCTGGACTGTAGAAACCCGTGATGGCCGCCTGTCAGCACAGTGGGAGCACACCTTGCTAGTCACCGCCACCGGGGTCGATGTACTTACAGCCCGCCCTGACGAGTCATTTTAAGCGCCGACTTGCACGCACGCATAATGCACCTTCCCTCATAGATAAGCATTCACAGACACCATGAATACAGCTCCCGAACCGCGTCCCCTACCCCTTTTTTTTGACGAAAAACGCTTTCTCACGGATCTTGCTACGGAGGACGCACAAACTATTTTTCGGGACGCCATCCATGGCGCTGACACCTGCCTCAACAACCGCTTTGAGCAAGGTGAGGACATCGAAACACTGGTACACGAGCGTGCGGATTTTATCGACTGTATTCTCTTTCACGCTTGGCAGCGTTTTAGCTGGGATAAAAACATCAGCCTGCTCGCGGTCGGCGGCTACGGCCGCGGCGAACTCCATCCTTACTCCGACATCGACTTACTGCTTTTAACTAAGCGTAAAAACCACAAGCCCTACAAATCAAGCATCGAAAGCTTCCTCACCTTCCTCTGGGACATTCAACTCAATATTGGCCACAGCGTACGCTCCCTCGCACACTGCGTTGAAGAGGCGAAAGCCGATATCACGGTCGCCACCAATTTAATGGAATCCCGCACGCTTGCTGGTAATACTGAACTACGTCTGCAGATGAATGAAAAGACAGGGCCCGCGAAAATATGGCCCGCCGAGCAGTTTTTTCAGGCTAAGCATGACGAGCAAAACCAGCGACACGAGAAACACGGCAATACTGAATACAACCTCGAGCCTAATATAAAAGAGGCCCCCGGTGGGCTTAGAGACATTCAAACCATTGGTTGGGTAGCAAAACGACATTTTCACAAACGCACACTGGCCGAGCTCGCTAACACCCACTTTCTCGCTGCTGAAGAATACGAATTACTGCGTAAAGGCCAGGCCTTTCTGTGGCGCGTACGCTATGGCTTACACCTGATCGCCGGGCGGCCTGAAGAACGGCTACTCTTTGATTCACAGCGTAAACTGGCACAAATGTTTGGCTACCAGGACACCAAAGAGCGCCTGGCTGTTGAGCAATTTATGCAACGCTACTATCGCGTAGTGCTGGCCATGCGTGAACAAAACGACATGCTGCTGCAGTACATGGATGAAGTCGTTAACAGGAATAACAAGAAAAACGTCATTCGCACCATTAATACGCGCTTTCAAGTACGTGACGATTATATTGAAGCCGTCGATGACCATCTGTTCGCTGATCAGCCCTCTGCCCTGCTCGAGATTTTCGTTTTACTCGGCGAGGACTCGTCAATTCAAGGCGTGCGTTCAACTACCATTCAACAAATCCGCCAATATCGTCACCAAATTGATGACAGCTTTCGTAGCGACCCCAACAACCACAAACTGTTTATGCGCCTGTTTCGCTGTAAGGGGCGGTTAACTACGCAACTACAACGCATGACCCGTTACGGCATACTCGGCAAGTATCTGCCCGAGTTCGATAAAATCATCGGCTTGATGCAGCATGACCTATTTCATATCTATCCGGTTGATGCTCACACTATCCAGCTGATTCGCAATATTCGTCGACTGGGTAATGCCGAAGAGGAAAAGAAGTTCCCCGTCGCTTCCCATGTATTAAAAAACCTGCCCAAGCCCGAACTGCTGCTCATTGCCGGCCTCTATCACGATATTGCCAAGGGCCGCGGCGGCGACCACTCAAAACTGGGTGCTGTTGATGCCAGAAAATTCGCCCAACAACACGGTTTTACCGAGCAGGAAACCGACCTGGTTTGCTGGCTAGTCGAGAGTCACCTGCTAATGTCGAGCATCTCCCAGCGTGAGGATATTTCCGACCCCGATGTCATCCACAAATTTGCCCTGCTGGTCGGTGATCAGATACACCTCGACCACCTACTAACACTGACAGTCGCGGACATGAATGCCACCAATCCCACCTTGTGGAACAACTGGAAAGGCGCATTAATGCGGCAACTCTATTTCCAAACTCGCGATGCCTTACGACGCGGACTGGAAAACCCCATTAACAAGCAAAAATGGATTGAAAACACCCGTAACGAAACGGTAGCGCTACTCGAACAAGAAGGCATTACACAGGAGCAAAGTACCGCGCTGTGGAGCGACATGGAGAGTGATCTTTTTTTACGAGAAAGCGCCAGCGTGATTACACGGGGGGTTAAAGCCGTCATTACGGCCGAAGACCCCAACCTTCCCGTCATTTTGATCGAAGATGCCGGCATGGAAGACGACAGCGTGACGCGGATTTTCATTCACACAAAAGGGCTAAGTAATGTGTTCCCCATTATCGCCGCCACCCTCGACACATTGCGCCTGAATATCCTTGATGCGCGGCTCTACACCGGCAACGAAAATCACACCTATGATATTTTTTATGTGCTCGATGATCAGGGCCGGCCTTTTGCCACCCGCGGCAATAAGGTCGAAACAGTAATCCGCAAACTCAATGAAGCGTTGCTCACCAAAGATAAGCATAACGTTGAGGTTAACCGCCGCACACCACGACAGCTTAAACAGCTAACCATTGGCACCTCCGCCCATATCGATCACAGCCACGACTCCCGCACCACCTATCTTGAAGTTATCACCCCGGATCGCCCTGGCCTGCTCGCCCAGCTCGGCCAAATATTTATGCGTTTCAACCTGCACCTACACAGCGCTAAAATTGCCACTTTGGGTGAACGGGTTGAAGATGTTTTTTATCTTACCGATGAAAATAATGGGGCGATTGAAGATCTGGATTTATGCAACGAAATTGAGCAAACCATTTGTCGTGAACTTAACACTCGAAACCTCGAAGAGGAAAGCTCGGGCACGACGATGGAGTTGATAGAACAGCGCGATTAAACCTGCAGTGCGCAATTGAATAACTTAATTTAATAAAATCACTGCCACTGATCAGCATTTAGCGAGACGACAAACCGCAAAGAGAAAACAATGAATCCCGACCTACAGCAGCTACAACCCTACCCCTTCGAAAAGCTAAAGACTCTGCTCGCAGGTGTAAAAACACCCGATGTATTACCCGCCATCAGCCTCTCCGTTGGCGAGCCAAAGCATGCCGCACCACAGCTCGTTATCGACACGCTACTTGCTCACATCAACGGCATCGAACAAACCAGCGGCCTTAGCGCCTACCCCGGCACCAAGGGTATTCCGGAACTGCGCCAGGCAATAGCCGAGTGGCTGAGCCGTCGTTTTAAGCTAAAGGCGACACCCAATCCGGAACAACATATATTGCCCGTTAACGGCACCCGCGAAGCTTTATTCGCCTTTGCTCAGGCGGTCGTAGACCCCAGCAAGAATCCCACGGTGGTAATGCCCAATCCCTTCTATCAAATCTACGAAGGTGCTGCCTTGCTCGCGGGTGCCGAGCCGGTATTTTTAAACTGTACAAAAGACACCAATTTCGCGCCAGACTTTTCCAGCCTCAGTGAGGCTGACTGGCAACGCTGCCAACTGGTTTACATCTGCACACCGGGCAATCCGACGGGCTCTGTACTCGGGCTCGACACCCTGAAAGAGCTCATTGCTCTGGCCGACCGCCACGACTTTGTCATTGCCAGCGACGAGTGTTATTCCGAAATCTACGCTGATGAAGACCAGCCACCACCCGGTTTATTACAGGCCTGCGCCGAACTCGGCCGGGATGATTTTAAACGCTGCATGGTTTTTCACAGCTTATCAAAGCGCTCCAATCTGCCCGGCCTACGCTCCGGCTTTGTCGCCGGTGATGCCGATATCATCCAACAGTTTTTGCTCTATCGCACCTACCACGGCTGCGCCATGCCCATTCAACACCAGTGGGCCAGCGTTACGGCCTGGGGTGATGAACAACATGTGCTCAACAACCGTCGACAGTACCGCGAGAAATTTAGTGCCGTAACGAAGATACTCAAGCCGGTAATGACATTCAGCCAGCCCGATGCTGGCTTCTACCTCTGGCCGCAAACACCCATTGCCGACGACATATTCACCCGCGAGCTACTCGCCACGCAAAACGTCGCCGTGGTACCCGGGCGCTATCTGGCCCGTGATACGGCAACGGGCAACCCTGGTGAGCAGCGTATTCGCATGGCCCTCGTTGCACCGCTCGCCCAGTGCGAAGAAGCTGCACAGCGCATCAAATACTTTATTGAGACGCTGTAATGCTGAAACAGCAACGAGTCGCTTATATTCTTGAGACGCTGGCCAAACATTACCCGACCCAGCCCATCCCCCTCGACCACAGCAACAATTTCACGCTACTGGTTGCCGTATTACTTTCTGCTCAATGCACTGATGCCCGGGTTAATACCGTGACGCCTGCGCTCTTTTCTCTCGCCGATAATGCCGATGATATGTGCCATGTGCCGGTCGAAACCATTCTCGGCATTATTCGCCCCTGCGGCCTTTCACCCCGCAAATCAAAAGCCATTGCCGGACTTTCTAAAATCCTTGTGGACGACTACGACGGCGAAGTGCCTGAAGATATGGAGGCGCTGGAAACCCTCCCCGGCGTCGGCCACAAAACGGCTAGCGTGGTGATGTCGCAAGGTTTTGGCCACCCGACCTTTCCCGTCGACACCCACATTCACCGGCTAGCGCAACGCTGGGGGCTCACCAGTGGAAAAAATGTCGTGCAAACGGAGAAAGATCTGAAACGGCTTTTTCCAAAAGAAGAGTGGAACGCCCTTCACCTGCAAATTATTTACTACGGCCGCGAATACTGCTCAGCACGGGGCTGCGATGGCACGGTGTGCGAAATTTGTACCACCTGCTATCCAAAACGTAAGAAGGCCGCTATCACTAAAAAGGCCTGAGCATTGTTTTGTAAATCCATAAAAGCACAGGAGAATGGTGCTGTGGATGCACAGGAATTTTTGACCTTACTTTCATCGCTTCACCCTGACAAAAAATAAGTTTAATGAGCTTCTTCTATGAAACGCGCTGAGCCAGACAATAAAACATCAAAAATGATGGTGTCGCTAGCTTGGGTTGATTTTCTTGCTATGTTGGTTATTGGCTTTGGCCGTTATTTGGATAAAAAAGTTAATCCAAATGAGCGCCCTGATGATGAGATAAAAGTTCTTCTTGTTGTTCTATTTCTTTAGAAAGAAGGTCAAAGTGTCGAAAAACTTTACACTTCATTTGTTTTGACTAACTCAATAAAAAATATTTCTATAAATATCAGCAGGTTATAACTCCGGCATGCTTTATGCTTGGTGTATGATGTACAAATCTATATAACTTTTAAACGGGAAAGATAATGAAATACAAGGTATTAAAATTAGCTAGTTTAGTCGCTGTATCCTTTATATCAGCAAGCGCATCTGCCGTTCCTATACTTTTTCAAGGCTCAAGCACGCTATCCGCAACAGTTACACAATCACCGGCACAAGCACGTGCAGATTGGGAATCACAACTTCAGTCATTTGGCATTGATACTCTTGCCGGAGCCTCTGGAAATGGTTCATTTACGTCAACCTTTGGTAACATGTTTTCTGAAACTGGAAATGGAAGTCAGATACGAAGTTTTGGTACTAATATTCGTGGCAACCGAAGTAACGCAACTCACATTGAGTTTGATGTGACTTTTCCACAAGCTGTTAACGCCGTTGGTTTTGATGTGGTTGATAATGACGGTGGCGGTATGCGCATATCACTTACCAACGCTATCACTCAACTTGTTACTCATTTTGATTTCACGTCAGTATTTGGCTCTAACAGAACAGAGTTTTTCGGTGTGATTTTCGAGCCGACTACATTCATTTCAGCTTTACGCGTTTCGGGAACTGATCCTGGTGGAATAACTTCATGGGATAATTTCACTACCGGAGTGGGTGAACATGCAATAACTCCCCCTCCTGCAGGTGTTCCTGAGCCTGCATCATTGGCCTTATTAGGGCTTGGGTTAGCAGGGCTAGGGTTTTCCAGGAAAAAGAAAGCTGCCTAAGTAGCCTTAGTGAGCAGAAGATAATAAAAAGCCCTGATAAATCAGGGCTTTTTATTATCTGGTTGGTATTCGAATATTAACTGTTTTCCCCTGTTCATGGCCTTTTTCTCTTATTCTCTAATCCGCTCGGGTCATACGCTGTATCAATGCACCAATTCATGCAAGGTCACTTTTTTATGACTTAAGCAACGCTCTGCTAATTGATCACTACATTCTAAGGTAAATAAAAAAACCCTGCTAAAGCAGGGTTTTTTTATGGGGTATGCTAAAGAGGCGCATAAACAGAATGTACTCGAGAGTCGCTTTTGCTATCCTAGCCCCGTTTTTCAAGACTCAATTGATTTCAAAAAATGGAGGCAATAACTTGTGGCTGCACTTTTCGGCATTAAAAATTGCGATACCGTCAGAAAGGCTCGCCGCTGGCTGGAAGAACACAATATTGACTTCAACTTTCACGATGTGCGTGACGATGGCTTAACGCAAGCACAGGTCGCCACCTGGATCGACGCCCTCGGTTGGGAAGTGGTGCTCAATAAACGTAGCACCAGTTGGAAGAAGATCGATCCAGCAAGGCGTGAAAACCTCGATGCAGACAGTGTTAACGCACTCCTGCTCGAACTACCAACGCTTATCAAACGCCCCGTACTTGAAATCGACGGCGCGGTTTATGTCGGCTTTAAAGCAGACACATACAGCAATATTTTTACCACTGGCAAATAACAATCAAGTAACGAGGCACAACAAATGACAAAGCTCTACAGTGTAGGTATCGGTGTTGGCACCCAGAACAAAAAAGGCGAATGGCTCGAAGTATTTTACCCAGCCCCCCTGCTAAACCCCGATGCTGCAATCGCCGCCGCACTCAGTGAAGCCCTCAATTACAGTGAAGGCAATGTGGTAATTAATCTCGACAACAATACACTGCAAAGCCTTGCCGATGTGCTGGATAAACAGCAGCAAAGCGCCCAGGCCGATGCCGTTAAATCCCTGCTCAACAGCAAGCGCTCATGTGTAGCGACTATTCTCGCCAGCGACGACGAGCCCGGTTCCGTGCCCGAAGCCTATTTAAAGCTTCAATTAATTTCCCACCGTCTGGTCAGGCCTCATGGCATAAACCTGAGCGGTATTTTTGGCTCTCTACCCAATGTCGCATGGACCAACGAAGGCGCTATCGACCTCGCCGAATTACCGGCTCGACAGATAGCTGCGCGTATTAATGGCCAGAACCTCAGCGTCGACAGTGTTGATAAATTCCCCAAAATGAGTGACTACGTCGTTCCCGCCGGTGTCAGAATCGCCGATGCCCGTCGCGTGCGACTCGGCGCTTATATTGGCGAAGGCACCACCATCATGCACGAAGGCTTCGTCAACTTTAACGCCGGTGCCGAAGGCCCCAATATGATCGAAGGTCGCATTTCCGCTGGCGTTTTTGTCGGTGCGGGTTCCGATCTCGGTGGTAGCAGCTCGACCATGGGCACCCTTTCAGGCGGCGGTAATATTATTATTTCTGTCGGTAAAGAATGTCTGCTCGGCGCCAATGCCGGTATCGGAATACCTCTGGGCGATCGCTGTATTGTCGAAGCCGGACTTTACATTACGGCCGGCACTAAAGTAGTGATGCTCGACGACAGCAAACAAGTCGCCGGTGAAACCAAAGCGCGAGAGTTAGCCGGAAAGTCCGATTTGTTATTCCGTCGCAACTCCGTTAGCGGTGCGATTGAATGCTTAACGAATCAGACCGCCGTTGAACTTAATGAAGCGCTGCACGCCCATAACTAAGCGTACTCCTTAGAAAATCAAAAATAGAGCAAGCTGACCTGAATGCAGGGTCGGCTAGCTCGTTAAAGATCACGCTTTCCAGTATTAACGCAGAACAACGAAACCAAAATCATGACGCAAGACAACGAAACATTATCCGCCACATTGAGTCTGGCCTGCGACCTTATCAGCAGGCCCTCGGTCTCACCTCTCGACGGTGGTTGTCAGGACGTAATGATTGAGCGCCTGCAAGCCCTCGGTTTTGCTATCCATCGTTTGCCCTTTGCTGATGTCGATAATTTTTGGGCCGTCAAAGGCGAGTCCGGCCCCGTACTGTGTTTTGCTGGCCATACCGATGTCGTACCAACGGGCAAGCTCGAAGACTGGCAGCAGCCCCCTTTTGAACCGACAATTGCGGATGATATTTTATACGGGCGCGGTGCAGCCGATATGAAAGGCGCACTGGCCGCGATGGTAACGGCCTGCGAACGCTTTGTTGAAGAACACCCCAATCACACAGGCCGCATTGCTTTTCTAATCACCAGCGATGAGGAAGGCCCGGCTATTAATGGCACGGTTAAAGTCGTCGACTGGTTGCGCGAACAGAAAACCATTCCCAACTGGTGTGTTATCGGCGAGCCATCGAGCAATCAACAATTAGGTGATATGGTTAAAAATGGCCGCCGAGGCTCCCTCAACGCCATACTCACTATTAAGGGTACGCAGGGGCATATCGCCTACCCTCACATGGCCGACAACCCCATTCACCGCGCTGCCCCTGCACTGGCTGAGTTAATGGCCCAGCACTGGGATGAAGGTAATGACTTTTTCCCGGCCACCAGTTTTCAGGTATCGAATATTAATGGCGGTACCGGCGCGACCAATGTTATTCCCGGTGATGTGACGGTTGTTTTTAACTTTCGTTTTTCAACCGAAGTCACCGCGCCAGAGCTGCAGCAAAGGGTCGAAGCTATTCTTGCGCAACACGAACTGCGCTATGACATTGAATGGAATTTGAGCGGCGAGCCCTTTATTACAGAGCCCGGCGATCTAGTCACAGCCGTCGTTGACAGCATTAAAAAAGAAACCGGCCTCGACACAGCGCTATCGACTAGTGGCGGCACTTCTGATGGTCGCTTTATAGCCAAACTCGGTACCCAGGTGATTGAACTCGGTACAGTTAATGCGACCATTCACAAAGTCGACGAGCAAATCGTTGCCAGTGATCTCGACAAACTCAGCACTATCTATCAAAGCATACTCAAGAATTTACTCTGTTAGCCGCCCTCTGTTTTCAATACAATATAATTAATAGCAGGAAAAACCTTGCAGGTATTTTTATTATTTAGTGCCACGGTGTTAATTTGGGGCTCAACCTGGATAGCCGTCAAACTTCACCTCGGTGTTGTCGACCCCAGTGTTTCCGCTTTTTACCGTAACGCCATTGCCGCCCTGGTACTCTTCGCCTGGTGTCTTGGAAAAAACCTGTCCTTACGCTTTCCTATCAAAGATCACCTCAGCTTTTTATTACTGGGGTTTTTTCTTTTTTCCGGTAACTACTATCTGGTTTATCAGGCAACGGGCATGCTCACTAGCGGTCTTGTTGCCGTGGTTTTTTCAACCATTGTTTTTATTAACATTTTTACGGCACGGATTATTCTCGGCAATAAAACCAGCTTACCTGCATTGACAGGTGCTCTGGTGGGTGTTGCCGGCATCGCCCTGGTTTTCTCGGCAGAATTAACGGGTATATCCTTTGCCAATGACAGTATTCGAGGCTTGTTACTGGCTTTGCTGGCCACCTTCCTTGCCTCTATGGGCAGCATTACGGCCACGTGGATGAGCACACAACGACAACTACCCGTCGTGCAATATAATGCTTGGGGCATGTTTTATGGCTGCCTTCTGCTGCTTCTCGTCGCCCTATTTGGCGGTAAAACATTTAATTATGAATACACCCTGCAATATTCCGCAGCACTGATTTACCTGGCCGTATTTGGCACTGCTTTAGGCTTTGGTTTTTACCTGCGCTTACTCGAACTTATTGGCCCCGATAAAGGCGGCTACACCTTCCTTATTTTCCCCATTGTCGCGCTTCTAATATCCACCGTTTACGAAGATTATGAATGGACAATCAACGCCTTTATCGGTCTTGGGTTAATTGCAGCGGGCAGTATTTTGGCCTTACGTAGTAAGACACCCGTAAAATTGAAGTCAGATTAAAACGCAGAAAAAAGTTTTATGACGGCATTTTTTTGAGGGGATAAACATCAAAGCGTGTCGACTTCCCTTCAAAACATAGCCCCGGTTCCATATCCGCCAAAGGTGGCGCATGGCGAGGCCGTTTAACCACTACCCGGTAGCGAGCTGTAGCCAGAGCCAGGGGTAATAAAGCAGCAGCGTCATCATCACTCCCGACCAAATGATGAAAAAAAGCCATCGACTTTTTAACCTTGGCTGTTTTCCCTCGCTCAGGAAACATCGGATCGAGATAAATCACATCGGGCGCTTCTTGCTCAGCAAGTCCCGAAACACAAGTGAGGCTATCACCCTGATGGAGAAATAAGCGCTGAGCAATGGCTAATTCCTGCTCATCACCACCGCTTCGCAAGCGTTGCAAACCATCGGCAAGCAATGCGGCAACAATGGGCTGGCGTTCAAACATCGTCACCTTCGCCCCGGCTGTTGCCAGCACATAGCTATCGCGGCCCAGACCTGCGGTTAAATCCATTATTGAGGGTTTGTGCTTATTAAGGCCAGTGGCCTTGAGGATCATCTGGTTTTTACCACCACCGTAGAGGCGGCGATGACGTAATTCACCATTAATAAAATCACAGCGTACATCTACCTTTATCTTATCTTTTAGCCCTCTACGGGCTGCCTTTCTGGTTTTCGCAACAGCCGCTTCACTTGAAAGAGACTGCTCCCGTAAGGAGAGCCCTTCAGCGCCCAGCCGCAATTCAAAATCAACATTCTCAGAAAGCGACTGATCACTACTGAGCAAGGGTAATTGCAGAGTCTGCGCAAGCTCTTTGGCATTAGCGAGACAATCCTGATCGAATCTTAATACGACTCGCAAAGACGATGTACCTCGTTGTTGGTCGTATTGTTTTCCATTGATTTATTAAAACGAAACCAGTTCGAGTTCAACCCGACGGTTAGTCTCACGCCCTGCTGCAGTGTCATTACTGGCAGTAGGATAGCGCTTGCCATAACCCGCTGTGGATACTCGCCCCGACATCACGCCCTGAGTGATCAGGAACTGGCCAACACTGTTAGCTCTTCGTTCTGAAAGTGTCTGATTGTCGCTATCATTCCCTGTGGAGTCTGTATGGCCAGCAACGCGAATATTCGTTTGAGTAAACTCTTTCAGAATAATAGCAACGGACTCAAGGGTCGCATAAAACTGGGATCTCACATCATAGCTGCCAACATCAAAGGTAAGATTACCGGGCATTATCAGGCGTATATTATTGCCCTCACGAATTACGCTAACTCCAGTGCCTTCAAGCTTGGTACGTAACGCGGCCTCTTGCTTATCCATGCTATGGCCAACTCCAGCACCAGCTCCACCACCAATGGCAGCACCAATCAATGCGCCTTTGCCCCGATCTGATTTACTGGATACAGCCATACCCACAAGAGCACCGGCAATCGCACCAATACCCGCACCTTTTGCCGTATTGCTGGTTTTTTGCTCACCTGTATAAGGATCAGTCGACGTGCACCCACCCAAGACGATGGCAAGACATAGTATTAGTACTTTGTTCATAGCTAGCTCCGTTACAACATCAAATTTTATACAACGACTATTACGTAAAAATACCGATTAAACTTAAACTATAAGTTAAAGGCCCATCTATATTTAGCAACTAAGATTAAGACCTGGAATATCAGGGCTGTCTCCATCGCTGCTTAATTAACCGGTAAAAAAAGGGGGTTTATCTATTAAATGTATCCACTATAAATCAGCTAAAAAATGGAGCCTTCGTCAATCAACGTAATTGCAATACATTTCGTTGACAGAGGTGAAGAGGATAATTAGTTGTACTCCGACAACCTTGTATTGGCGGAGCACTGGAAGTCCACCCGTTAATGGCGAGCCCTAAACTAAATACCGCCGATCAAGCGCAGCACCTCTGGCTCCAGACGAGTGAGCCCCCAGGCTTTACCCTTTGCGATTGCCTCATCCTTATCTTCACCATAAATCAGCGCAGAACGCAGTGCCATTAGCGCACCCACCCGATTACCACTGGCACAGTGGAGGAAAACCTTCTCGTCTCCGGCCTGCTTAAATAGCTGATCGAGGGCTTTTACATTATTCAAGGTCAAGCCCGCTGCGCCATCGACAGGCAGTAAGTGGTAGATCATCCCTTTATCTGCCACCAGGCTGGCTTCATCAAGTTTTGGTGTTTCCGATGCGGGCCGCAGATTGATGACATGCTTTACGCCCTCACCCGCCAGGGCTGTGAGTTGCTCGTCTGTGGGCTGCCCACCCGAAAAATAATTGGCCGCAGGCGTTTTAAGATTTTTAATACCGGCGATAATGCTCGTATCGTCAGCAACAGCTTGAATACAAAGCAATAATACAGCGACTGTAATTAATACCTTTTTAAGCAAAAAATTTGTATTTTTCATATAAACACCTTACGTTAAAAATTAGATAATGGTTGAGTAACCACCTTACATACTGCGCGTTTTTTCAGCGAAGTCGATAAAATAATCGATCGTCTCCGGGTTGCGCATGGAATCCCTATTCACCGACTTTTCCAGATCAAAACCCATCAATATTTTCTTCACCGGCGTTTCGAGTTTTTTACCGGTCATAGTGTAGGGTATTTCATCAACTTGAAAAACCTCATCGGGCACATGGCGCGGCGTGAAGTCTTTACGCAGGGCGACTTTAATTTGTTTCACAATATCGTCGTTTAAAGTCAGCCCCGGTTTTAGTTGCACAAATAGTGGCATGTAAGCGCGACCACCGGATAGCTCAATGCTAACCACCAGACTGTCGGCAATGGCATCGACATTTTCAACACCGCGATAAACTTCACTGGTGCCTATGCGAATACCGCCACGATTAAGCGTCGAATCGGAGCGCCCCATAATTTGCAGCGTGCCCTCACTGGATAAAACCATCCAGTCGCCGTGACGCCATAGACCGGGGTACTCTTCAAAATAACTTTCTTTATAGCGTTTATCGTCAGTATCGTTCCAGAAATAAATCGGCATAGACGGCATGGGCTGAGTGATCACCATTTCACCCACTTCACCAACCAGCGCATTGCCATCGTCGTCGAGGGCGCGCACATCGACACCGAGCATGCGGCATTGAATCTCTCCAGAATACACCGGTAAAAGTGGTGATGGCCCTATAAAAGCAGAGGCGATATCGGTACCACCGCTCATGGAAGTTAGCCAAATATCTTCTTTAACGCTGTTATAAATCCACTCAAAACCTTCTTCTGGTAAAGGCGAACCCGTGGAACCCAGGGTTTTTAAACGGCTTAGGTCAAACTTTTTACCCGGTTCCAGCCCCGCTTTCATGCCCGCAATATAATAGGCCGCTCCACCACCAAACTGTTGGAGTTGTGCTCGTTCGGCCAGTGACCAGAGCCTGTCTACCTCGGGGTAGGCCGGATTGCCGTCATACATCACCAACACCGAACCCGCCAGCATCGATGAAAGGCAGAGATTCCACATCACCCAGCCGGTGGTTGAAAACCAGAAGAACCGGTCGCCCGGTTGAATATCACAGTGTAAAGCCAGGTACTTGTATTGCTCGAGTAAAATACCACCATGGCCGTGGGTAATAGCCTTGGGGATGCCGGTGGTGCCCGATGAATAAAGCGTCCAAATGGGGTGGTCAAAGGGCAATTGCTCAAAGACGATTTCAGTGGCTGTATTATCCAGCGCCTGCTCCCAGTCGATAAAGGCATCGCCCTGAATTTTATTGTTATCAACACCCTCGCTACTCACATAGTCGAGCGTAATCACTCGTTCGAGGCTGGGCAATTGCTGCTGTAATAAAGCCACTTCCCCACAGCGATCAATATTTTTGCCATTGTAGGTATAGCCATTTACGGCAAAGAGTACCTTCGGCGATATTTGCTGGAAGCGGTCAACCACACTGCTGGTGCCGAAATCGGGCGAGCAGCTGGACCACACCGCGCCGATAGAATTAGCCGCCAAAAAGGCGATAACGGTTTCGGGAATATTGGGCATATACGCCACGACCCGGTCGCCCTTCTCAACACCTAGTTCGCGTAAGTAATGGGCGAGCTTGGCGACCTTCTCCTGCAACTCGGCCCAGCTGACTTCATAGAGTTCACGAAACTCAGACTCCGCCATGATAGCCGGACGGCTATCGTCACCGGCACGAAAAATGTGCTCGGCAAAATTGACACTCGCCCCTTCAAACCAGCGGGCACCGGGCATGGTCTTACTCGAAAGCACTTGCTGATAGGGAGTTGGCGATTGCATCTCGAAATAATCCCAAATGCTTTGCCAGAACTCTTCAAGGTTTGCTATCGACCACTGATAGAGACTGTCGTAATCGCTAAAGGGCTGCCCGGTACGCTCACTGAGCCAGCTCATATAAGCGCTCATGTTAGAGGCTGCCTGACGTGCCGCTGAGGGTTCCCAAAGTTTCTTCATTGTGTCATTCCCATCATTAAAACGCGTGTTGTGGTCTTTACTCTAATGCCTTAAGGGCATTTAAACCCGCTCAATAATCAGCGCAATACCCTGCCCCACCCCTATACACATAGTGCAAAGTGCATAGCGCCCACCGGTGCGCTGCAGTTGATACATGGCGGTAGTTGCCAGTCGCGCACCACTGGCACCGAGGGGATGACCCAGTGCAATGGCACCACCATTGGGGTTTACATGGGCGGCATCATCGGCCAAACCCAGTTCGCGAGTGACCGCCAAACCCTGGGCGGCAAAGGCTTCGTTCAGTTCGATGACGTCCATTTGCTCAAGCGTTAAACCGGCACTCGCCAGCACTTTACGCGTTGCCGGCACCGGGCCTATGCCCATGACTCGAGGGTCAACACCGGCGCTGGCCATGGCGACAATCCGTGCTTTTGGCAGCAAACCGTACTCCGCCACTGCCGAGGCTGAGGCCAATAACAGGGCACAACTGCCGTCGTTAATACCGGAGGCATTGCCCGCAGTAACCGTGCCATTCTCTTTAAAAGGTGTACCCAATTTAGCCAGCGCTTCAGGGCTGGTGGCGCGGGGATGTTCGTCTTTATCGAAAATTAAAGGTTCCTGTTTACGACGGGGAATGGTCACCGGGCAAATTTCCTGGGCCAATATGCCATTGGCCTGTGCCGCTGCGGCTCGCTGTTGGCTGGCCAGCGCAAACGCATCCTGAGCTTCCCGCTCAATGCCGTAATCGGCGGCGACATTCTCTGCGGTTTCAGGCATGGAGTCGGTGCCGTACTGACTCTTCATCAGTTTATTCACAAAGCGCCAGCCCAGTGTGGTGTCGTAAATTTCAGCATTGCGGCTAAAGGCGCTATCGGCTTTTGGCATCACCATCGGCGCACGGGACATGGATTCAACACCACCCGCAATGACCAGATCGGCCTCGCCACAGCGGATGGCCCGCGCAGCGCTGCCCACGGCATCAAGACCCGAACCACACAGGCGATTAAGCGTCACGCCGGGCACCGCGCTATCGAGGCCCGCTAGCAAGGCACTCATGCGCGCCACATTGCGGTTGTCTTCGCCCGCCTGATTAGCACAGCCGTAGTAAACATCGTCCACCGCCGACCAGTTAACCTGCGGGTTGCGCGCCATTAAAGCTTTGATAGGAATCGCCCCTAAATCGTCGGCACGAACCGAGGAAAGGGAGCCACCGAAACGGCCAATGGGTGTGCGAATGGCATCGCAGATAAATGCATCTTTCATGTTTGCCTCGTTGCTGTACATAACTGTCTATTAAAAATCAAATAACGATTAAAGGGGTTTTTTCGGACTTAAATTTACGAAATTTAGCCCACTTCACTTTCAATAAAAGGCTGGTCAAAATTATGAGAGCGCCCATGGAGAAAAGCGATTTGCTTACCTTTTTGATTCTCGACAACCACCTCAACCAAACTCGCCGACCGCCCCTGATGGCGAACTGTCGCAGTAGCGGTGAGCTCATCACCTAGCATTCCCGGACGAATATAATCCATTGCTGCATGAGCACCGACACCCGCCTGATTGTGCGACACACTGGCACAAGCAAAGGCGGCATCAGCCAGGGTGAAGCTCATGCCACCGTGACACTGGCCTAAGGAGTTGAGCATATCTTCACGCACGGTCATGGTCAGCACGGCTCGTCCCTGCTCAGCCTCTACCAAACGAATACCCAGGCCATTGACAACATTATCGTTGCCGATGATTTTTGCCACACACTGCTCGGCAATGGTTTGCTCTGTCATTGTTGTTCCTTATCGTTTTTTACTGACTGGGCGCGTACTTGTTTTTCAGCCGCTATTTCCACACCGAGGGGTTTGTTGCCTCATCGCTGCGGCGGTATTTAAGCTGTACGCCCTTGAGGAAGTTACGCAGAATTTGATCGTGACAGGTGCGGTAGTGTTTATGCCCGGGCTTACGGAAAAAGGCACTGAGCTCGTGCTTGCTCATGGCAAAGCCCGCTAGCTCGAGTATTTCTAGTACGTCTTCCGCCTTTAGATTAAGCGCAATTTTCAATTTCATAAAAATAGCATTATTGCTTAAGCGCTTTTCAGGCTCGGGCTGGGGGCCTTCTCTTTTACCGCGCCGGTCATTAATTAAGCCATTAAGAAACATCGCCAGGTACGGGTCTTTACACACTTCACCTTCGGGGTCTTCGTCTTTTTTAAGCCAGGCGCTAATTTCCGCCCGTGTCGCTTTGTAGTCCGCGAGGGCGAAAATCGCTATCATTTTGTCATCGCTAAAATCAAAGGTGTAGCGGATACGGCGTAGTACATCGTTATTAATCACAAAAAAGTTCCGGTCGATAAATACAAATCCATGCCGCAGCAGCTTTAACAACACAGCTGGCTTGGGCGACACATACATGAAACATTGTACTGCAAGACTCGCCCCCCACAAGCAGTGGCAAGCTGTGTTTATTGCATTCAGCACACAGTCATACGCCTCATTTTACCCAGCAAAGGGCCTGCAAACCATTACAAATAGTTGTTTTTACTGTAGAATCCGCCCCGGGCTTTTGTCTGCCCTCCCATTGATGTGAGTCATTGATAGCCCCGCGCCCGGTCACCACCGCAGTGGGTAAAGCCAACCAATGAATGAAAGGAAAATTACCGTGCTAGAAGCATACCGCAAACACGTAGAAGAACGCGCCGCAGAAGGCGTACCCGCGAAACCCCTGAGCCCTGAGTGGACCGCCGACCTGGTTGAGCTGCTAAAAGCGCCACCCGCTGGCGAAGACGAATTATTACTCGACCTCATCACCAACCGCGTACCACCCGGCGTTGATGAAGCCGCCTACGTTAAAGCCGGTTTCCTCTCTGCCATTGTTAAAGGCGAAGCAACATCTCCTTTAATCGACAAAGCCCACGCCATTAAGCTACTGGGCATGATGCTCGGCGGTTACAACATCACCACATTGGTCGATGCTCTGGACGACACTGAGCTCGGCGCACTCGCAGGTGAGCAACTGAAGCACACCCTGCTGATGTTTGACGCCTTCCACGATGTCGACGAGAAAGCCAAAGCGGGTAATGCCAACGCGAAAGCCGTGATCCAGTCATGGGCCGATGCCGAGTGGTTCACCGCTCGCCCCACCGTTGCTGAAAAAATTGTGACCACTGTCTTTAAAGTGGTTGGCGAAACCAACACCGATGACCTGTCACCGGCACCCGACGCCTGGTCGCGCCCGGACATCCCCGTTCACGCCAAAGCGATGTACAAAATCCCCCGCGAAGGCATTCAGAACAACGAAGAGCAAATCAATGAATTAAAGAAGAAAGGCCACCCTGTGACCTTTCTTGGCGATGTTGTCGGCACCGGCTCCTCGCGTAAATCAGCCACCAACTCTGTACTTTGGTACATGGGCGACGATCTGCCCGGCGTACCTAATAAGCGCGGCGGCGGTATTTGCATCGGTGGTAAAGTGGCTCCCATCTTCTTCAACACTATGGAAGATTCCGGCGCACTGGTTTTTGAAGCCCCGGTTGAAAAAATTGACTACGGTCAGGTGATCGAGATCCGTCCCTACGAGGGCAAAATCCTCGACCACGACAGTGGCAATGTACTGTCTGAATTTGAATTCAAGTCCGACGTTATTCTCGATGAAGTACAGGCTGGCGGACGTATCAACCTGATCATCGGCCGTGGCCTCACCAAGCGTGCCCGCGAAGCTCTCGACCTGGCAGAAAGCGAAGCTTTCCGCGCACCGGCTCAGCCTGTCGATACCGGCAAAGGTTTCACCCTGGCTCAGAAAATGGTTGGCAAGGCCTGCGGCGTTGAAGGTATTCGCCCCGGCACTTACTGCGAGCCACTGATGACTACCGTTGGTTCACAGGACACTACTGGCCCAATGACCCGCGACGAGCTGAAAGATCTGGCTTGCCTGGGCTTTTCAGCCGATCTCGTAATGCAGTCTTTCTGCCACACCGCGGCCTACCCCAAGCCCGTTGATATCGAAACTCAGCACAGCCTGCCCGACTTTATTAAAAACCGTGGCGGTGTTTCTTTGCGCCCCGGCGACGGCATTATTCACAGCTGGTTGAACCGTATGCTGTTGCCCGACACTGTCGGCACCGGCGGCGATTCACACACGCGCTTCCCCATGGGTATTTCTTTCCCCGCGGGTTCTGGTCTGGTGGCTTTTGCTGCCGCCACCGGCGTTATGCCTCTGGATATGCCTGAATCTGTACTGGTGCGTTTTAAAGGCAAAATGCAGCCCGGCATTACGCTGCGCGATCTGGTTCACGCCATTCCCTACTACGGTATTCAGCAGGGTTTGTTGACCGTTGATAAAAAAGGCAAGAAGAACATCTTCTCTGGCCGCGTACTGGAAATTGAAGGTATTGAAGGTCTCACGGTTGAGCAGGCCTTTGAATTATCCGATGCTTCTGCCGAGCGCTCCGCGTCCGGTTGCACCATTAAAATGGACGAAGACGCCGTTGCCGAATACCTGCGCTCTAACATCACCATGTTGCGCTGGATGATCTCTCAGGGCTATGGCGATATTCGTACTCTCGAACGCCGCGCCGTGAAAATGGAAGAGTGGCTGGCCGCACCTTCATTGATGGCTGCCGATGCCGATGCAGAATACGCAGCGATTATCGAAATTGACCTCAACGAAGTCAAAGAGCCCATCATTTGCGCACCCAACGATCCCGACGATGCGCGTCTGCTTTCCAGCGTTGCGGGCAGCAGCATTGAAGAAGTGTTCATCGGTTCGTGCATGACCAACATCGGTCACTTCCGCGCTGCAGGCAAACTACTTGAGCAAACCAAACCTGGTGAGCTGAAAGCGCGCTTCTGGATTGTGCCGCCCACACGTATGGACGAGCACACCCTGATGGAAGAAGGCTACTACAACATCTACGGCCGCGTTGGTGCTCGCACCGAAATGCCCGGCTGCTCGTTGTGCATGGGCAACCAGGCGCGAGTTGCACCGGGGTCGACGGTTATCTCCACTTCAACCCGTAACTTCCCCAACCGTTTGGGTGATGGTGCCGATGTCTTCCTGGGTTCAGCTGAACTGGCTGCGATTAGTGGCATTTTGGGTCGTTTGCCTACGCCAGAGGAATACCTCGAGAAAGCGTCAAGCATCGATTCAATGGCTGATGAAATTTACAGCTACATGAATTTCGATCAGATTGCCTCCTTCCAGGCAGCGGCCGATGACGGCAAGCTGATTGCGGCAGAGCAGATTGTTGAAAGTGCTTAAACTTGGGCGTACCTGGCTTGAGAGTACCTAGGTAGGCTACTCGCCCTACCTTAACAAGCGCCCTAAGAAAAGCCCTGCATTTGCGGGGCTTTTTTATGGCCGTCTGTTTTATCCCCACAACGCTTATACGGTAAACCTAAGGACAAACAATAAGTACAAGTTATACCCCGCATAACACTGGTTGCACTATCAACGTTGCACTATCAACGTTACAATCCACGCCCTGACCCAACCCTTCCTAAAAGCAAAATAAACACGACTTGAAACGCGTGAAATATCACCTTGTTTCGAGTCATGTTTTAAAACGGTAAGAGCCCCTATGAGACGTTCCTGGAGTCTGTTAATTGTCATCCTACTGCTTAGCGCTGTGAGCTATGTGGTGATGAATTATTTAGATAATCGACACTTTGTCGCGACCGACAATGCCTATACTACCGGCGACATTATTACCGTCAGCTCACGCATGGAAGACATCGTGTTGTGGCTCGGCGCCGAAGAAGGGGACTATGTCGAGGCCGGCCAGGCTCTGGTCAAGCTCGACGGCGGCACATCACGAAGTGCCCTCAACCGCGCACAAAGCCAGCTGGCCCGTGCGGTACAGGAGGTCGCAGCCTTAAAACAAAAAGTCAAACGCCGCCAGGCAGAAGTCATCGAATATCAAGCCGCCCATGCACTGGCCAAGAATGAAGCCGAACGGCGCAAGACGCTGGCAAAGAAAAATATGATCTCCAAAGAGGAGCTCGATATGTCGGTACTGCGCATGGCCGTCACCGCCGCCGCATTGAACACTGCACGTCAGGCTCTGGCAGAGGCAGAAATCAACGCCACCAGCCTGCCCATCGCCCAGCACCCCGATGTCAAACAAGCTGCGGTCGGGGTCAGAGGCTATAGCTCCGACCTCAATAAAAGCAAGGTCGTTGCACCGGTCTCTGGGCATATCGCCAAACGCTTTGTCTCCCCCGGTGACATCGTCAAAGTCGGCAAGCCCCTGTTTCAACTCGTGCAATTAAATAAGGTGTGGGTGGAAGCCAATTTCAAAGAAACCAAGTTGCGCAATTTACGCCTCGGCCAGCCTGTCACAATCACCTCCGACCTCTACGGTGAAGAAATACACTACGAGGGCAGAGTCATTGGCGGCGGCACCGGCACTGGAGCCGTCTTTTCACTGTTACCCGCACAAAATGCCACCGGCAATTGGTTGAAAATCGTTCAGCGTGTTCCGGTACGCATCGAACTGGTGGGCGACACCGTACGAGAGAAGCCTCTGCCCCTGGGCACCTCGTTACATGTCTCCATCGACACCAGCCAGCGGGACGGCCTGCAATTGAATCAAACACCGAAAGCCACCCCAATCGATGTCAGCGGCGTCTATGCCTACTGGAAAGCCGACGGTCAAGCTATGGTCGATCGTATTATTGCCGAGAACTTACCTGTTGGTAGCCAGCCCTAATGGCGATACCAACAACCCGACTACCGCTGATGCTCACAGCGGTCGCCATATCCACCGCCAATTTCATGAATATTCTCGATACCACGATTGCCGTGGTATCCCTGCCCGCTATCTCCGGCAGCTTGGGTGCAACACCCTCCCAGGGTGCCTGGGTTCTCACTTCCTACGCTGTTTGCCTGGCCATTATGCTGCCTCTCAGCGGCTCGGTGATTAAGCGCTATGGTCAAATTAAGACCTTCACGATTGCGATTGGTCTTTTCACACTCACCTCCTGCCTCTGTGGCATGGCGACCAATTTCGAAACGCTGATTTTCTTCCGCGCCCTGCAGGGGCTATCCAGCGGTTTAATCGTGCCACTCTCGCAAACCGTATTACTGCGAATTTTCCCACCCCAGCAACATGGCTTTGCCCTCGGCTTATGGGCCTTGACCTCCGGCGTGGCACCTGTGCTTGGCCCTATTATTGGCGGCTATATTACCGATACCATTGGCTGGCCATGGATTTTCTACATGAATGTGCCGGTCGGCATATTCTGCGCCTGGGTCGTCTGGGCCAGCATGAAACACGATGAAACCGAGACCAAAAAGGAACCTATCGATGTGGTCGGCATGCTGCTGCTCGCTATTGTCGTGCTGCTCGCGCAACTGGTAATGGACAAGGGCCACGAGCTGGACTGGCTCGGTTCGTCAGAAATCCGCCTGATGTTGAATATCGCAGTGATTGGCTTTATCGGCTTTATTGTCTGGGAGCGGCGCGAGCCCCATCCTATTGTCGACTACACCCTGCTGAAAATACCGAGTTTTGTTATTTGTTCAATTATTGCGGCCATTTTCTACATCAGCTACTACACCACCACCGTGCTCTACCCCATCTGGATGCAGTCGGTACTCGGCTATACAGCCACCTGGGCAGGGCTCGCCATGGCTGGCACTAGCCTGGTGCCCATTTTTGGCATGCTCATCGTCGGCAAGCATCTGGCTAAACTGAACCTGCGCCACTTAATGATTGTTGGCAGTGGTTTTATCGCCTACGGCATTTACCTGCAGTCTCTGTGTACCGTTGAAACCACCTTTAGCTCCATGTTCTTCGCACGGGTGATTATGGGTATCGGCTTTGCCTTTATGTTTCCACCACTCATGGCCTTGTCACTGATCGGCGTGCCCCCTGAAAAAACCCCTTCCGCCGCCGGTTTTTTCAACTTCTTCCGCATGTTCTCCTCAAGTCTAGGCATCGCCATTGGCATTACCGTGTGGCAAAACCGCACTATTTTCCATCGCCAGCATTTAGTTGAAAACCTCACACCGCTCGAGCACGGTAAAGATATTGCCTTTCAACCCTTAATGGCACTGGCCGGCGATAACGAAGCAGTAATGTGGGCAATGGCTGAACGGCTAAGTACCTTGCAGGCATCGACCCTCGCACTGAGTGATACCTTTATTTACTGTGCTCTGGCCTATATCCCCGTTGTACTATTAACCCCCTTTATTCCCAAGCGCCTGCCTCAGCGGCAAGCGACTGAGGACACAGCTAAAGATGACAAGGAGCTAGTCTTAGCCAATGATTGATCTCGCGGATAACGTGGTACGACAAATTGGCCTGCTCTATCGGGCCATGATGAAAGCCCTGGAAGCGGAAACGGCACCATTGGGTATCGGTTCGGGGCGCATCTCCTATCTCTTTATGCTCTACATCAACGAGGGCCTGACCCAACAGGAAATGGCCAATCGCCTGCAGGCCGACAAGGGCGCCGTAGCCAGAACCCTCGCCCAATTAGAAGAGCAGGGCTATGTCAGTCGTCGCGCCGACCCCACAGATAAGCGTGTAACGCGGGTTTATTTGACCGACAAATCGAAAGCCCTGCAGAGCGATCTGGAAAAAGCTGTAGAGAGAGTTATCAATCGATTAAATGAAGATATTGCGGCGGGAGATGACGACATGATCAAGCTTCAGCTGGCGCAAATGCTCAAATCCTTAAGCGCCCACTACTCGCCTTCACGATCAAAAAAACAGCAAACCAACAGCCATTAAATAGCATTTAAAAACACTATTTTGCTATCACCACACCCTGCGCTGTCTCTGGATTAAAAGCACCAGAAAAATGGTATGAGCCCGCTTTTAAGGGGCCTATTTTAATTTTCTCCGTCTTGCCAGCGGCAATAATTTTTCCCCGATGAAGGTCTTTGCTCGTAAATTCCTCAGCACTATCACCTTTATTTTCAATCACCAGCCAAAGCAAGCTATTCGCTGGTACCTGCACTTCTGCTGGGCTAAAGCGATTGTTTTTTAACACTACCTGAAACTCTGCCCGCTCTGCATTTGCGCCCAGCGCCAACCAACAAAAAACCACCGCTAATAAATACTTATGCATAGCCTGCCCTCATTTTTATTGTTTATTTTTTACACATCTATTGCCTGATTTCTAACCGGCTATTGAAATGCAGGCCTGTCTTTATCCGGCAGTCATATCCGCTAGTAATGGCACATCTATAGGCTAACGTTAACACTTGCTGAAGCCTTCATCGCCTTCGCTCTGGCATCATCGATAGACTCGCCCCGCGCCAGACAGACACCCATACGCCGCCGGCCTTTGACCTCGGGTTTACCAAACAAGCGAATCTGGGTATCGGGCTCAGTTAAAGCCTGTTCAAGATTGGAGAAACTAATCGCATTCGAATCACCCTCAACTAATATGACGGAAGAAGCCGATGGCCCATGCTGTTGGATATTCGGCAGCGGCAAGCCAAGAATAGCGCGCACATGGAGGGCAAACTGGGAGAGATCCTGAGAGATCATCGTCACCATACCCGTGTCGTGGGGACGCGGAGACACTTCACTGAAAATCACTTCATCGCCCTTAATAAACAACTCAACGCCAAATATCCCCCAACCACCCAGGGCCGTTGTAACTTTCTCAGCCATTGCCTGAGCTGCCGCCAGTGCCTTGTCAGACATCACCTGGGGCTGCCAGGATTCCCGATAGTCACCCTCTTCCTGGCGATGACCAATCGGCTCACAAAAACGGGTGCCGTTACGGTGACGTACGGTGAGCAGAGTAATTTCATAATCAAAGTCGACGAAGCCTTCAATAATCACTCGCCCCGCGCCAGCACGGCCGCCTTCCTGAGCGTAGGTCCAGGCAGCAGCGACTTCACCGGCCTCGCGGATCAGGCTTTGTCCTTTGCCGGATGAGCTCATAATTGGCTTTATCAGGCAGGGAATGCCAATTTCAGCCACCGCTGCCTCGAAGTCTTCAAGCGTGCTGGCAAAGCGATAGGTCGAGGTTGCCAGGCCCAATTCCTCACCCGCCAGACAACGTATACCCTCCCGATTCATGGTGAGTTTTGCCGCTCGCGCCGTAGGTACAACATTCACACCGGCAGCTTCGAGCTCAATCAACGTATCAGTCGCGATAGCTTCAATTTCGGGGATCACATAATCGGGCTTTTCTCGTTCAATGATGTCGCGCAGCGCGGGGCCATCGAGCATTGACAGCGTATAAGAGCGATCTGCCACCTGCATCGCTGGGGCATTATCGTAACGGTCGAGAGCAATAACCTCTAGCCCCATACGTTTTAACTCAATAGCCACTTCTTTACCCAGCTCGCCAGAACCGCAGAGCAAAGCTTTCGTTGGGGACGGGGAAAAGGGTGTACCGATGCTCAAAGAATCTGCTGATGCTGTACCAGAAATAGCCATTGTGCGGTTTCCTCTGCGGGCGAAATAGGTGGGCGCACATTATAAGCTATGAGCACAGCAAGTCGTTTACTTCTCGGTAAAAAACTCAGCCACGCGGTAGCAATACTCGACTGATAATAATTGTTATTTCAAAGCCTTATATAGGCTAAAATAGCGCCCCATTTTATTTTAACGATAGTCCTCATCATGCCAGCTATGCCCGAACTGCTCTCCCCCGCCGGAACCTACAAAAGTATGCGTTACGCTTTCGCCTATGGGGCCGATGCCGTATACGCCGGACAACCACGCTACAGCCTACGCGTGCGGAACAACGAGTTTAACCACCTCGATATTATGGCCGAGGCCGTTGCCGAGGCGCACAAGCAGGATAAAAAGTTCTACATCGCCAGCAATATCTCGCCCCACAACAACAAGGTAAAAACCTATATCCGCGATATGGCCGAGGTTATCGCCATGGGTCCGGATGCACTGATCATGTCGGACCCCGGCTTGATCATGCTGGTACGTGAGAAATGGCCCGACATGCCGATCCACCTCTCGGTGCAAGCCAATGCGGTGAACTATGCGTCGGTAAAGTTCTGGTATAAACAGGGCCTCAGCCGGGTGATTTTATCCCGCGAATTGTCCCTCGATGAAATCGCCGAAATTCGCGACGAGTGCCCAGAGATGGAGCTTGAAGTATTTGTCCACGGCGCACTGTGCATTGCCTATTCGGGGCGCTGCCTGCTGTCGGGCTATATGAACCACCGCGACCCTAACCAGGGTGCCTGCACCAATGCCTGCCGCTGGAAATACCAGGCCCACGAAGCTACCCAGGATGAAACCGGTAACATCACTCCCCTTGACCCCAACATACATGATCCTAATGTACAGTCGTGGAATCCGGGCGATTCGACCGAGCAAGCCGGTGAACCGGCCAGCACCCAGGGCTTTGATGAACCACCGCTGGTGCTATTGCAGGAAGCCAATCGCCCCGGCGAATTTATGCCCGCCTACGAAGACGAGCACGGCACCTATATTATGAATTCGAAAGATCTGCGCGCTGTACAGCACGTGCCGCGCATGATCGATCTCGGCATTCAGTCCCTGAAAATTGAAGGCCGCACCAAGTCCCATTATTACGTAGCCCGTACTGCACAAACCTATCGCCGTGCCATTGACGAAGCCGTTAACGGCAAACCCTTCGATATGAGCCTGATGGGTGAACTCGACCACCTCGCCAATCGCGGTTACACCGAGGGCTTCTATCGTCGTCACGTACCCGAGGCTTATCAAAACTATGGCAAGGGTGCTTCCAGTAATAGCCAGCAACAATTCGTCGGTGAAATTATCGATACCGACACGCAAAATGGCTGGTTGACGATTGAGGTGAAAAATCGCTTTGAACGGGGCGATACTCTCGAACTCATTACCCCACAGGGTAACCACACCTTTCAGCTTAACGACCTTGAGAATACCGAAGGCGTTGCAATGAGTGCCGCCCCCGGTTCCGGCCATGTGGTGCGTATTCCCATTGCCGATACGAGCCTGACTAATGTCGACTCCCACGCTTTATTGATGCGTTATTTACCCGGTTAATACGAGCGCGCTGCACTGCCAGATAGCTGTACGCAGCAGCGCCAATCAACAGTATAGTAATGACCCCCAATAACTAACGATCATTTATGCCACGTTTAATTCTACTTATCGCCGTCGCTTTTATTGTTTGGTACTTTATTCAACAAGCCAAAGCCTTACAGAAAAAACCCGAAAAAGAGCGCAAGGCCGCCCTGTGGCGCTTGATCTTTATCGGCCTGTTTGGCGTGACCCTGGCGCTGGTACTCAGCGGCCGCGCCCACTGGCTGGCCGCCGCCCTCGCCGGCCTTTTACCCCTATTGAAAAACTCTGCAGGCCTGCTGATGCGCGCCCTGCCCATGCTGCAGGCCTGGCAACGCAGCGGCGGCCCGAAATTTGGCCCGACACTACGCGCCGAATCGATAGAAATTAAAGTTAATATCGGCAATGGCAGCATTGACGGCAAAGTACTCAAGGGGGAATTTACGGGGCAGGCTCTATCCTCTTTGAGCCGCGAACAGCTCGATCCCCTACTCGCCCAATGGCGCAACGAAGATCCCCAGGCCGCCCGCTTACTCAGCGCCTACCTGGCCCGCCGTTTTCACAACAGCGGTAACGAGCAGTATCAGCAACAGTACAGCCAGCCCGATACTGCCACGGCAAAAAATGAAGCCTGGCAAATTCTCGGCCTTGAAGAAGGTGCCAGCAAAGAAGAAATCATTAAAGCCCACAAACGGCTGATTCAGAAACTTCACCCGGACAGAGGCGGCAATGATTACCTGGCCGCTAAAATCAACGCGGCAAAAGATACACTGATTGGCTAAAAGCAGCCTATTGTCTAAACGTGCTCATCGTCATATTCGACTGACTAACCCGACCTATCATCCCGTGCTGGTCATAGAGCACGGTCTCAACCATGGCGATACCGTTGGGCTGAGCACGGGTGTACGCGTCAATAACAATCCAGTCGTCAACCGGCATGCGGTGTAGATTCAGCGTAATGTCGGCATTAATAAACCCTTGTTCGGGGCTTAAATACAGCTGAGCAAAACCATTACTAAAATCAGACAACGTGGCGACACTCACTAGCGGTGAATTTTCAATACCCTCTCGTACATTTAACGGCAGCCGCACCCAGGAACAACCTCGCCCCACACCCAGGTTGAGAAATATTGGCTTTAAGGGGATTAAAGTATGCAGGCCCGGTGGATACTCAACCCCCGACGCTGTATTAATAGCATTAATGCCAATCACCTCATCCTGGGCAAAGGCATCGATAATTTTTTGAGGTGGCAGCTCGGGTAACTGAGCATGAGTGGGTAATACGATATCTTGCTTCTCGACGATCAATGCGTTGCTACGACATATCTCTTTTCCCTCGTTAAACAAAGACACCTCCAGTACTTTTATCCGCTTGCCATCGCGAATAATACGGCTGCGTGGTTCTAGCGCAGCCATTGGCACGGGGCGGAAAAGATCCACCGTTAAGCGCGCCAATTGCATGGTATCTGTAGGGAACTGCTCCTCTATTAAACTCGTCATTAAACCGGCAGAGGCACCACCGTGAATGGTGACTGGCCCCCAGGGACTAGCCGCATGTTCTGTGGGGATGTAACAGCCATTTTTTTCAACAAATAAAGATTTCAAAAAAACGCCCTTCGTCATAGTGTGATTATTTATTAGCCGCACCACTTCTGGCAATCGAAGGGTATATTGAATGGCTGGATGGACTTTCTACACGTTCTAAGCCGCTAATTAAAGCAAAAATATCGCCACCCCATACAACAACCCTTTGCTCAGCAAGGGATTTCGGCCCGCACGTAGCACGCATGCCAGACATGGCATTCCCACTGCCTGTGGTTTATGCTCTGACGAATAAATATAAATAAAAACTGTGGCGTGTCGACAAATGAAGTACTCAGCCTTGGTAATCCATCAACCTTGTATGAATGGATTGCAAATCTGACGTCATCGTATTTATCCAATAATGTCTTTAACTGGCGATGCTGCAGAGCATCGGGAGCAATAATAATGAACTATGATTTAATCATCAAAAATGGCGCCATTATCGATGGCTCTGGTGCTGCACGCTTTAATGCTGACATTGGCATTAAAGACGGCATTATCACCACCGTTGGCAGTGTCGATGGTGATGCCACGGAAGTTATCGACGCCAAAGGGCAAGTCGTCACGCCCGGCTTTATTGACGGCCACACTCATATGGATGCACAAATTTCCTGGGACCCACTGGGTACTTGCTCGGTATGGCACGGCATTACCACTGTCGTCATGGGCAACTGTGGCTTTACGCTGGCCCCCTGCGCCGCCAAAGATAAGCACTTTGTGGTACGTAACCTCGAGCGTGCGGAAGACATTTCCGGTGCGGCGATGGAAGCCGGTATCGACTGGACCTGGGAAACCTACCCCGAATACCTCGACGCTCTGGAAGCGCTACCCAAGGGCATCAATTACAGCGGCTACGTCGGCCACTCCGCCCTTCGCACTTACGCCATGGGCGAGCGCGCCTTTACCGATGAAGCCACAGAAGCCGATATGGCAATTATGAAGAAGGAACTGGCCGACTCGATTCGCGCTGGTGCCATCGGCTTTTCTACCTCTCGCACTCGCAATCACCAAACCCCCGAGGGGCGTCCGGTCTCCAGCCGGCTGGCTACCTGGGATGAGGTCAAAGAACTGGTCGGTGTAATGAGTGAACTGGACGCCGGTATTTTCGAAATCGCCAGCGAGGAAGCCGGGCGCGACCCGGCGTCACAACGTGAATATCAAGTACGCCTACGTGACCTCGCCGTGGAATCGGGCCGCCCCGTGACCTGGGGTATGTTTAGCGCCCGGCGCGCTCCCGATATCTGGCCTCCCTATTTCGACCTGTTAAACGAAACCGCAGAGCTGGGCGGCACCATGTTTGCCCAGGTACACAGCCGCGCCCTCAATGTGATGATGTCTTTCGAAACGCGCCTGCCCTTTGATAAATTCCCGGTGTGGAAAGAATTCCGCGAGTTGTCATTGGCCGAACAAAAAGTGGGCCTGCAAGACCCGGTCATGCGCGCCCGTCTCGTCGAATCCGCCAGCGCTAGCCATCAGGAAGGCAAAGCAGTCGGTGCGGAAATGCGCCGCCCCGATTACAACTGGCTACTGGTGATGAATACCATTAAAGGGCCGCACAAAACCGTGGCTGAAATTGCCGAAGAGCTTCACCTTGACCCCGTCGATGCAATGATAGAAATCGCCCTGCAACACGACTTGAAGGTCTTCTTCCGCCAGCCCCTGTTTAATGAAAATCAGGATCACGTACTGGAAATGATGCGTCACCCTCGTTCAGTCGTCACCTTTTCCGACTCCGGTGCTCACGTTTCGCAGATCATGGATTCATCTCTGCAAACCCACGTGCTCGCTCATTGGGTACGTGAAGAGAATGCTTTCACGCTGGAAGAAGCCATCAAAATGATTACCCATGACACAGGTTCAGCCTGGGGCTTTGACGACCGAGGTTTGATCAAGGAAGGTATGGCGGCAGACATTAATGTTTTCGACCCCGATACCATTAACCCTTTGATGCCAGAAGTGAAACACGACCTACCGACTGGGGCGCGACGCCTTGTTCAAAAAGCCGAAGGTATCTCATCGACCATCGTTAACGGCGTGGTTTTGATGCGCGACGGTGAGCATACCGGCACCTACCCGGGCAAGCTCTTGCGTGGCCCTCTGGCCAAAACGTTATAAGGGGTAAAGTGATTTCAGGCTCGATTCGTAATTATTAGCATAGTTATTAGCGAGCTCTAAGAAAGGCTATCATTTTGTTAACCATAATCACCCACGCATAAAAAAGCCCGCAAACAGCGGGCTTTTTTATGCGTGGGTCAAACCTTATTTTTTAGGCTTTGGCTTACGCGGTATATAACCAATCATCGCTTTCGTTTCGAGGTAATCCTCTAAACCCCACTGGCCATGTTCACGGCCATTGCCCGACTGACGATAACCACCGAAAGGTGCGCCCTGATCAAAGCGAGCACCGTTTAACTCGACGTGGCCGGCACGCATTTGACGACCCACTTTACGGGCGCGCTCAATATCACTCGACTGAATGTAGCTCGACAAACCATAGGGACTGTCATTAGCAATGGCGATAGCCTCTTCTTCCGTGTCGTAGGGAATCAGGCACAGAACAGGACCAAAAGCCTCTTCCTGAGCACTGAGCATGTCATTACTCACATTGGTGAAGATTGTAGGTTTAATGTAGTAACCCTTATCGCAGCCTTCTGGTTTATCAGTACCACCGGCCAATACCGTAACGCCTTCATCAATACCGCGCTGAATAAAACTTAATACACGCGTGTACTGAGCCTTGTTGGCCAGCGGGCCCATGTAAGTGTCATCTTCTAAGGGGTTGCCAATCTTAATTGTTTCGATGGCCTTAAGGGCAATCTCTTCAATTTCAGCCTGATCTTTACGGGGAATAAGCATACGCGTGGGGCCGTTACAGGCCTGCCCGCTATTAAACATGGACAGGCGCACGCCGCCTTTTACAGCACGAGCGTAATCGGCATCGTCGAGAATAATGTTCGCTGACTTACCGCCCAGCTCCTGACAAACACGCTTAATAGTCGGCGCGGCGGCAACAGCAACGGCAGCACCCGCACGGGTTGAGCCAGTAATAGAAACAACATCTACTTCTGGGTGGCTAGATAATGCTTCACCAACCACAGGGCCAGCACCAACAACCAGATTAAAGACACCGTTTGGCAAACCCGCTTCATCAATAATTTCAGCGAGAATAAAAGCATCAAGCGGTGCCAGTTCACTCGGCTTTAAGACAACGGTACAACCTGCCGCCAGTGCCGGGGCAAGCTTGCCAGCGATTTGATTGAGTGGAAAATTCCACGGCGTAATTAAGCCGCAAACGCCAGCCGCTTCACGTACCACGTGGGTACTGCCGTGATCGCTTTCAAATTCGTAGTTACGCGCCAGCTCGGCCGCTTCTTTAAAGGTAAAGACGGGGTTGCCAATTTGCGCCCCTTTACACAACATAACGGGGACGCCCATTTCAGAGGTAATAGCATCGGCCAAATCGTCCGTGCGCGCTTCTAAACCCGCAACGATTTTATCAAGATAAACAGCTCGCTCTTCAGCCGGCGTTTGTGACCAGCTGTCAAAGGCAGCGCGGGCAGCGCGTACTGCAACATCAATATCGGCTTCATTTCCCAGGCTGACTTTAGCAACCACTGCTTCTGTCGCCGGGTTAACAATCTCTGCAACACTGTCGCCAGCAGGCGTTTGCCACTGGCCGTTCACATACATTTTATCTCTAGTGATCATCGGATAAGCCTCCTAAGCCCATAATTATTTATACAGTTTTACGTTCTAATTAAAAGGTGTTGGCCAACAGCACAGCGACCTTTATCAGGAATTCTTCAGCGCGGCAATATAACATGAGACGTCGCTCGATTCACTGGGCTTATACAGGGTAAAATGCATTGCATTAAAGCTCAGGTAAACGATCAACAGCGATGACCGAAAACACCTCTAAAACCAGATTAACGGGGGATATCCAGCCCCCAGTTCAACGGCGTATTTGCGTCGCCCCCATGCTCGACTGGACAGACCGTTATTGTCGCTATTTTTTGCGCCTTATCAGCCAACACAGTTTGCTTTACACCGAAATGATTACCACCGGAGCCATCTTGCACGGTGATGCGGACTATCACCTCGCCTTCGATGAAGCCGAGCACCCTGTTGCGCTACAGCTGGGCGGTAGCGACCCCACGGCCCTCGCTGCCTGTGCCAAAATTGCCGCACAATACGGCTACGATGAAATCAATTTGAACTGCGGATGCCCTAGTGACCGTGTGCAAAAGGGCCGTTTTGGCGCGTGCCTGATGAAGGAGCCAAAATTGGTCGCCCAATGTATTGCCGCGATGAAGGATGCCGTCGAACTCCCCGTGACCCTGAAACACCGTATCGGCGTTGACAATCAAACCAGCCACGGGGAATTAGAGGATTTTGTCGGTATTAATAGCGATGCTGGCTGTGATGCTTTTATCGTCCACGCCCGCAACGCCCTGCTCCAAGGCCTTAGCCCCAAAGATAACCGCAGCATACCGCCACTGATTTATGACGCTGTTTACCAGCTCAAACGTCGCTTTCCCGAGTGTGAATTTATTATTAATGGTGGCATTGACAGTATCGAACAAATTAACAGCCATCTTCAGCACGTTGATGGTGTGATGCTGGGCCGCGAGGCTTATCACAACCCTTACCTGCTTGCTGAAATGGACTCTCTGTTTTATCGACAGAATAAAGCATCCCTAACACGCCTCGAAATTTTGGAAAAATTTCTACCCTTTGTAGAGCGGTCGCTATTGAGTGGTGCCCGCCTGCACTATCTTACTCGCCATATACTGGGTTTATTCCACGGCCAACCTGGGGCAAGAAAATTCCGCCGCTTGATTAGTGAAAAAGCCCATAGAGATGACGCTGATATAAAGGTGCTACTTGAAGCGCTTGCGTTGATGAGTAACTATGCAGCAGACCGATCAAATACGTAAGCGACTAAGACACACCTGCCACGCGAACCGATGACCCTGTGAGGAATGATGAGCACAAAACTGCAACAGCTTAAAACCATGACATCAGTAGTCGCCGATACCGGCGATATTAACGCCATTGCCACCTATCACCCTGAGGATGCGACGACCAACCCCTCGCTAATTTTAAAAGCGGCACAAATGCCTGAGTATCAGCCGCTATTGCAAGCGACCTGCGCCCAGGTAAGTTCGAGTAGTCGTGACCCCATGGCCGATGCCTGCGACCAGGTCGCGGTTCGCTTTGGTTGTGAAATCCTCAAATTAATTCCCGGCGTAATTTCCACTGAAGTCGATGCCCGCCTTTCCTTTGACACCAAAGCAACCATTGTGCGCGCCCATAAATTAATCGATCTGTACCAGCAACAAGGTGTTGAAAAAGACCGTGTGCTAATCAAAATAGCCGCCACCTGGGAAGGTATTCAAGCCGCGAAAGCACTGCAGGAAAAGGGGATCAACTGTAATTTAACCTTATTGTTTAATCTCGCGCAGGCCGCGGCTGCGGCAGATGCAGGTGCCCACTTAATCTCACCCTTTGTTGGTCGCATACACGATTGGTATAAAGCCCGCAGCGAAAACGGTTTTGCCAGTGCCGAACTCGACCCGGGCGTTATGTCTGTTAGCGCTATCTTCGACTATTACAAATCCCATGGTTATAACACCATCATCATGGGTGCCAGCTTCCGTAATATCGGTCAAATTGAAGCCCTCGCAGGTTGTGACAAGCTGACCATTAGCCCCGCTCTGCTCGCTGAACTTGAAGCGGAAACGGGTAGTGTAGAACGTAAGTTATCCAGTGATAAACTCGACAATAAAACCCCAAAATTAAACTACGACCCCAGTAGTTTCCGCCTCGATATTAACAACGATGCGATGGCCAGTGAAAAACTCGCTGAAGGCATTCGCCTGTTTATCCGCGACCAGGTGGCACTGGAAAATATGCTCACCCCTATTATCAAAGGGCAAGCCGCATGATCAGTAAAATAAAAACTTTCTTTCAGGAAAAAATCTTAAATCCTGAAACGGAAGGGGGAATTGATAAGCCGCTGAAAAACATCCAAAAAGCCAGTGCCGCACTGTTGATTGAAACCATGCTCAGCGATAATTTGATCGACGAAAAAGAGCAGGCGTCTGTCAAAGCCTTACTAACAAGCACCTTTGATCTATCCACAGAGGAATGTGAGGAGCTATTCAGCCTGGCCCAGAGTGAAGTCGCAGACTCCACCTCACTCTATGAGTTTACCGGGCAGGTTAATCTACATTTTTCCGCCGACGATAAATTCGAGCTCATCAAACACATGTGGCATGTCGCATTTATAGACAATGTTCTCGATAAACACGAAGAAAGTTTGATTCGCAAGGTGGCCGATTTAATCTATTTGCCCCACAGTCAATTTATCAAAGCAAAGAGTCTTGTTAAACATGAATTAAATAGAGTTTAGTCCCGTGTCCGAATACGAACCCTATTTCAACCCAACAAGCCATAACCGTAAATGAATATAAGCGCAATACAAAAGACAATAAATTATGGTTTCGTCAAAGCTGTACTTTTTTTCATTATCTGCCTGCTCACAAGTGTAGCCAATGCCAGCAATACCGATGATTCAAAACATAAACACGCCATTCTCCAAGCGCAAAGCGGTCACTACTCACCGGCCTTAACAACACTTAAAGGCCTGGGAAACAAACACGAAAAACCCAATCGATTTTTTTATGATTATATTTCTATTCTTGGCTGGGCTGGAAAGCACCCACAAATAACAAACCACGCCAAAGACATCCCATTAAAACAAGCGCCTAGATATGTCTTAAACACACTCGCAATCGCCTATCGGCAACAATTAAATTATGCCCGATCTGAAAACGTATATCGAGTAATGGGCAGGCGTTTTCCAGGCTTCCTTGATGGGGAGATTGGTCTCGGTCTCGTTTATGTTGATCAAAATAAAGTTAAATTGGCAGAGGGTGTTTTATTACCGCTGGAAAAAATGCACCCGGATAACATTGAGCTACTTAATGCTCTTGCTTATTTACATAAAGCACAGAACAAGCGTATTGCCGCCCTATCCATTTACCAACGCCTCCTTACTATCCACCCCAACGACCCGGTCATTCTTCGAAAAAAAATACTAATCCTCAATAGCATTGGCGCATCCCACCTGGCCGACAGCATGATCAAAGACCCGTCTCTATTTAGCAAAGACGACCTTGCACGTATTCGAACGGACATGGCTGCCCATCAAATTCGCTGGGCAGGAATACCGACCGAACAAGAGAAAGACCATTTCGATGAAATTGAAATAGCCATTCGCGAGCTGAAAACAAATATACGTGACTTTCACTCTGAATTTGGTGATACCTCCCCCTTCACACTAAACGCTCAATTTGATTTATTAGTCGCATTTAGAAACAGGCTACGGATGAATGAAACAATTAACCTGTACGATGAATTAATCGCTGCAAGTATCAAGGTGCCTGCTTATGCTCAAATAGCAGTGTGTGACGCCCATCTCTACCTTGAAGACCCTGACAAAGCCGAGGCGTGTTACTTAGATGTAAAACAGGCGGTGTCGCAGGAAAATGTCAATCTTGACCTCTCCCTCTTCTATGCCTACATAGAGAATGAAAAACCAGATACCGCACAAGCCTGGATTAAACAGGTAGCCGCCAAACAGCCCCCTTATATTTGGGGCAAAGGGGAAAGACCTCTTCGCAAACCCAACCCTAGAAAAACACAATCTGAAACTGTCTCAGCGCTGAGTCTCGCTTATGCGGACAACTTGCAGGAGGCAGAGCAACAGATAGAAACACTCCACCAACTCGCCCCCTACAACACGGACCTTCGTAAAGAGCTTGCTAATATTGACTATTGGCGCGGCTGGCCACGCAAAGCCCAGGGTGAGTATGATATTGGTCTCACTCAGGAACCAAAACATATTGGCTTACGCATGGGGCAAGCCCGAAACCAGCTTGCGCTTAAGCAATACGAACAAGCAGAAATCTCAATCGAGTCATTGTTTAACCTCTATCCAAAAGATAAAGGCATTGCCACGCAAAACAAATTGTGGGGCATCCACAATATGCGTGAATTTAAAACGGAGATCAGCACCTCAGATAGCTCCAGTAACGGCAACAACATCAATGGTATTAACGGTAGTCGAAGCCTAAACATTAACAGCTACCTTTATTCCCGCCCCCTGGATTACAACTATAGAATCTATATCCATCAACGACACAGTCAGGCAAAATTTACCGAAGGCGATGGATTACTCAATCACGAAGGCATCGGCCTTGAATACACAGCGGCCAACATATTTTTAATGACTGAAATTCACTACGACCATTATAAAAAAGACCGCTTTGGTGTCAGCTTGAATGGTGTCTATGAATTTGACGATCATTGGAGTAACTCCTTTGCGCTAGAATCACTAAGTAGTCAGACGCCACTCCGTGCATTGAACCAAGGTATTTATGCAAAATCTGCTTCATGGGGCGGGCAATATCGCTGGCATGAATCCAGGTTGACAGGATTAAACCTGTCCTACCTGGATTTCTCTGATAGTAATGAGCGAAAAAGTATTAGCGGATTTTGGCAAGAACGATGGTATAGCCAATATAACTATAAGTTTTCAACCCGTGTTGACCTCTACTCCTCTCGCAATTCAAAATCAAATGTCATTTATTTTAATCCAGACAGTGATTTAGCAGGAACGATTGCACTTGAAAATGACTGGTTGAGCTGGAGAAGATACGAAGACTCTTTCCATCAACGTTTAATTATTAGTGCGGGGCTCTACAATCAGAAAAATTACAGCGCGGGTGAAACATGGGGCCTGCAATACGAGCACCGCTGGACAGCAGACTACAGGTTTGAACTTATTTATGGCATTAAACGAGCAAGTAATCTCTACGACGGGGATGACGAGCTATCCTGGAGTTACTATTTATCACTCAACTGGAGGTTTTAATGGCTTTTAAGCCTCTTATTTTTCTATCGCTATTCCTTGTCAGTCAACTAAGCCTGGCCGCCAATAGCTACCTGTCACTTTGTTATCACGATATTCGCGATGATGTCGACGGCATTGTGGACAAGGACCAAATGGCCGTTAGTACGGATAACCTGGTTGCACAGTTTGAGTGGCTGAAGGCACACAACTATCACGCCATCAATCTTGACGATATTATTGCGGCTGAGAACGGTGATAAAGAATTACCCGAAAATGCCTTTTTATTAACTTTCGATGATGGTTACAAAAGCTTTTACACCCATGTATTACCGCTGTTAAAAGAGTACCAATACCCCGCCATTGTCGCTCTAGTCGGAAAATGGTCAACAACAGCCGCTGACCAACAAGTCAGCTATGGTGCGAAAGAATTAAAGCCTCGTGATTTTTTTATGAGCCCGGAAGAAATCCGAACGATTAGCAAGTTGACGCTTGTTGAGATTGCCTCACACAGTTTCGATTTACACCGTGGCGTTTTATCTAATCCACAGGGCAATACCCAGCCTGCTGCCGTTACGTTTCAGTTTGATAAGAAAAGGCACCATTACGAGAATGAAGTTCAGTATAGAAAACGAATATTTACTGATTTACAACAAAACAGTCAGTTTATTAAAAACCTAACAGGGATTAAACCTCGAGCGATCGTATGGCCTTACGGGGCTTTCAGCCTACTCACCGAGGAAATAGCAACATCCTTAGGCCATAAATTTTCATTAACACTTAACGATGGTCGTAACGAGTCTCCACTTAAAGGCTCAATAAATCGCATACTGATTCAAGGCAACCCCCCTCTGACTGACTTCGTCTATTCACTGCGCCATGTTGAGGCAGCAGAACCCGTTCGCGTTGCCCATGTCGATCTTGATTATGTCTATGACGAAAACGTTTCACAAGAGGACAGGAATTTAAGTCAGCTACTCGATCGTATTAAAGCCATGAAAATCAACACCGTTTTCTTACAGGCATTTTCAGATCCCGATGGCGATGGCAATGCTGACGCCCTCTATTTCCCCAATCGTCACCTCCCAGTCCGGCGCGACCTCTTCAATCGCGTTGCCTGGCAACTTAAAACCCGTAGCAATGTTAATGTCTACGCATGGATGCCCGTACTCTCTTTTCAGATACACGGCACAGAGAGCATGCGAGTACAGCGTCTTGAGAAGGACAAGCTAGTAAGCAATGGGGCCGGCTACTTAAGACTATCGCCCTTTAATAATACTGCTCGAAAATTAATTACAGATATTTACGAAGACCTTGCTCAACACACTAACTTCGCGGGGCTTCTTTTTCATGATGACGCTTACCTCAGCGACTATGAAGATTTTAGCCCTGCTGCACTTCGTAGCGCTGCAAGTACTCTAGGCATGGGTGATTTAACGATTGAAAATTTAAGAGGCCCTTTAAAACGTGAATGGCAGGCCATTAAAACCCATCAAATAACACAATTGACTATAGACCTTGCTGAGAAAGTCAAACACTACAGGCCAACTATAAAAACAGCGCGAAATATTTATGCGAATGTCGTTTTAAATAAAAATAGCAGCGAGTGGTTTAATCAAAGTTATCCAGATATGCTGAGAACTTATGACTATACTGCGATTATGGCAATGCCCTATATGGAGCAATCCAAAAACCCTCGACAGTGGTTATTTAATCTCACTAAAAACGCAGCCATTCACGATCCCTCATTCGACAAAACACTCTTTGAACTTCAATCTGTAGACTGGAGAACAAGCAGTCCGATTCCAAACGACACATTGGCAAGTCAATTTAATTTACTGATGCGCCTCGGTGTAAAGCACATTGGCTACTACCCCGATAATTTTTTAGATCAACACCCCAGCTTGCACACCATAAGGTCCAGCATTTCATTAAACACCTCACCCCTGGCATTGTAAGTCGATGATTGAACTCGCTACCATCAGTGACATTCTTTTTGGCTTCGCCCTCTATTACCCGCTCTTTATGGCCTATTTATGGATGTCGGGTGCGCTCATTTATTATTTTCGCTGGGAGAGGAAAGAGCAGGCATCGCCCCCTCAACTCGAGACACCGCCACCCATTAGTATTCTCGTGCCCTGCCATAATGAAGCTGAGAATGCTCTCGAAACGATCGAACAACTTCTACTGCAGAATTATCCGAGTTTTGAGATTATCGCTATCAATGATGCCAGCACAGACAAAACCGGTGAAATCCTTAATCAACTCGCGTCAATACATAAACAAGTGCGTGTCATTCATTTTCGTAAAAACCTGGGGAAAGCTGCCGCGCTCAATATGGGTGCTATGGCCTCAAACAACGAATTCCTAATTTGTATTGACGGTGACGCCCTGCTGGATGAAGATGCCGCCAGTTGGATGATGAAACACTTTATTAATGGCCCGCGAGTTGGCGCTGTTACAGGTAATCCGAGAATAAGAACGCGATCATCGCTATTGGGGAAAATTCAGGTTGGCGAATTTTCGGCAATCGTTGGGCTTATTAAACGGGCCCAACGGGTTTATGGCCGAATTTTTACGGTATCGGGTGTCGTCGCCGGCTTTCGAAAATCCGCTTTACACCGAGTTGGGTATTGGTCTACCGATATGATCACTGATGATATTGATATTAGCTGGAAGCTGCAGCTCGACCATTGGGATATCCGCTTTGAGCCAAGAGCAATGTGCTGGATTTTAATGCCTGAAACGTACTCGGGCTTATTACGCCAAAGAATACGTTGGGCGCAGGGCGGCATTGAAGTTTTTCTAAAGTATTTTAAAGACCTGGGCGTCTGGAAATCACGGCGTATGTGGATGGTTTATATTGAATTTATCACCAGTATTTTTTGGTCATTCAGTATTGTTGCCACTATGGCACTTTGGGTTGCAGGTTATTTTATTGATCTACCCGAAGAAATCCGAGTTCACTCCTTATTACCTAGCTGGGGCGGCGTTCTATTAGGGATTACCTGCCTTATACAATTCGCCATTAGCCTCTCTATTGAGTCCCGTTATGAAAAAAATATATGGAAATATTATTTCTGGATGATCTGGTTCCCCATTGCTTATTGGCTGATTAATGTAATAGCCGTTGTCCTGGGTATTCCACGCGCTTTATCACGAAAAAAAGGCGCTCCCGCCACCTGGGTTAGCCCAGACAGGGGGCTTCGTGATGAATAAATTTATTATCGACACGCCAAAACTTCAGACTCTACGGCTAAAATATTCATCAGCCTTACTCACACTCATATTTTGGGTTATCTGGTTTTATTTGTGGGTACCTCTTATCACCGTTGCTGGCTGGTGGTTTCAAATTCGATTTTTCCAGAAAGAGCTGGTCATGGCGGATGGCTTCGATGCCTTCATTCAAGCTTTACCCACTTTTATTGCTATTACTCTCGCTCTTACAGGCACCCTTGCTCTTTGGGCTTTCTATAATTTTTCACGTTTCAAGGGTATAGACCGCCGCAAACCCTTACCACCTGTTCAGAAAAATGACTTTCTGCAACTGCTCAATATTTCGGAAATAGCGCTCGATGCTGCTCAATCGAATAAAATCTCGACGATAGTCATTTCAGAGAAAGGTGAGATCACACTAAGAGAGACTAAACTCGACAATATTTACAGCTCTTTAGAAACAGCATCTGAAGGCGACCGACTGACATAGCCTTTATTGAGAATAACTCTGCGCCATGCCCTATTTACAGTTAGCTCTGTTTGCCAACCTCATCTTCGAGGTAACGAATCAAGTCAATAAACTCCGGCTCACACTGTGGGTTAACCTCAACTAACAGGCGATGCGCCTCTAGTACACTACGCCGAGCTTCAGCTTCATCACAATCATCACAGGGTAGCTCTTCAAGCGCCTTTGCATCATGACTCGTAGGCGGCCCCTCTCGAATAATCGTAAAGAGCTCATCAAGAGACATCGCTTCAAGGGTTTTTAAAATACCGGGGTTTTCACAAAATAGAATTGGGACGATGCCGTAATGACGCTTGGTGGATAACGCAAGCTTGGTAAGCAGGCCTAACGTTGTGCTATCAACACCTTCTGTTTCTAACAAATCAACCAGCACACTTGTTACATTGTCATGCCCAAATATGCTTTCCACATAGTGATTAAGCGAGGCGCACAAGGTGACCCTGACATCACCGCTCATTCTGATCAGATAATTGCCGTTCGTCTGACCAACAAAAATTTTGCCTTTATCCATGCTGCCTAATTACCGTCATCACCGACACATCATCCGGTGCCTTTTCTATTTTATCAATACCCAGCTCTCGACAGAGAGCATCGTGTCCACCTGCCGGCCCAACACGCTGACACGCGGCTAATATCGCCTGTTCTTTTTCATCCATTGAGTCACCGCTGATACAGTCAAACAAACCATCGGAGACAACGAGCAAGGTGAAGTTCTCAGGAAGTGCCATTTCCTCAACTGACCAGCTGGCATCTTCAAACAAACCGACAGGCTTACCTTTACCCGGCAAAAACACCACTTTTTCTTCAGTTATCACTATTGGTAAAGGTAGCTGCGCACCTATAACGTAACGTAGAACATGGCGTTGCGTATCGATAGAACCGGCAAAAATGGTCAGATGCTTATCAAGCTCCAGAGCCATAATATGCCGATTAACGTGCTCTACCAGCCCTTCAGGCGCATTCAATAAAGCCGAGGGGTCACCTTCATTAATATGCCGGCGAATAATCTGGCGAATAATGTAGCTAAGCATGATGGTAACAAAGGCTGAAGAGGCGCCATGACCTGACACGTCGGCCACATAAAATAATATAAACCGATCGAAGGCGACGGAGTAACCAACAAAATCACCGCTGAGAAATAGCGAGGGGACAATTTGATGAGAGATGGTGTATTCACCCTGGGTAACTGGCCCAAAGGGTAATAAATTAAGCTGTACCTGCCGACCCGCCATCTGATCCATGCGCAGAGTATTCAGGCTATCCTGTAATTCTTTATTTGCCCGTTCCAGCTGCCCTCGATAGCCCATGTTCTGTTGGTAAAGATCTTTAAAATCGCCCGCCCGGGCAATTGCCTGAAAGAGTTCATCTCTACCAAAAGGTTCTATCAGCACATCAATGGCGCCGCGGCGAAAACTCACGGCTATATCTTCTGGGGTTGGTTGGCTAAAGATAATAATGACAGCTAAACCGGAATCTCTGCAGCGCTGAGCAAAATGTTCGTCTATTTCACTCGTATGTTCATCGGCGAGGACATCCAGCAACATCAAAACCGGCAGGAAGTCAGGGATAGCAACAAGGGCTTCATCCCGACTTTCAACGCAACGTACCTGCCAGTCTCCCGACAGCAGATCCTCCTTCCACTGTTTCCTACGTTCGATACCTGAGGAAACAATTAAGGCGCGGCTATTTGACACCCTTACACCTCTTTACTGACCAATTGAGATAACGGTTAAATACTGACTAATTATAGTCATCATCACCGAAATCATCTTCGACTTCGCCATCATTAACCAAAAACTCACGACGTTGCAAATAAACATCTCTAACAAAGCTATATCTGTCACCGCTAATTAGCTTTTCAGCTTCAAGCAAATCGGCTCTTAATGAAACAACTTGAACACCATAGACCTGATTACGTGTCGGCACATGGTTAATTACCCCAACGGGGTCTAAGAAAATATCCAGTAGAATTCCTGGCGTATCTCTCAGTGTACGCGGCCCCAACAGGGGCAATACAAGATAGGCTCCTTCCTCAACGCCCCAGACACCAAAAGTTTGGCCATAATCTTCGCCATCTGACTTTTCGAGACCCGCATGTCGTGCCACATCAAAAAAACCTGCGATACCAAAGGTCGAATTGATCAACAACCGGCCCGTATCATTTCCGGCCTGCCCTGCTTTACCCTGTAATACATCGTTAACAATATTGCGTACTTCACTAATATTGGAGAACATCCGCGATACACCACGTTCCAAAAAATCAGGCGTAACAAAAAGATAGCCTTTGGTCACTGGCTTTAGCACCCAGCGATCAACCTTATCGTTAAAGGAGAATATGACTCTATTGTAACTCTCGAAGGGGTCGTTTTCAGTTGATCCCGCAATCACCAGCCCCGGCATCAACAAAGCAAGTAACAACATATGCCTTATTACACTAACTTTCAGTAACATCTAGGGTTCCGTCTCGTTTATTTATAATAACTTCAGTTTAGATTGAGGCACATTTTAGTCAAACTTTAGGCCGGATGATAGCGGCAAATAATGATGCAATTCCACCGTCCTTGCGCCCATAAAAAAGCCCTGCTGTTACAGGGCTTTCTTACTCAAGATGCTAACCCGCTAGTACTCAGAAATGGGCTGCCTCAGAGGATAGCCACGATGCGGTACCCCAGCCTTTTGCTGGTTACTGGGCAATATCTGCACAAGTGAATTCGTAGTGTAGGTAGTAGTCTGCCTCAACAGGGCGACTCCACTGACGCTCCAGCTCCCAACCGTAAGGACAGTAGGTCGCCATTTGCTGGTGCAGCGGTGCCAAAGCCGCTTGAGGAGTATCCAGTTTATAAGCCGAACGGATAATAAAGGTAGTTCCGGGCAGATGAACCGGCGCCTCCACAATCACAGTGCTTGTCCCACTCCGCTGCTGTTTTTCATAGGTCTTTAGAGGCAAAGCCTTGCGAGTCATAAACTTTTTATGCGATGTTTTATCGTAAATAATCACAGCTTCATCATTGCATTCGATAATATTATCGGCAAAGTTCATGTCATCAGCCGCATCGACACTTTCTTCACAATTGACTTCAGCTGGAGCACTCTTATCCCCACTAGCCGCGAATAGACTGACGGGGTACAGAGCGCAACATAACAGGGTAGTAACTAGACAAACTCTCATGAATTTAAAACCTCTATCGGCACACGAAGTAATCATACAAATAAAACAGCCGGAGATTCTGCAATCTCCGGCTGTAGAACGCAACATCTAAAAGATGCTACATATCAGATACTCGACCTAGAACTTATGCTCAAGTCCAACACCAATCCAGTCTGAATCGTCAGCCGCTGTGCTTTTATCCAACGTGGTATAAAAAGCGAAGACCTTGGTTTTCTTACCCAGCTTCTTATCAAGACCGAAAGACATCATGTCAGCATCGTTGTCAGACACGTCATCATCCGACTCAGTGTACTGAGCTTTCAACGTGTATCCGTTACCCACTTTCCACTTGGCACTAACATGCCAGCTGTCTTCATCCAGCTTTACACCGGTTGCAGCACTGTCGCCTTCTTCAGCATTCTGCCACATGGCACCCAAAGTGACGGGGCCGATGGGAAATTGACCGACAACACGAAAGATGTTGACGTAATCCTTACCCATGCCTTGAGACTTACTGCCTGACTTAACATTTTCATCAATAGCGACAGCGACATACACGCCATCAACTTCATATTGAGCAACAGCTGAGTAGCTATCGAAGAAGCCATCTTTATCATTATCGCTACGATCTTCACCGAAGATAGTCGCAACAGAAGCAGAGAAGCCACTAAATTTAGGGGTGGTGTAGTTAACGATGTTGGAGGCACGAGTCTCACCCGCCATCACCTGCTTGATATCGCCTTCGAGATCGTTAAACAGGTCAACCTTCTTCTGTGCCAGCTTAGTTGGGGTATCGTGCCTACCGCCCCAGATAGTACCGAAGTCACCTTTTAAGCCACCGATAATATTTCGCTGGCTAAATGTATTGCCGTTCTTGTCACCATCGTCCCAATAAGACTCGTACTCAGCCTTATAGATAACATAAAGCGTATCCGTCAATTTAGCTTTGCCTTTAACACCAATACGCGAGGCATTGCTGTTCAATTCCATTTGGTCATCAGTACCATTGTCATCGTTAACAACACTGATATTTACTTTACCGTAAACACTGCCGTCGATTGGGCCAACCGCGTAGGCTGAAACAGGAAGTGCCAGTGCTGATGCCGATGCAATCGCTACGGCCAAAGTGGTTTTTCTCATCATAGTCCCCTCTTAAATTGGACAATTACGCTAGTAATAGAAGTCTTAGACCTCTGCTTTGAACTGGGCGCTATTGTGGGAACTTAATATGACAGGGGGCTTGCTTTTTTATGACAGTTTGGTGACAAGGGCTGTTTATTAAGCGTTTATTCTTAAGGCTGGTGATAGAGAATGGATAGATCCAATAACTGCTGAATAATGCTTTCACCCATAGCAACAAGGATTTCAGGCTCAGGGTGCTGTAGTTCAATGGCTACTTGTTGCAGCGCCTGGCGAGCACTTAGCTGCCCGTCTTCTAGCAGTTGCAATAGTCGCATCGTTACTGCATTACTTTCAAAGAAGTGTATTTGCTCATCGGGACCGCGATAAACCACCAGCGACGTTGGCTGTTCTGGCGCTTCCAGGGGCTGGTTATCAACACTGATTTGGTGCACTGGGTAGTTGTAGTTTAGGCGCCAGGCCAGGGGTGATATTTGCAAACTGGCATCGAGTAAAGCGACCGATAAAGTAGTGTCCGTTGTTTGCTCAGGTAATATTTCGGGCGACACATCGAGGGCCAGTTCAACCCATTCATAGTGGGCAAGCTCAAGAATAAAAGGGAGTTGATCGGGAATGCAGGCCTTACCTTCACGGAGATAAAGTAAGAACTCCTGACTGATCTCAAGAAAATAAGGCGTATGACAGCGGTGATCTTTAACAAAGCCACGCACCAACTGATGCCAGCTATCGTCACTCATTAAGCTGCGCAACACAGGAAAGCCACCACTCAAAAAGGCTTCTATATTATTGTAAATAAGGTCTCGATAAATCGCCACGCGGCGGTCTTCAATATCAGCCGGTGCCGGGTTTACTGCGGGGTCACGCAGATGTGCCGCAAAGGCAAACTGGCCTGATTGAAAAGACAGTTTGGCGTTATTTTCACTGCGCTCATTCACATTAGTCATCGTCAATAACGCTACGCTTGAAGCTCACGCTGATCGCTATCAACGTTTTCAGGCAAGGCAATAACAGCGCCTTTTTGCCGCATTTTAATAGCGTCTACTTCAGCCAGCAATTCATTGACCGGGGGTAAATTAAAGTCCCGTTCAAGCAGCGTGGGGAAAACCCCGAAGTGTTGATAGGCGCTATCGAGCAAGCGCCAAACCGGATCGATCACATCCGCGCCATGGGTATCAATCAATAAATCTTCAGCCTCGACAAAATGGCCCGCAATATGGCCGTAGGCGATTCTCTCACCCGGTAATGCGGCGAGGAAATCGTCCGCATCGTAACCGTGATTAATGCTGTTGACGTAAATATTATTGACATCGAGCAACAAATCACAGTCAGCCTCTTCTAGCACAGCACAAATAAAATCAATTTCACTCAGCTCTTGCTGAGGGGCTGCGTAATAAGAAATATTTTCAATGGCCATGGGTTGTTCTAAGAAGTCCTGCACCTGACGAATTCTATTGGCAACAAACTTAACCGCATCGCCAGTAAAAGGAATCGGCAAGAGGTCATAGAGATGACCATCGTCACTGCAATAACTAAGATGTTCGGAGTAGCAACGCACCTGATGGTCGCGCATGAACTGCTTAATGTTTTTTAACAGCTCCCAGTCCAGTTCAGCGGGGCCGGCGATGGACAGGGACAAACCGTGGCATAACAAGGGGTAGCGTTCGGTGTATTCGCGCAACTGGCGGCCGAAACGCCCCCCTACATTTATCCAGTTTTCAGGGGCCACTTCCATAAAGTCGACAGCGTCATCAGCACTTGAAAGTGCCTCTAACAAGCTGCGCCGTAGGCCCAGCCCTGCCCCTGTTACTGGATACTTGTTGGTCATGAGAAGTTACGACTTACCGCCGCATTTGCCTTCGCCACATTTGCCTTCACTTTCTGCTTTAGGCTTGGCTTCGCCGCACTTACCTTCACCACACTTGCCTTCTGTTTCTGCTTTAGGCTTGGCTTCACCGCACTTGCCTTCGCCACATTTGCCTTCTGCATCTTTACCAGCGACTTCATAGCCACTGCTGAGCTCGCTCAGTTGAAAGGGGTTGCTAGCCGCAGAAGCGACGGGGGAAAGGGCTACTGATACCATAAATGCCGCACCAACTGCCGCCGCGAGAGGTTTGATTTTTTGTTCTGACATTTGTAAATCTCCTAAAAAGACTGTTATTACAATGATTGATTACAACATTGGTTTCAACATTGCCGTTTATTTAGCCCGCCTCTGTCACCTTGCAAGCTGCAATATATGACCAAGCACTGGACACTTAGTTTCCGCATAGCGGAAAATTTATAATAACGATAAAAACGACCCACTGACAAACAACACGCTAACGATGTTGACGCCGCAATGGCTCAATTAACTGTTGTGCAACGTAGCCTGCACTTTCGCCAATTGTTTTTGCAAGCGCTTACCCGATACTGGCGCGATGGTTTTCAACTGCTGAGCAAAGACAGAGACCCGGTATTCTTCAATCATGTAACGGAAGGCTTCCAACGCAGTCAGCATCTCTTCTGGGTACTCCAGCGCCTCTACCTGCAAGGCCTGCCACTCCTGCCAAAAGCCCTCTATTTCTGCCATTACAGCGCTATCTTTACTGCCTTCGCCAATCCGTCGCTCCACACGTACTAACGCTGCTTCAATGTAACGCGGGCACTGACGTAGCCAGTGCAGGGAGGTTTGACTAACAAAACCTGCGCCGTAAAGAGCTACCAGCTGCGCCCGTATATCATTTACCACGACGGGGAAGCGCTGTTCATTCTCTCGCAATAGCCCGTAGAGGGTCTTTAAGCTTACCGCTTGTTTTAGCAACAAAGATTCTAATTCACTCGCAATGGCGACGATATTGGCCTTGCCCTGCTCGACGCAAGCGGCGTAGCTTTGCTGATCACGGGGTATCTCCTGCCCTTCGAAACAAGCCGTGCGAAATGCCGCAAAAATAATGCCTTCATTGAGCACATCACGCCCCGGTAAATGCGCCGCTTTCAACTGCAGGTCTTTACCCTTTAAAAGTGACTTGCGTAAATACTTCACCGACGTCGTGTTTTCGAGTATTGCCAGGCGCACCAGGGCCGTTCTCGTTTTATTATTGGCCAGTTCTGGCGTGTCATAGACACGAACAGATACGCTGTCACTATCATCATTTAATGCGGGATAAGCGCGTATTTCATGCTTATCTTTTTTGATGACACTGAGTGCTGGCAGCTCGCCAAAATCCCATTTCGTAAGCCCAGACTTTTCCAGACCAGCGCTGCTATCACTCTGGCGAATAGTTGCCTGCACGCGGTCTCGATACTTGGCTTTCAGTAGTTCTAAATCGCGTACGCTTTCGAGTAACTTGCCCTGCTCATCGAAGAGCCGAAAGTTCATTCGATAATAGGCTTCGAGCTTATCGGGCGTCCAGCAATCGAGGGGCACCTCAACACCGCTCAAACGCTTTAATTGCTTTCCCAGCCCTTCGTGCAAGGGCCTATTGTCCGGCGTTAACAAAGGCAAGACCTTGTCGACGAACGACGGCACCGGCACAAAACTCTTGCGCCACTGCTTGGGCAGACCCTTCATTAGGGCAATACACTTTTCACGTAATAGCCCCGGCACCAGCCAGTCAAAACGATAACGGGGCACCTGGTTAAGATGTTCAACCGACAGGTCGACACTCACGCCATCCTGCTCATTACCGGGTTCAAACAGGTAATGCAGTTGATAATCGTGATCGGCCCAGCTCAACGTTTTAGGGAATTGCGCCTCTTCACTTTCCAGCGGCTGGTTCTGTGTTAACTGCTCACGACCAACATAAAGTAATTGCGGCTGACTCTGCTCGGCCCGCTTGCGCCAGCGTTCGAAGCTGGCAAGACCGATAATTTCTTCCGGCAATATTTCATCGTAAAACTGCTGTAAAGCAGACTCATCAGCCAAAATATCGCGCCGTCGCAGACGGTCTTCTAGCGCGTGGAGCTCATTGAGAATAGCCGTGTTATGGGCGAAAAAAGCGACCTTTTTATTGCTTGTGCCCCGTCGACCACCAGAGCGACTATTACCGTAAAGCCCCTCCACTAATGCCGACTGAATAAACACCGCACGCGCCTGCTTGCCATCGATCGTGCCAAACTCCACCTTCTGACGCTCGACAATAGTCAGGCCATACAGGCTTTGTTTTTCATAGGCCATCACCTGACCACGGGCCGCGTGGTAATGGGCTTCACTGTGGCTTTTCTTCACCAGATGAGCAGCCAGCTCCGGCAACCACTCCTCATTGAAGCTGGCACAGTGATGGGCAAAAAGGCGGGTCGTTTCAAGTAACTCAATCGCCATCACCCACTTCGGTGGCTTTTTAGCGAGGCCGGAACCGGGGAAAACATGGAACTTACGATTGCGTGTGCCGAGGTACTCGCGACTCTCGTGGCGAAAACCAATGTGGCTGAGTAAGCCCGTTAACAATGCTTTGTGAATCTTATCAGCGTCGGCAGGCTGTTTATTAGATTCAAGGCCGAGATCACGGCAGGCTGTGTGTAGCTGATGGTGCAGGTCGCGCCACTCAACCATGCGCAGATAAGAGACAAAAGATTTTTTACAGTATTTGGCAAATTGATTGCGCGTCAATGCCTGGCGCTGTTCTTCGAAATGCTGCCAGAGATTCAAGATACTCATAAAGTCTGAATCTTTATCGAGCCACTGGCGATGCTTTTCATCCGCCGCCTGACGTTTATCAGCCGGACGTTCACGGGGGTCCTGGATACTCAGCATGGCAACGATAATGAGCACTTCGCGCAAGCTGCCCTGCTCTGCCCCCGCCAGCAACATCCGGCCCATGCGCGGGTCGACGGGAAACTGCGATAGAGGCTTACCTGTAGGCGTTAATTGTTCCTGCCCATCAACAGCATCCAACTCTTTGAGCAATAAAAAACCGTCATTAATTAAACGACTGTCGGGCGGTTCAAGAAAGGGAAAGTCCCGCACTGAACCAATACCCAGGCGCATCATCTGCAAAATAACCGCCGCCAAATTAGTGCGCACAATTTCGGGGTCGGTAAATTCTGGGCGCTGTAAAAAGTCTTGCTCACTGTAAAGGCGCACACAAACACCTTCACTGACACGACCACAGCGGCCCGAGCGCTGATTGGCGCTAGCCTGTGACACGGCCTCGATAGGCAGGCGCTGTACCTTGGTGCGATAGCTATAGCGGCTAACGCGGGCATAACCGCTATCAATCACGTAGCGAATACCGGGCACGGTTAAAGAAGTTTCAGCAACATTAGTGGCCAGCACAACGCGAGTACCGCGATGGGCTTTAAAGACTTTAGTCTGCTCGGCAAGGCTCAAGCGGGCATACAGCGGCAGCACATCGAGATGGGGGAAATTGCGCTGGCGTATTTCTTTTGCCGCTTCACGAATTTCTCGCTCGCCACTGAGGAACACCAGCACATCGCCCCGTTGCGGCAAACGCAGCAATTCTTCAACCGTATTGGCAATACCGCTGGCCAGTTCTTCGTCTTCAAACAAAGGTCGGTAGTTAATCTCAACCGGCCAGGTACGGCCTGAAACTTCTATCACCGGGGCATCATTAAAATGTTTGGAGAAGCGCTCAACGTCGATGGTTGCCGAGGTAATAATGACTTTTAAATCAGGACGTTTTGGCAATAACTGCTTGAGATAACCGAGCAGAAAATCAATATTCAGACTGCGCTCGTGGGCCTCATCGATAATCAGCGTGTCGTAACGATTGAGAAAACGGTCGTGCTGAATCTCCGCCAGCAAGATGCCGTCGGTCATTAACTTGACCAATGTATTGTCGTTACTGTGATCCTGAAAGCGCACCTGATAACCCACCAGCTCACCCAGCGGCGTATTCACCTCTTCGGCAATGCGCTGGGCGACGGTACGTGCGGCGATGCGACGTGGCTGGGTGTGGCCAATAAGCCCGGTAATGCCCCGCCCCATTTCCAAACATATTTTTGGCAGCTGGGTGGTTTTACCCGAACCGGTTTCACCAGCGATAATTATCAGCTGATTGGCAGCGATGGCATCGCGTATTTCTTCGCGGCGCGCACTCACCGGTAAGGCTTCGGGGAAACTCAGGGGTGTAAGAAGTTGACGGCGCTTTGCTACCAGCGCTTCAGAGGCCTGCGCCTGTGTTGCCAGTCGCTGCAAATCACGGTCGACGGACTTGCCCTTACGACGACGCTGTTCGATATTTTTAAATTGGCGAGAAAAGCGAAAGCGATCCCGGCTCATGCACCCGCGGATCGCTTTTCGCAGCGTCTTTTCATCGACGCTGGTTTGATCTACATCTTTGTGAGCAGTCTCTTTATGAGTAGCGTCTGTCACTTAGTTAACAGCGCCATACCCTCTTCAAGGCCACCCAGAGTTAATGGAAACATACGATTGTCGACCAGTTGGCGAACGCGTTGAATTGAAGGGGTGTGCTCCCAGTAATCCTCGCGCACCGGGTTTAACCAAATAACCCGATCCCAGGAATTGGTCACACGCTCCATCCATTCAGAACCGGACTCTTTGTTGTAGTACTCGACACTACCGCCAGGGCTTTCGATTTCATAGGGCGACATGGAGGCGTCACCAACAAAAATAATTTTATAATCGGAGCCATACGTGCGCAGCAAATCATAAGTTTCTGTCTTTTCCTGAAAGCGACGAAAGTTATCGCGCCACACAAAGTCGTAAAGCATGTTGTGAAAATAATAATATTCCAGATGCTTAAACTCTGTTTTAGCCGCAGAAAACAACTCCTCACAAATCTTTACATAGGGGTCCATCGAACCACCGGCATCAAAGAAAATTAACACTTTTACAGCGTTTTTCTTTTCGGCCACCATTTTAATATCGAGCAGACCCGCGTTCTTTGCCGTGGAGCGAATGGTGTCATCGAGGTCTAATTCTTCCTCAGCACCCACCCGCGTAAATTTACGTAAACGGCGCAGGGCGACTTTAATATTGCGCGTACCCAGTTCGACAGAATCATCAAGGTTGCTAAACTCCCGCTTTTCCCAGACTTTAAGCGCTCTCTTTTGCTTGCCCTCGCCGCCAACGCGAATACCTTCGGGATTGTAACCGTCGTTACCAAAGGGCGACGTGCCTCCAGTACCGATCCACTTGTTGCCACCTTCGTGCTTACCCTGTTGCTCTTTGAGCCGTTCTTTAAAGGCTTCAATCAGCTTTTCAAGACCACCGAGACTTTCGATCTCTGCTTTCTCTTCATCCGTTAAAGACTTTTCAAATTCCGAGCGCAACCAATCTTCAGGGATCAGTGCTTCAAGAAAATCCTCAAGGGTGTCCAGCTCCTTAAAATACAGCGAGAAGGCGCGATCAAACTTATCGTAATTGCGCTCATCCTTCACCAAACAGGCACGGGACAAAAAGTAGAAGTCTTCCATATCCGCAAAAGCGATACGTTGCTTCAGGGTTTCCAGCAAAGTCAGCAACTCATTAATCGATACCGGCAGGCCACCCTTGCGCAGTGCGAAAAAAAAGTTGAGTAACATTACTTGGCATCCCTGCGGGTCATAAAGGCCAGTCGCTCGAGCAGATGCACGTCTTGCTCATTCTTCAACAAAGCGCCGTACAAAGGCGGAATCGCTTTGGTGGCGTCGCGCTGCTTAAGAATGCCGTCGGGAATCTGATCCGACATTAACAGCTTCAACCAGTCGACCAGCTCTGAAGTCGATGGCTTCTTTTTCAGACCGGGAATCTTGCGCACGTCGAAGAAAATGTCGAGAGCTTCGTCAACCAGATCTTTGGTGATGTTCGGGTAGTGAACGTCAACAATTTCCTGCATGGTTTCACGACTGGGGAAATTGATGAAGTGAAAGAAGCAGCGACGCAAGAAAGCATCGGGCAATTCTTTTTCATTGTTACTGGTGATAATCACAATGGGGCGACGTTTCGCAACAACACGCTCGCCGGTTTCGTAGACGTGGAATTCCATTTTGTCGAGTTCAAGCAGCAAGTCATTGGGGAATTCAATATCAGCCTTATCGATTTCATCGATCAGCAGTACCACCTGCTCGTCGGCAGTGAAGGCCTCCCAAAGTTTACCTTTTCGGATGTAGTTGTTGATGTCGTGAACATCATCGTTACCCAACTGAGAATCACGCAGGCGAGATACCGCATCGTAGTCGTACAAGCCCTGTTGGGCCTTGGTGGTCGACTTGATGTGCCAGGCGATAAGCGGCATGCCAAGAGCCGTTGCCACCTCTTCTGCCAGCATGGTTTTACCCGTGCCTGGCTCGCCCTTAATCAGCAGCGGCCGCTCTAATGTCACGGCTGCGTTAACGGCCATTTGAAGATCACTTGTCGCTACGTAGCGTTCTGTCCCGGTAAATTTCATTATATTCCCCCTAATTAAGAATGATGTATTCGAATGCTAATTGTACTTTTCAATTGATAAGCGAAGCCGGCCATTCTAGCGGCTCCACTGCATTGACGCCATCCCCTGTATATAAGCAGTCTTCGACCACCTTACTCATCACTGCTAGTATGCTCTCGATCGATTCATCACCCCAGTTATGAACCAAGCATCACCACACCAATAAGCAAACACACTGGATCAGACAATATGCCCGTAACACCCACCAACAAGGCCTCGGCGGATACCGCCTTCTTCGGCCACCCCAAAGGTTTATTCGTCTGCTTTATGACCGAAATGTGGGAGCGTTTTTCCTATTACGGCATGCGCGCCCTGTTGATTTTCTACCTCACCCAGCACTTCCTGTTTAGTGATGAAAAGGCCTTTCTTATTTACGGCGCCTATTCGGCACTGGTCTATGTCACACCAGTGATTGGCGGTGTATTGGCAGACCGTTATTTAGGTTCACGTAAAGCCGTCACTTTTGGTGCTATTTTATTGGTGTGCGGGCACTTAGGCATGGCAATAGAAGGGCCAATCGCAGTCGACTCATCCAATGGTATCAGTCGTGATCCTTTCTATTTGCAAATATTTTACCTCTCTCTTGCCTTCATTATTTGTGGCGTTGGCTTTCTAAAAGCCAACATTTCCACTGTGGTTGGTGCCCTCTACAGTCACGACGACCCGCGCCGTGACAGCGGTTTTACCCTGTTTTATATGGGCATTAATATCGGTGCTTTTTCATCGTCTTTACTCTGCGGCTGGCTCGGCCAAACCTACGGCTGGCAGTACGGCTTTGGCCTGGCGGGCATCGGCATGCTATTCGGCCTTGTGGTCTTCCTCAGGGGGCAACAGCACCTGCAGGGCAAAGCTGAACCACCAAGTACTGCACAGCTCACCACTCGTATTTTTGCCGGACTCAATCGCGAACAGCTCATTTACCTGGGCGGTTTCGGCGGCGTATTCGCCATCTGGCAACTGGTGCAACATCAGGCCCTGGTTGGCCAGGCTCTGAGCGGTTTTGGCGGGCTGATGCTCCTCGTCATCCTCGCCTATGCCTTCCTCAAGTGCGAGCCGGTGGAGCGCCACCGCCTCTTCGTCGCCGCTACACTGATCCTTTTCTCCGTGCTTTTTTGGGCGCTATTCGAACAGGCAGGCTCGTCACTCAACCTCTTTGCCGATCGCAGCGTTGACCGCGTTCTATTTGGATATGAACTACCTGCCTCAGTATTTCAATCCTTCAACGCCTTCTTTATCTTCCTGCTGGCCCCGGTATTTTCCATCCTCTGGACACGCCTCGCCGCTCGCGGACGCGAACCCTCGACACCGGTGAAATTTGCCCTCGCCCTGTTTCAGGTCGGCCTCGGCTTTCTGGTATTGGTCTTCGGCGCCCGACTCGCCAGCGAGGGCCAGGGCATAGGCATGATATGGCTGGTACTGATCTACCTTTTCCACACCACGGGCGAGCTCTGCCTGTCGCCCGTCGGCCTGTCGATGATTACCAAGCTGAGTGTGCCGCGCATTGTCGGCATGATGATGGGTGTGTGGTTTCTCGCCTCGGCGGGTGCTAACTTTATCGCCAGTAAAATCGCCCAGCTGACTAGCAGCACAACAGTTGACGGCGAAGTACTCGATCAGGCTAGCGCACTGGCAAGAACCCTCGATGTGTACAGCAATGTCGGCTGGTTTGCGGTGGCTATTGCCGTGTTTTTATTGATGCTATCGCCGCTGTTGCGTAAAGGTATGCACGGGGTACATTGAGAATGCTTATTTCAGGAAGAAACAAAACCCTCTTCCTGCTCATCACCAGTGTCACTCAGGGCTTTCTTCTCAGCTCGCGCTTTCAACAACTGCCAAACACAGAGGTTTAAAGCGTAGAGGACGAAGAAGCTGAAACCTATCGGGATCAGCACACGGCGCACACCGTGCTCCATGGTTGGCTTTATCAATTCAAAGGCTGCGATGGCCCAGGCCGGCGCGAGATAAGTCATGCCTTCATAGGGGAAAGCAGGGGTTAGTAACAGAGCCAAACTTAACATGCGGAAAAAGGCTCTGAGCGGATACCAGGGTATACGGTGCGTCGCCCACCAGATAAATGGCGCGGCCATTAACACGCCAAGAATATAAGCCACACAGCCCCAAAAATAGTTTTCCGGTGTATACATAATTATCCTTTCTGGCCCCTTTGGGTTTTATTATAGCCCTGCAAATAAAGCGGCCGCTAAATTCTCTTAATCAACCCAGTAGACAATATGCTCTTCAATACTGTCGGGGTGAACATGGGCTTCGGAGGTCACCCGCCCACTCACCGATATACCCGCCTCGCGGACTGATTCGGGATTCCCCGATACCAGCGGATGCCACTCGGGCAGTGGTTCGCCCTCGTGTCGCAGCCGATAGGCACAGGTCGATGGCAGCCAGTTAATACTTTCTACTTTTTCAGCGCTAAGCTGTATGCAGTCTGCCACTTTATCAAAACGCTGGCTGTAATTTGCACAGCGACAGCTTTCCGTATCGAGCAGCTCACAGGCAAGACTGGTGAAGTAAACCTCATCGCTATCAAAGTCTTCGAGCTTAACCAAACAGCAGCGCCCGCAGCCATCGCACAACGCCTCCCATTCCTGGGGGTTGAGATCATCCAGCGGGCGGTTTTTCCAAAAACCCGGCGCTAACTCTGCCACTAAAGTTTCTCGTTGCGCGCGCGAACAATCTGCATATATTCGTCAGTGGTCGATGCCATTTGCAGGTAATAGCCTTGCTCGTCAAGCTGCGATAGCACCTCTTTAATATCAGCCTGGGCCAATTTTCGCTCTGGCGTTAATTTCAAAGTCATCGCCGACTCGAGCTTGCCTAAATGTTTCAGCAATGCATCAGGTACGTCCTCAAGATCTTTCTCAAAAGGCACGTAAAGATAGCAGTCACTTTTGTTCGCGCTTCTATAAATTTTACACAGTACAGTCATAGCAATTCTTTCTTCATTTCCCATCAGTTTTTATACCAGCCTGCAATTCAGAGGCATGGCTCAACAGGCTTTCACCGACCGCCTCATAACGCCAGCCGCTTGCCAGCACCTCGGGCAATTGCACTTCGCCGTAGGCGATGGAGCGCACCAGAAACTCCAGATCGACTTTACGCGCTAACACCTCAGGTGCCAGCTCCAGTTTTTCAGCCGCAGCCACCACCAGCTTGCGGCAAGATTTCAACATCGAGCCATGTTCACGGGGAATGGCCTTGGGCAATAATGCGGGGAAACCTTTGCCGTCGTTGCCGTCAATATCAGCGAAAACAGAGAGTATTTTCTCACCGTACAAACGCAACTCTCGCGGGTGGAGCACATTCGTCCCTTTAAGCTGCCCCATATTCAGCGGCGGCTTTAAGAATGAAATTGGCAATAAATCTTTATCTGCAATAATGCGTCCACGGGGGCGATTCTCTTGCCGTGCCTCGCCTTCTCGCCAGGTAGTCAGGGCCTGCAAAATAGCCAGCCCGCGCCCATCGAGTTTCCACGCACCTTTGACACGGGTGTAATACTTTTCTGGCGGCTGGGCACGACGGGAGTTCGCCAATTTGCCGAGCATTTCATCTTCCACCCAGCTCAGGCGTTGCTGGCTTTTAAGTTGCTCGACCAGAGCCTGATAAACAGGTAATAAATAATGCACGTCTTCTGCTGCGTAACTTAACTGCGAATCACTCAGCGGGCGCTGCAACCAGTCTGAACGCGTCTCGTGCTTGTCCAGCTCAACACCGGCCAGTTCTTTAACCACACCGCGATAGCCAACGGAAAACCCCAGCCCGCAATAAGCCGCTGCGGTTTGTGTATCGAACAAAGGATCGGGCAACTGCCCAAGACTGTGGGCCAGTGTTTCCAGATCTTCCGAGCAGGAGTGCAAAACTTTAACGACCTTGGGATTCGCCAATAAATCGATCAAGCCCTGGGGCTTAGGTAGCGCTATAGGGTCAAGCAACCAGGTGGTTTCACCATCACACAACTGCACTAAAGCCAGTATCGGGTAGAAAGTGTCAGTGCGAATAAACTCTGTATCCAGAGCGATAACGTCAACTTCCTGCCAACGTTGCGCAGCTTTTTCGAGCGCCTCGTTGTCGGTGATCATAATGGCGGGGGAATTAATGGCCGGGGAATATTCGCTGCTCAAAAGGGTCTACTCAACATTAATTTTGGAGGGGGTTTTATCCAGGGAGCCTCTGAACAAGCCATGAACTCGTATCTGACGGCTAAAATAATCAGCTTCTTCGTTGCAAAACTTCGCAATAGCTCGCTATTACGTGCGTTTTGCGCCTTGAATCTAATGATTTTAGCTCGCCATCTACTTCGTCCAGACTCATTCAGAAACTCCCTAGATCTATAAATATAAAAAGCGCTGAATTTAAATTAAGGTACGACTACTAAACGCATGGCTCAAAGTACCACCGTCAACGTATTCCAGTTCACCGCCGAGCGGCACACCGTGGGCTATGCGCGACACACCAACGCCTAAAGCCTGAGCATGGGTGCCGATGTAGTGAGCGGTTGCCTCGCCTTCAACGGTCAGGTTAGTCGCCAGAATTAATTCTTTAATCTCCTCATCAACCAGACGCCGTAGTAACTGATCGATGCCAATCGATTCGGGGCCGATGCCATCAATCGGCGACAAATGCCCAAACAAGACAAAATAACGCCCACGGTAAGAACCACTTTGCTCAATGGCAAACAGATCCGCCGGGGTTTCAAGCACACACAGCAAGTCGGGCTGCCGCCGCTGATTGGCGCAAATTTGACACACCGAGGCTTCCGTTAACATACGACAAAGCTGACAGCGCCCGACCTTTTCAACCGCTTGTTGAATAGAGGTCGATAAACGACCTGCTGCACGGGGATCTTTATCGAGCAAATACAGCGCCATACGTTGGGCCGACTTGGGGCCAACGCCGGGCAGGCAACGCAATGCATCAATGAGTTCGTCAATAACGGGGCCAAACATCAGTCAGCGTGCCTTACTTGTAAAAAACAAACGTAAACAAATGTTCGTAAAATATACGTTCTCAAAATAAACGCTCTCAAAATAAAGAGGTCTCGCATTAAAAAGGCATTTTAAAGCCAGCGGGCAAGCCCATGCCCGCCGTCAAATTACCCATCATGTCGCTATTTTTAGCCTCTACTTTACGCACTGCATCATTCACTGCGGCAGCCAATAAATCTTCAAGAATTTCTTTATCTTCTGTGAGTAAGCTGGGATCAAGCGTTACCTTGCGCACATCGTGACGGCCGGTCATTACCACCTCGACCATGCCCGCACCGGACTCGCCTTTGACCTCAATATTTTGCACTTCTTCCTGCATCTTCTGCATTTTGCCCTGCATTTCCTGGGCCTGTTTCATCATGTCGTCGAGCTTCATGGCTTACTCCTCAATTCATTTATTCTATTCACATTTTTACGGATACTGTAAATACGCTTTATTAACAGACTATTTCTACTCATGCACTTCGTCAATCGGCACCACGGTGGCTTCATTCAAGCTCGCACCAAAACGCTGCTCGAGGGCTTTGGCCACAGGATCATCACGCAAGGTTTGCACGGCCAGCGCCTGTCGTTCGGCACGTTTGCGCAGGCGGTAAAGATAAGGCGTTTCAACACTGACCTGCCCGATAACAATTTCAACGTTTAACGCTTGCTGAAAATGTTCACCCAACGCATCCGCGAGGCGCTGTTGATAGGCGGGATCATAGACCGCATCGTGCCCCTTCTCCAGGCGGAACAACAGCCGCTGGCCGTCGTTTTCTTCCACCACAGAGTTTGCTGCCACCGTCGCGAGTAAACCTGAAATAGGCAAGGCATTACACAACACCAACCAGCGGTCATTATCGAGACTGCTTAAAGGGTAATCACTAACAGGCAGACTGGCGGGCTGGGATTTATCGACAACCTTAGGGGCTGCTGCAGTCGCAATTGATTGCGGGCGAGTCGATAAAGCCTGGGGGGGCAAATTTGTAGCTATAGAAGGTGCAGGTGTAGTGGCTGCGGCTTGTATTGGCTCTGCCTGTATCGACGCTACTGAAGATGGCGCAGCAACAGGTGCTGGATTCTCACTCTGCCCAGGCACGACCGGTGGCTTAAAAACAGGGGCTTCATTGCGCGGTGCGACATCAGGGGCTGGGGCTGGCGCAAGTCGCAGCTCTGCTTCAGCTTTAGCTACTGCCTTTATTTCAGGCTCAGACACAACGTCTGCAAGGGGCTTAACGGCTGGCGCTACTGGCGTGGTGTGCGCCACCGCGTCCAGCGCTTCAGGCTTTTTTACAGGCTCCACCACCTCCTGGGCGAGAGCTGTATCAGCCGTCATAGCAGGTGCGGTCGCTTGAGGTGTTGGCGTAACGGGCGGTGTGGCCGTCGCCTGCGCAGTGGGTACGGGCAGTGGCTTCATCGCCATTTCCGGTGCAGGCTGAAAGGCCAGCAAACGCAGCATCACCATTTCAAAACCACTACGCGGATCGGCCGCCAGGGCTAAATCTCGCTTGCCGAGCAGACAAATCTGGTAGTACAGCTGTACTTCTTCACGGCCCAGGCTAGTCGCCAGACTGGTGATCATCTGTTGATCACCGAGGCTATTATCGGCAGCTTCAGGCACAACCTGTGCAATAGCGACACGGTGCCACACCGAAAGCATTTCACTCAGAGCAGCACCGAAGTCTGGCGCATGCTCGGCCAACAAGGCGACCTGGGCCAGAACCTGCGAGCTATCGCGCTCGGCGAGGGCCTGACAAATCGCGATAATCCAGCTGCGGTCGATACTGCCGAGCATGGTGCTTAATTCAGTCTCGCTGAGCTTGCCACCACCGTGAGCAATGGCCTGATCAGTCAAACTCAAAGCATCGCGCATACTGCCATCGGCGGCGCGGGCTAAAGCCCATAGAGCAGCTTCTTCGAAAGGAACTTTCTCTTCACCGAGGACAAAGCTTAGATGTTCAACAATGCGCTCAGGGCTAAGGTTTTTCAGATTGAACTGCAGGCAGCGCGATAAAATCGTCACTGGCAGTTTCTGTGGATCGGTCGTCGCCAACAAAAACTTAACGTGAGCGGGTGGCTCTTCCAGCGTTTTTAACAGGGCATTAAAACTGTGAGTCGAGAGCATGTGTACTTCATCGATCAGATAAACCTTGAAGCGCCCGTGAGACGGCATGTACTGCACGTTGTCGAGCAGCTCGCGGGTGTCTTCGACCTTGGTGCGCGACGCCGCATCCACTTCAATCAAATCAATAAAGCGGCCATCGGCGATCTCAGTACAGGCACTGCATTGGCCACAGGGGACCGAGCTAACGCCCTCCTCGCAATTCAAACACTTGGCGAGAATACGGGCGATGGTAGTTTTACCCACACCCCGAGTACCCGTAAACAAATAGGCGTGGTGTAAGCGGTCATTGTCGAGGGCGTTAATCAGCGCCTGCAGTACATGCTCCTGCCCCGCCATTTCGGCAAAGGTACGCGGACGCCATTTACGGGCCAGCACCTGATAGCTCATCGTTTATTTGCCTCAATAGAAGTCGGCGATTGAAAACCGCACATTATATGCAGGGCATTATACGGAGATAGGGAATACGTAGATAGAGAATACGGAGATTCGGATAGCCTATTCAGCGGGAGTTATCATCGCGCGCGAACAAGGCGTTGGCGCAGTGCATAGGCAAGAGAGAATTAGGTGGCAACCCTCATCAGCCACACCCCAGCACACGAATTATCTGCTACCGTTGCTCCCTTCCGGGCCTGGCGGAGTTTACAGACGTTCATTGCGGGGGGACCGACAAGGGTCACCATAGCGGTGCGGATTATGGTGATTTCA
>MAAC01015869.1_pt1 | contig 62035 bp, 57 predicted proteins | sample 1115981 | NCBI WGS metagenome assembly MAAC01 (sample SAMN04961126, study PRJNA320927) | seawater metagenome | isolation source: sample BD02T64 sea water enriched with oil for 64 days | place: USA:Gulf of Mexico | collected 2013-07-27 | reverse complement strand
AATCACGATCAAGGAAGAAACAAATTGTGGAAAACAACAATTGAGCCTTTTGAAAACAATAAAACAGTAAAATTAAGTGATAAACCGATGTTTGGATATGGTTTTGTAACTTCTGGCAAGAAGCATTATATCTTGGTTAGCGGAACTATTAACACAGTTAATTTAACTGCTAATAAGTTAAAGCCTATTTCTATAAACTATAATTTCAATAAATCGTTATCAAATGAGTTTGAGCAAATGTATTTTGAAGCTTGGGCAGGAATGGAAGAGAATTTTTATGATAAAAACTTCCATGGAGAAAATTGGCAAAAGCTAAGAGACAGTTATGCGAAGTATTTACCATACGTTTCTAGCAGAGCCAATTTAAGATTGATTTTTAATGATATGCTAGGTGAATTAAATACATCTCACTTTGGATTTAATTCGAGAGGAAAAGAAGAGGACTTGTATTACGGAACGCAAACCTTAGAAACAGGAATTGTGTATAATAACAACAATCCATTTGTGATAGAGCGTATTGTTTCTGAAAGTCCGACAGATGTAAAAGGGAAAAACCTTAGAAAAGGAGACAAGTTAGTTGCTGTAAACGGAAATCGTATAAATGCTAAAATGAATAGAGAATCTTATTTTACAAACCCGAAGTTTAGCAGTGAAATGAATTTGACGTTTAGCAGAAACGGAAAAGAATTTTCTGTAAATGTACATCCAACAAGTTATAGAGCAGTTAGTACTTTACGTTATGATGAATGGCAAGATAAAAATCAAGCTTATGTAGATAAAAAAACGAAAAACAAGATTGCTTATGTGCATATGAAAAACATGACTGGTGGAGAATTGACAAAGTTTTATCATGATTTAATGAGCGATGAAGCTTATAAAGAAGGATTGATTTTAGATTTACGTTATAATACTGGAGGAAATGTACATGATGCAGTATTGAACTTCTTACAACAAAAACAATACTTAAACTGGAAGTATAGAGAAGGGAAGCTAGCAAGTCAATCTAATTTTAGCTATGGAAATAAACCCATTGTGTTATTGATCAATGAACAATCTTTATCTGATGCAGAAATGACAGCAGCTGGGTTTAAAGAATTAGGGTTGGGAACTATTGTTGGAACAGAAACCTATCGTTGGATTATTTTTACAACAAGTAATGGTTTGGTTGATGGATCTTCGTATCGTTTGCCATCTTGGGGATGTTATACCTTAGACGGAAAAGATTTAGAGATCAATGGAGTTTCACCAGATGTATATGTTGGTAAAAACTTTAAAGAGCGTTTAGAAAATAAAACGCCACAGTTAGATAAAGCGATTGACATTATTTTGAAGAAGTTGAAGAAATAAAAAATAATTCATAAAAGTAAAAGGCGGTTCATTTAGAACCGCCTTTTTTTTATTACTCAACATTATACAATCGTAGATTATCAATTTCTGGTGCTACATGTTCTAAATCTCCATAAGGTTTAATAATTGGCTTTAAAACACATAATACAGTGGTTTTTCCTTTGATAATTAACTTGTTTCCTTTTACATAGGTTTTCCATCTAAACTTTTCTAATGGAATGTTGTAATTGCTGATTTCTTTAGAAATAAGTTCATCTTCAGAGATCCAATCCATAATTTCTTCTTTGTTCTTAAAAGAAGGAACAGTTTCATCAGTGTCACTAAAATCAATTTCCCATTCAACCGGAATGTTAAACTTAAAAGTATACGCTTCACCAATATAACGCTCAGTTTCGTTGTTTAAAGCATCAAACCAATTGATGTCTTTTTCTGCTGGATACTTTTTAGCAAATTCTTTAGACAAGTCTGTTTTTCCTGGCGAATTTGCTGTTGGATAAAACCCATAATATGGTTTTGCTAAATACTGATTTGAAAAATCTTTTCCAAATACAGTATAATAAGGTGATGCAATTATAGAAGGCGAACTATCTGTGGTGAAGATATTTTTGAACATCTTTAATAAGCCGGTATTTTCTCCTAAACCACAAGCATGAAATACAATTTTAGAATTTGCAGAAATCACATTTTCTAAGGTTGGTAAAGAGCCTTCAATGGCATTCTTTTTTAACGTTTCTACCGTAATTCGTTCCCCTTTGATTACATTTTCTAAGCTCATGCCTTTCCAAGGATTACTGTGGCTTACAATATGAATTTCACCATATTTTCTATCATCATAATTTCTGTTTAACCATGTGATAATTTCTTCTAAAGAAAAGGCATCGTCTATTACTTCAAATTCTTTTTCTATAAAGTATTGTCTTGCGCTAGAATAAAAATCATTGTTGCCAGCATCTACACCTGTAATAAAAGCAATAGGCTCACGCAATGTCTTAATTACTTCTGTAACTACTGTGATAGCAGTGTTGTCAGCTATTTCTACTTCCTTAACTGTTTTTGTGCAGCTAGTAAATTGTCCGATTAGCAGTAGTAATGTAATTACTATTCCTGCTCTTTTAATTGTGTTTTTCATTGTTCTACTGTTTTAAGGTTATTACTATATTCTTATTGTTTATCAGGTTTGTTGGTAGGTTTTTAAAGTCGATTTTTAATAGGCTACCAATAACCCAATTATTGTTTTTTTCTTTTTCTATTTTCACAATTCTCCCACTAGCATCAACATGTATTTTAATCTGTTTGTACTTTTTTAAATACATGGTAATGATGTCTGAATAGTTGCTTTTGATCCACATTTTGATTGCTCTTTTTTGATTTTTATTGATTACAGATTCGATGGTTATTAAATATGATTTTTTGAATTTTGATTTTCCTTTGATGCTAGCTGCTGCACCAACAGCTGATTCGTTTACATTTTTAGGTAGAGGTAGGGTTTGTTTCACTTTTTTAAGCTTTCCTTTTTTATTGACTATTTCATAATCTACTGCTACAAAAGAGGTGAACTCTGTTGCTAAGTTGTACTGTAAACCAAGGTTTATAACTTGTTGTTTTACATCCTCACCAAAATTCCTTTTATAATCTACCAATCGCTCAATTTTTTTTCGTGCCCATAAATATTTTAAAGCCTCATTTTCTTTACTTAATCTTCCATTTGCAACACGAATGGTTTGTGTGAATTTTTCTTTTCCTTGAAATCCGTTTAATTGAATTGTTCCTGATGGTTTCCCTTTGTATTTACCATAGATTAAAATGGGTCTGTCTGCAAATACATCCGGAATTGTTTTTGGTTCGACATCGTAGATCTCAAATCCCTTTGTTTGTAAATTGATTTGTGTTAATTGTGGACTAGAGATATAAGTTTTAAAAGCTGTAGCAACTTTGTGTGCTTCTTCTTTTGTAGTTGCTACAAACGATAAGCTGTTGCTAACTCTAGAGATTCCGTCTATTAAATATCGATTGACACTATTCCCAATTCCGAATGTAAATACATTGGCCTTGTTTAAGTTTTGCTCAATAAACTGAAAAACTTCTTTTTCTACATTGATATATCCATCAGTAATTAAAACTACATTTCTTGCAGAATTCGGATTGTTTCTTGGCATCTTATAGCCAGTTTTCAAAGCTTTTAATAAACGTGTTCCGTGACCGTAGTTATCAAAAGTTCCTGTTAAAAAAAGTAGGGCTTCGTTTAAATTCTCTTTTGTTGCTTGTACAGATTGTTGCTTGAAAATTGTATTGTCAGCAGAAAACAGTAGAATGTTAAATCGGTCATTAACGCTTAAATCACTCAGCAAATTTCTTAATAACGATTTACTAACTTCTATTGGATATCCCATCATTGAGCCAGAAACATCAACTACAAATAAGTATTCTCTTGTAGGAATTTTGTTCTTTTTTGTAGTTAAAGACGGTTCTATTAACAGCGAAAAGAAGTTTTCTTTTTCACCTTCATATAGTTGTAAACCAGATGTAATGTTATCGATCCTCAACGAATAGTTCAACACATAATCTCTGTTTGATGGATTGTTGTTTTCTGCCGACAATTCAATTTCTGCAGTTTCTGCATCTGCATAATGCACATTAATTTTATGAGAACTTGATGTGATGTTTTGGATCATCATTCCTGCATTAATGCACACGTCAATATCAAAAACATACGTGTCAGAAACACCTTTTTTTGTGTATGGTTGCTTAAAAACAGTTTCATGAGTAGTACTTTCTCCAGTATATCTTGGGCCAACAACTCCAGGAAACACAAACTGATACTCTTTATCAACTGGAGCAATCATTTCTGTATAAAAAACATCAACTGTAATCAGTTCATTTGGCATAATGTCACCAACTTTCATTTGAAATACATTTGGTCTTTTCTGATCTAGCCTGGCAGCTCTTTTACCTTCTTTCAATGCTTTTTGATAGACTTTCTCGGCTTTTTTCTTTTCAAAAATTTGAGCTTTTGTAATTCTGTTACCAACCGTAAGTTGCATATTATGAACAGCAGCCTGTGTTGATATTGGAAATACGTATGTAGCTTCAATCGGTTGGTTACCTAGATTCTGATAGGATTGTGTAATTTGTACATGGGCAATTGTTCCAACAATCTGAACTGTTGCCTTTGTGCTTTTTAAAGGAATGATTGCATTCTTAGTGATTACTTTTAGATATGGACTTTCTGCTTTTTGGCAGTAAAGTGTTACGCTAAGACTAAGAAAAAAGATGATTATATATGTTCTCATAACTACAGTTTTGAATGATTATACTTCAAATGTAGTTCGAGAACTCAGTTAAATTTGTTGCTCTTTAGAATTCGTAGGTGATGAATTAGAATTCGTAGAATAGAGGTTTACTTTTTATTGTAAACCACTAATTTTGTTGGGTTTTTAATTGTTGTTTCATCAGCAAAAGACAATACGTATTGCTCTACTTTTTTAGCAACTCTAGTTTCTGGATAGAGAAGGACTTTGTTTACTTCTCCCGCCCATTCATTTAAATAAATGACTGTCATATCTTCATTAGTACGATAATATTTTTGCACGCCTTTTGGAAGTTTGTCTTTTAAAGAGTCGTCAATTTGGATGTAGTAATAATCTAGTTTAGAAGTAAAAAAACTAAAAGATAATAAATGATCCCATCCACCAAATAAATTACTAAACGGAAGTATAATTGTAAAAATGAAAATCAATCCTCTTTGAGGAGTAATCAATCCAGTGAAAAATTGTGAAAACGATTCTGTTTTTAAAAACCAAAACAGAATAATTGCACTGAAAATATTTTGAACATTCCACGGAATTACATTGAAACCATAACCCAAATACAATAACATCACAATAATGATTGAATGCATAGTTACGATACCAATTACTCCAAGTTTTCTGGTTTTATTAAATAATAAAAAGATTCCCAATAAAGCTTCTAGCCACGGAACAGCATAGGTAGATATTTGTAACAGTACTTCTGGGATAAAACTAAAATGTTTTAACAAAGCACCCATCCATTGTTCGTAGAAAATACCGTTTAATTTATGAATGCCACTCCAAAAATAAGTAGCAAAAAAGAGTAAGGAAATGGTGAATAGTATTTTTTTAGAATCAGTATTCTTTTTATACAATACAATTGCCAAAATAGTTAATGCACTCTGGTAAAAATAGGGTTGTAATCTGTTTTGATCTACTGCAGCAAGTATAATATATAGTAGTAAGACCAACCAACCTAGCCAACGTTTGGGTTTGAAAATGTACACCACCTGACTCACAAAAAATAATCCAGCAAAAACAGTATCAAAAGGAGAAGTTGGAGCTGGAATCCAATCAAACAAAGGAATTACAGGGAAATCTTTAGTAGAAATCCACAAATCTGGGGCATACAACATCATTGATAATGTTGCTAGTATAGCTAAAATTCTTACTGCGTTTATTTTTTGAGTTGTTTCTATATTTAACATGCTATTAAATTACTAATTTATCTTTTAAATAGTTTGCAGTAAATGATTTTTTATTTTTCACCAATTCTTCTGGGGTTCCTTGAAACAACAATTCGCCGCCTTTTTTTCCTCCACCAATTCCGAGATCAATAATATAATCGGCACATTTAATCAATTCAATATTGTGTTCAATAACAATAATAGAATGTCCTTTTTCAATTAAGGCATTAAATGAAGCTAATAGTTTTTTAATATCATGAAAATGCAACCCAGTTGTTGGCTCATCAAAAATAAATAGGGCTTTGTCTTTGGTAACTCCTTTTACCAAAAAGGAGGCTAATTTTATCCGTTGTGCTTCACCACCAGAAAGCGTAGACGAAGACTGCCCTAATTGCACATAACCCAATCCAACATCTTGCAAAGGCTTTAATTTTTGAACAATTTTTTTCTGTTCATATTCAGAAAAGAATGCCACTGCATCATCTATAGTTGAGTTCAAAACATCATCAATAGATTTACCGTTAAATTTAACTTCTAGAACTTCTTTTTTGAATCGTTTTCCATTACAAGTATCACATTGTAAATGTACATCTGCCATAAATTGCATTTCGATGGTCACTTCACCTTCTCCTTTACAAACCTCACATCGACCACCTTCTACATTAAAAGAAAAGTGCTTTGGTTTATAGTTTCTTATTTTTGATAATTTCTGATTTGAAAACAAACTTCTAATATCATCATAAGCCTTGATGTAGGTAACAGGATTTGAACGTGATGAACGACCAATCGGATTTTGATCAATAAACTCGATATGTTTTAAACTATCAAAAGAACCTTTTACTTCTGTAAACTGACCAAGCTTATCACCATAGCCTATAATTTTTTTCTGCATTGCAGGAAATAAAATTTTCTTTACCAAGGTGCTTTTTCCACTTCCAGAAACTCCTGTAATTACTGTTAAGTTGTTTAAAGGGAAAGTAACATCAATATTTTTTAAATTGTTTTCTCTAGCTCCAATAACTTCAATAAAATTGTTTGTTTTTCTTCTGGTATTAGGAACTTCAATTTTTAGTTGTTCATTTAAATATTGAGCTGTTAACGAATCAGATTTTAGAATGTCTTTAAATTTTCCTTCAGCAACAACATGACCGCCATAAGTTCCTGCTTCTGGACCTATATCAATAATGTAATCTGCAATTTTCATAATATCTTCATCGTGTTCTACCACAATAACTGTATTTCCTAAATCACGTAAATCTTGAAGCACACCAATTAATCGCTCTGTATCCTTTGGATGTAATCCAATACTTGGTTCATCTAAAATATACATAGATCCAACCAAGCTACTTCCTAAAGAAGTTGCTAGGTTTATACGTTGACTTTCTCCTCCAGATAGCGTGTTTGAAGTTCTATTTAATGTCAAGTAATCCAAACCAACATCTTGTAAGAATTGCAATCTATTATTTATTTCTGTCAATAACCTTTTTCCAATTTTAGCTTCGTATTTATTTAATTCAATGGTATTGAAAAAGGCAGCCAACTCATCTATTGGTAAAGAAACCAATTCAGAAATAGTCTTCTCAAATACCTTTACATAGCTTGTTTCTTTTCGTAAACGGTTACCATTACAATCAGTACATTTTGTTTTACCTCTGTAACGAGAAAGCATTACTCTATTCTGAATTTTATAACTTTTCTCTTCTAGCCTCTGAAAGAAATGATGAATTCCATTAAAGCTTTTGTTTCCATTCCATATCAATTCTTTCTGAGTTTCAGACAATTCAAACCAAGGTTTGTGAATTGGAATATCAAAATTAAATCCATGGTTAATTAGATCCTCTTTATAATTTCTAAATGATTCTGATTTAAATGGAACAATGGCATCTTCATAAATAGATAAACCTGTATTTGCAATTACTAAATCTTCATCAATTCCAATGATATTCCCGTAGCCTTCACAAGTTGGACAAGCTCCATAAGGATTATTAAAACTGAATAAATGTGTGTTTGGTTCTAAGAAGGTAATTCCGTCCAACTCAAATTTATTACTAAACTTGATTCTCTCTTTAGTCGTTAAGTTTTCTACGAAGCAAATTCCTTTTCCTTCAAAAAAAGCAGTTTGTATTGCGTCAGCCAAACGATTGTAGAAATCTTCATCATCCTTTAAAACAATTCTATCTACAACCAATTGCAATGGTTGCTTTTTGTAAGACTCAAAAGGGAATTCTTCTATTCTTACAATAGAATCATCAAATTTAATTCTTGCATATCCTTGTTGAGAAAAAACATTTAACAAGGTTTTTAAATCTTTGTCTTTTTCTAAATGAACAGGAGCAAGCAAGAGTAATTTAGAACCTACTTCATATGTTTTTATATGATTTAGAACATCTGTAACTGTATGCTTTTTAATTTCTTTTCCAGAAACAGGCGAATAGGTTTTACCGATTCTAGCAAAGAGTAATTTTATATAATCATAAATCTCTGTAGAAGTTCCTACGGTAGATCGAGGATTGGTAGAGTTTACCTTTTGCTCAATAGCAATAGCAGGAGCAATTCCTTTAATGTAATCTACTTTTGGTTTGTGCAGTTTCCCCAAAAACTGTCGTGCATAAGAAGATAAGCTCTCTACATATCTACGTTGTCCTTCTGCATACAAAGTGTCAAAAGCCAACGAAGATTTTCCAGAGCCAGAAAGTCCTGTAATTACTACTAATTTATTTCTAGGTATAACAACATCAATATTTTTTAAATTATGCAGTTTAGCACCTTTAATAATGATATTTTCTTTTGGATTTACGCTGTTTAAATCTAATTTCATTTCTAAAAAAAGTAAGCGTTAAAAATACCGTTTTTTGAACCAAAAAAATCAATTATCTCATTTAATAATTCAATAAAAGTTGCATTATTGATAATAAAAACTCTATATTTGAAATAATTACTCACTTAAAATACACGCATATAGAATAAAATTACTTTAACTGTTTATTGAAAACAATAAGAATCAGAAGGCAAACCAGCTTTCTTAAAGTAATTTATGATGCGTGAAAACTTAACCCCAGATAGTATATTAGTAAGCAATTACATTAACGGTAGTGAAGCTTCCCTAGAGATTTTAATAAAAAGACATCAACAGCGTTTGTTTAGCTTTATTTATAGTAAAGTGAAAAATAAAGATGTCACAGAAGATATTTTTCAAGACACATTTATTAAAGTAATTAGAACTTTAAAGAAAGGGAATTACAACGAAGAAGGTAAATTCTTACCTTGGGTAGTTCGTATTTCTCATAATCTAGTGATTGATTATTTTAGAAAGTCTAATAGAATGCCAGTATTTAGAAATACAGACGAATTTGATATTTTTTCTGTAATAGGAGATGGCGTTTTAAATATAGAGAAAAAAATTATAAAAGAGCAAATTCATGCAGACGTTAGAGAGCTGATAAATGAATTGCCAGAAGAACAAAAGCAGGTTCTTGTAATGCGTATGTATAATGATATGAGTTTTAACGAAATATCAGAAAACACAGGTGTTAGCATCAATACTGCCTTAGGTAGAATGCGTTATGCATTGATTAATTTAAGAAAGCTAATAGAAAAAAATAAAATTATTTTAGTGAATTAAATAATAAAAGTAAAAGTTTGGCGTTATGTGGTTAACAATCAAGTAACAAAAATAGATTATATGATGCAACTTTACTCTAAGAAGTCTTCTGAATTTCGGAAGCAACCTAAGAAAGAAACAATTCAATTTTTAATTAATTTTTCTAAATCGTTAAAAATAATTAAAACCAAATCGGACTTTGTTATTGAATTGAATTTGAATTAAGAGGGAAAAGCCTTAACTACCAGTTGGGGCTTTTTTTATGTATTAAATGTCATTTGATCTTCTAATTGTCACTTCGAATGCTACTTCAATCAAAATACATTTTGATTGAAAGTATGTTGCGAAGTAATGGAAGCGTAATTGAGAAATCTTAAAAATGAAGATTTACTTTTTTTTCTTATAATATTCGTCCAAAACAGTTTTTCTTCCAATAGCTTTTGTGATGATGTCTTTTTCTAAATCCCAACCTCTTGCAGGAGAATACTCTCTACCATACCAAATAATTTGTAAATGCAAATCATTCCACAATTCTCTAGGAAATAATCGTTTCGCATCTTTTTCGGTTTGTGTAACATTTTTTCCATTCGTTAAATTCCAGCGAAATAGTAATCTATGAATATGTGTGTCAACCGGAAAAGCAGGTACTCCAAAAGCTTGACTCATAACAACGCTTGCAGTTTTGTGTCCAACAGCAGGTAATTCTTCTAACCCTTCAAAACTTTGTGGAACTTCTCCATCGTACTTATCAATTAGTATTTTAGATAACCCATAAATGCCTTTACTTTTCATAGGTGATAACCCACAAGGACGAATGATTGCTTTAATCTCTTCAACTGTCATTTTAATCATATCAAAAGGATTGTCTGCTTTCGCAAATAAGATTGGTGTAATCTTATTGACACGCACATCTGTACATTGTGCTGATAATAAAACAGCAATTAACAACGTATATGGATCTTTATGATCTAACGGAATAGGTATTTCTGGATAGGTGTTTTCTAAAGTGTCAATTACGAAATCAACTTTTTCTTGTTTGGTCATTTTTGACTAATTTTACGGAAACAAATATAAGAATAATGACTATACTAAAAATAGGAGATGAAGCACCAAATTTTGAAGCTCTAGATAATAAAGGAAATACTATTTCACTTTCAGATTATTCAGGCAAAAAATTAGTATTGTTCTTTTATCCGAAAGCCAGTACACCAGGTTGTACTGCAGAAGCTTGTGGCTTAAGAGATAACTATCAAACATTCTTGTCTAAAGGATATGAAATACTAGGAGCAAGTGCAGATTCTGCTAAAAGACAACAAAATTGGATTAATAAGCACGAGTTGCCTTTTCCCTTATTAGCAGATGAAGACAAAACAGTAATCAATGCGTTTGGTGTTTGGGGACCGAAGAAATTTATGGGACGTGAATATGATGGAATTCATAGAACCACTTTTGTAATTGATGAAAACGGAATTATTTCAGACATAATTGCCAAAGTGAAAACAAAAGAGCATGCTGCTCAAATATTATAACAAAAAACTGAGCTGAAAAGCTCAGTTTTTTACTTTATACTTAATATGAATTTCGTTGTTTCTTTACTAAACATATTTTTATATTTCTTAGATTTTTTAATAGCTTCAAAATACGTTTGAAAAAACTTTACACCATCAAATGGAATAATAGAAGCCAACTTTTTTGTATTATATTCTGCAACAATAACTCTTGACATTTCTGCACCTAACCAATAAAATGGACCAGCGCTTGCAACCCCTTTGTTTTTTAATTTTTGCGCCTCTTTTGGATCGTGTTTCTGGATTGTGTTTTTGTAATATGCCTCAAATAAATCAACTCCTTGTTTTATTTTTTGATCATTTTCAGAAGAAGATATGATTTTTGGAGGAGCAAGGTAACTAGCTGTTCCTTCTTTTAAAATATATGTAAGTGTATTCTCAAAAGATCGAAAGGGCTCTTTTTTTGTTACTTTCTTTCTTTTTGAAATTGCGTTTTGACCCGTATGATATGTTTCATGCAATAATATATTTAATAAGGATTTATAATCATCCTTATAATAATTTAAATCAAGAGCAGTTACGTCCCCGATTGCCCATCCATCAGCGCCATTCATAAAGAAGAAAGATACCTTTCTTTTGAATTTGGTGTTTTTAGGTAATAATGGAGAAATGTTAGCATTGATGTAATTAAATATTGCACCCTCATTTTTTGATAAAACATTCATTAAATTTTGATAATTCTCAATATTGTTTTTAATATCAGAGAAATTTAAAAGCCCATATGGATTTGCATATCGATACAATTGGTGAATTGGTTTGTCACTAGCTGCAATTTGTATACATGTTGCTAGTAGCTCTATGTTTATAGGAGTTCTGTAAAAGCTTTGACTTCTGTGTAAAAGCATTTGTTTAAATTGATGCAAGTCTGTTTTATCAATAATTTCTTGATAGCTAACATTTGGTTTTGAAACTAAATCTATAATGATGTTAGCAGGTTTGTAATCGAATTTTAATTCAATTTCTCTGTTAATTTTTTTATTGTTTATTAGTGGGGTGTTTAGTTTTTCTTCAGTGAATTCAGCTTTGTAAACAGAACTTGATCTATGTAATTTTAAATTTTCTTGACGTAGTTTTGAAACTAAATATGCAACTCTAATAATTCCTGCATTCCCCTTTGGTGATCTTGTTGCAAAACTATCTAAATACTTTTTATTTGTGCTTTTCCTAAAGCTTCCATCCATATAAAAATAACTAGTTAATAGTTGAGCGGCTTCAGGTTTTGATAACGCTGCAACTAGTTTTATTGCTTTATCTCTTTCCTGTTTGGTTAAATTCTCTTTTAGCCAGCTCGCTTCTCTTTTCGGAATTTTCGCATCGTTTTTAAGTTGATTCCAATTAAAACTGAAATTAGAATTTTGTGCTTGTAAAAGTGAAGCACATAAAATTGCAAAAATAATTAGAGGTTTTTTCATCTTAAAAAGGAGTTTTGTGTTTTTATATGTAACAGACAAAAAGTATTTTAAAATGTTACAGTTTAACAAAAAAAAACCGAGCTTTTCAGTTCGGTTTTTTTTATTAATCAATTGGGTATACTTCGAAGTCAGTAAATTCTTTCCAATTTTCAATCCAAATATCAAATAATTCAACATTGTTTGTTTCCATTAACTGAAAGCAGATGTTCTCATCTTTATTAACCCATGAGTTTAAATAATATAATCCTTCTGGTAATAAACGACCTTCATTATTATACTTGTAGTTGTTTTTATCGAAACAATCTTTTTTGAACTTTTCGACTACCATAAATTTTTTCATAATAACTGTTATTTTGTTGTTTTAATACCTTTTATTAAGAGCCATAGACAGAATGAAACTTCGGCAACAAAAGCGGGTAATAATAAATACACATAACTTATGTTAACGTAATTAGGGATAAAGTTTGAAAAGCTATTTGTTAAATAGCCTACAGAAGCTATGATTAATAACACTCCTAATATTTTTGGAAAATGGATAGATTTTATGAGTAGATATCCTAAGAAAAAACAATGAAAGCCAAAAAATACTAATGCAATATGGTAGCCATAGTTATGTGTTTTTAGGCTTATGGTGCTTAGTGCTTGTAATTGTTCTATATTGAAAACAGATAAATAATCAGCTCCTTTTAAATAGGCTAAGGGTTTATATAGGTTTAATAAATTAATTCCTGCAACCGCAACCATAATCAACCTTAATGAAGCTGTTATTAGAGCCAAAGTGTGACTCACAGGTTTTAATATTTTATATAACAATATCGCCACACCAATATCACATAAGAAAACAATTACATCAACAGAAAATCCAAATCGATATAAAGTTTCAAATTCTAATATATTTTGAGCAGTAATTGCTGGGTTACTCCAGTCGATAATTTTTGATCGAACAAAAACCTCAGTAAAAAGTCCACCAATAATGATAATCAGATATAGAAAACCAGTGGTTCTTGCTTGCTTTTTTAGTGTATTCATTTTTTAGTTTGTTTAGTGAATAATTACGACGAGTTTGATTTGATAAAGTTACAAACAAAAAAACCGAGCTGAATAGCTCGGTTTTTTATACTAAATAATGAATTTAGTTTCCGTATAGGTACTTTGCTGCAGCTTTTGCCATTTTACGTTGACTGTGACCAATACCAAGAATTACTTTCAATTTCCAGTTGTATTTCAATTTCAATTCTTTGGCGGTTTGTAAACTATGCTTATAAAAGTAAGTTCCTCTTGCCAATCTATGTGTTCCTTGAATATCTACCGTTTTTGAGCGAAGCATTTTCCCACCGTTTTCATCAGCATTGTCAAGCTCTCCTAAGAATATAGTTAGGTTTTTTCTAAATGATTTTTTTAGATTTTTCTTTTTTGTATTTGTGTTTTTAATTCCGAATGGATAATCTGTATTGTATTCTGTTGGCGTATAAGAGCCTGCATTAGAAGCTAAAATTCTATCAGCTTTAGACTGTGGATAAAAAATTGTAAATCGATGTAAAATCTGTCCACCGGCAGAATGGCCAAACATGTCATATTTTTTTGCTTTGAATTTTAATGACTTTTTTGCAACCATAAAGATTCTGTCAAAATCACTATAAATCCATTCTTCTTTCTTTGGATTGAAATTAAATTCAGCTACATCTTCATCCATCCATACTTGATTGGTGCCTTTTTTGTAAGAAAACCCTTTTCTAATATCTAATACTGTAATCATGTTTCCTAAATGATATCCACCATAATTGTAATTTTTTTCAGGATAGGAAGGAGAAAGAATCAATACATTGTGTTTTTCTGAAGTTTCTATCCAAGAATCTCTATATCCATCGCCGTTTCTTCCTGAACCAGGAATTACTACTAGTACTCTTGTAGATTTATTAAACTTTTTTGGTTTGTGATAATACACTGTAAGATCTACATTCTCATATCCTTTTCCGCCACTGATAATAAAAGAACCCGAACCTTCATTAATTTCGATGTTGTTTTGAGCGGTTGCGAAGTTGATTGTACTTAGAATTGTTAAGAACAATCCGATAATTTTAATTTTCATTGTATGTGTTTTTTAATGATTTATATTTTAATACTTCAAAAGTCATCTATTCATAGAATGCATTTTTAAAAAAGCGTCAATTGTAAGTTTGCTAATGATTAATAAGAGTATAGAGTAAGTGTTTTTAATTTATAGGTTGAAACATAAAATTGGTGGGTAGCAAATGGAAACTCATCTAATTCTTAAAATCTGATTAAGATATTCTGTATTTTTGGACTTATGAATACATTTTTGACACCATTTATTAATGCAATCCTTCAAAGGCGCTGGTTAAGTCATTTTATTTTTTGGGTACTGTTATTGTTCGGTTATACCTTTGCAATGATTAGTGGTTTTGGTTCTTTCTATAAATCCTTTAACCGAAATTTAATATTACTAATTCCGCAAATATTAGCATCATATTCTATTATTTATTATTTAAATCCTAAGTATTTATATCAAAAAAAATACATCCGTTTTGTAGTGTTATTTGTAATAGGGACTTATGTATTCTCAATATTAGCAAGAGTATTGTTGGTACATATAATTGAAGAGTTATATAGAGAGCCGCCGTTTAGAAAAGAGTCTCTTTATGAGATAGCAACAGATTTTAAAAAACTATATAAGGATTTTTTCTATAGAGTGTATTTACCCGTTTTTTTGGTGGTAAGTATTAAGTTGATTAAAGAACGGTTCGAAGAAAAAAATAGACAAGAGATTTTACAGAAAGAAAAGGTGACCGCAGAATTGAGCTTTATGAAAGCACAGATTCATCCTCATTTTCTGTTTAATACCCTAAATAACCTATATGTATTAACATTACAGAAGTCAGATAAAGCTTCAGAAACAGTATTAAAACTGTCTGAAATGTTAGATTATATGTTGTATAAATGCAATGCAAATAGAGTAGCAATTATTGAAGAAATACAATTGATTCAAAACTATATTGATTTAGAGCAATTGCGTTACGGAGAAAGGCTAGAGGTGGTATTTGATAAAGATATAGATTCTAATCAAACTCAAATAGCACCATTAATTTTAGTTTCATTAATAGAAAATGCTTTTAAACACGGGGCAAGTGGTTCTGTTGCTACCCCAAAAATAGCTATTACATTTAAAGTGGTTGGTAGTCAATTACTATTTTCCATTTATAATACAAAACCAGCACAAAATCAAACAGATGAAACTGGTTTTAAAAAAGGAATTGGATTAAAGAATATTAAAAACCAATTATCTTTAATTTATCCAGAAAAACATAAGTTAGAAATTAAAGAAACAAAAGAGTCTTATCTTGTAAATCTAACCATACAATTAACTTAAAAACGTACATGTGAAAATAAAATGTTTAATTATTGATGATGAACCTCTTGCTGCTTCGCTTATTGAAGCTCATGTGGCAAAGGTGCCGAATTTAGAAGTAATTGCTACATGTATTAATGCATTAGAAGGATTCGAAATACTAAAAACACATTCGATAGATTTAATTTTTTTAGATATTCAAATGCCGTTGCTAACCGGAATTGAATTCCTTAAAGCGTTAAGCAATCCACCAAAAGTAATTTTTACAACAGCCTATAGAGAATATGCTATTGAAAGTTATGAATTAGAAGTAGTAGATTATTTATTAAAACCAATTTCATTTGATCGCTTTTTTAAAGCGATTAATAAGTTTTTTAAAACTATTGAATCTATTGCTCCAGTTCATACAATTACAGATTCTCAAAACACTACAGATTTTATCTATGTAAATGCAAATAAAAAACATCATAAAATTTCTTTTTCAGATATCGTATATGCTGAAAGTATTAAAGATTATATACGGATTCATTTAGCGGATAAAACAATTGTAACCAAAGAGAAAATAAGTGAGTTTGAACATAAATTACCTGCTAATTTTTTGAGAACACACAGATCGTATATTGTAAATGCTGATAAAATTACTGCTTATACAGTAAACGATATTGAAATTGGAAATATTGAAATTCCGATTGGAATTAGTTATAAAAAACAGTTGTTAGAAAAGCTGAAAGTATAATTATCTTACGTCTGTTGATTGTACTATTTGTAAGCACAATTGTAGATCATTTAAATCTAGTCGTTTTGTAGTTGGAGTATTTGTTTTTGAAGGTAATTGTCCTGTAAGAGTTTTAACAAAAACACAAGCAGTAAAAAATGTGCCAAGTAGAGTAGGATGACTACCATCTTCAATGTATAGATCTAGCTTAGGATGCCTTTTTATCGCTTTTCCCCAAATATCGCCAACTAAAATAGCTTTCCCTTTACTCGCAGATGCAGCTTTCTTGTAGGCGGTTGTAATTGTGTTTTGTGTTAGAGGTGTTCTCTCTCTAGACCAAGTAGCAAAGAAATAAGGTTTAGCTCCGTGTTGTTTGATGTAATTACTCAACTTTTTAGCGTACAACAGAAATTCATCTTTATTTGTTAGTGTACCCATACTTTGTTCTTGTAGCACCACAATGTCAAAGTTTCCGTTTTTAATGAGGTCTTTGGTTTTTAATCCATGTTCTTGGGTGTAATGATATTTTAATCTGGCGCCACCAACAGTACTCATTTCTGCTTGTATAAATGTAGAAGTGCTTTTAGAAAACTCTGAAACCATTTTTGGTAAGTTGTTGTAATACGTGTAGCTATTACCAGCAAAGAGGACACGTAATGTGTCTTTTTGAGCAAAACCTGTGTAGCTACTTATAAATAGTATAACAGTAATAAAACAACTAAAAAATCTCTTCATTAATTTTCTAATTTATCAAAAATAAACCTTCCGTTAAAGACAATGGTTTTTGAAGCTTTATCTGTATTGAATTTTACTTTTGCTCCAGTATCTAAATCAATAAATTCAAACTCTTTAGTTGCAGTTAATATATTGATTTCTCCACTGTTTGGGTCGTTTACAATTAATTTATTCTTTTCAATTTTCACATCAATTATATAATCGCCTATTCCATCTACTTGAAAATTAAGTTTGTATTTTCCAATCAGACTGTTAAGTTTTTCTAAAGAGATCTCAATAGTTTCAATTTTTTGTTGATGATTGATTCCCCAATGATACTGTTTAGAAACTGCTCTAAGAATTTCTGCAATTAGTTTGCCTCCATTATCAGCATTTGTCATTATAATGACAGCATTTCCTTTATTTGCAAAAGAAATGAATTCATTGGTAAATCCTCTATTCTTTCCGCCATGTCTAAAAATAAGCGAATCGTTTTTCCATTGTAAAGAGGGGCCTAGACCCCAATTGTTTTTATGCTTTGTAAGCATTTGATCAATCGTTTTTTTAGACAATATTCCATTTTCTTTTCCAGCGATTATTTCTTGAACTTCTATTGCGTACTTTGCCAAATCGGTTGGAGTAGTCCACAAACCCGCAGCTGCCTGCTCAGGATAGTTATTCCAAAAACCTTCTGCTATTTTTCCTTTACTATTGTATGCAGCACTAGCATTGTCATGATATTTTGCACTTAATGGTTGCTCGTACGTACTATTACTCATTTTTAAAGGAGTTAAAAAATTCTCTGCCATATATGCATCCAGTGTTTTGTTGCTGGTGTCTTCTACGATCTTTTCCATTAACGTGTAACCACCTCCAGAATATCTCCAAATACTATTCGGAATGGTATCTACAAATATCTTTGGTGTATTTCCTTGCCCACTCAATACTTGAGTAATTGTTGGGAAAGAATCTTTTTGTTCATAGCCAGGGAATCCGTGAACTGTCATTCCAGCTGTATGCGTTAATAGCCTTCTGAGTGTTACTTTTTCTGTAGCTGTAAATTTATTAGCAGGAATTTGCCAATCTTTTAAATAGGTATTTACGTCGGTATCTAAATCTAGTTTGCCTTCTTCTACCAATTTTAAGGTAGATAGCGCTGCAACAGGTTTACTTATTGATCCTGCTTGGAAAATAGTATTTACATCTACCTTGGTTTCTGTATCTGTATTAGCCATTCCATAGCCCTTTGCCCATTTTATGTTGCCATCTTCTACAATAGCAATACTCACTCCGGGAACGTTGTAATGTTCCATTCTATCTAATATATTATAAGTAATAGTCGTATCTCCTTTTACTTGATAGGTTGGTAGTAAACCATTTTCTATGGTATTGATTTCTAATGAAACGTCAATTGGTTTTTCATTATTACAAGAGATAAATGAAAGTGATACTGCTAGAAATAAAATAAGAACTCTTCTCATGATAATTGGTTTTGGTTGAAATACAACATCTTAATTGTTAAAGTGTTACAGAAACAACTAAGATACTAAAAACAAGAGAGTTTAAAATGAACACTTGCTAAGTAATTAGTTATATACGTTTTTAGCTTGTCTTTTTGATGTTGTTTTTTAATCCTGCCTATGATAAGCAGGATTAAATATAGCGCTATTTTTGATGTAGTTTCTCCATCGTAATTAATTATTTATGGTGTTGGTAATCGTTTTTATTTTTCATGTCCATATATTATTCTTACTTCTGGATACTTTTCGTGAAATGTAGTTAATTGGAGCAAGCTATTCTCAGCAGATTCTTTGTTTTCAACCCAACCAGGTTCAATTTTATTCTCAAATCCATACTTTGTATGACTAGCATCTCCTGTCAATAATATTGGACCATCAGTAGTAATTAATAAATATGATAAATGTCCTAAAGAATGTCCGGGAGTATTAATTGCCATAAACGATCCATCGCCAAATATGTCAATAACAGATTCTAATGGAGAAATACCAACTGCAGTAGTATTATCCAATTCTAAAAGGGTGTCTTTTCTAGTTAAATGATTCGAACTATATATAAATGGAATATTGAAGATTGTTTCTTCTTTTCCAATAAATTTCGGAATGGAATTATTAATTTCAGGCAGTCCAGCAGAATGATCACCATGAAGATGGGTAAAGAAAATACCATTAATTTCTACATTTTCCTTTTTTAATAAGCTAGAGATATTTTGCCCTGGATTTTGTCTTGTTTCTTTTATGAAGCTATTTGCAAAAATTCCTTTTATGTTTCCTTTTTGTTGAAAAGTACTATCTAAACCAGTATCAATCATAAACCATCCTTTTTCTTTATGGTGAAATAAATAAGCATACACATCTACCCATAAAAACTTGCTCAAACCATGATCTTTACCCAGCTTTTCAATATTTAGCATTCCTTCTATAGGAACCTTAACAGAGCCTGTATTTAAAATTTTAAAGCCGTCAATTTTGGAGTTTGCATTAAATATTTCTTTCCATTGTTTATCTTTTAGCTTGCTGGTTGGTAATTTATAGGTTTCTCTATTGGGTTGCATAATTTGATTTCCAATAATTAAACAAATAATAATTGCTACTAATACTAAAATTGTTTTACCTTTTTTGTTCATGTCTTTGTTATTTTGAAATACAAAGGTGAATTTATAAGGGGAATGAAACTTGAATGAATTTGCTATTTTTTAATAATGAGGAAGGTGTTGCTCCAATTGTTTTTACAAATGTTCTGGTTAAGTGTGACTGGTCAGAAAACCCAGTCAAGTAAGCCACTTCTGTTAATGAATGCCCTTTGGAGAGTTCCTTAAAAGCAAGTTGTAATCTATGCCAAAGAATGTAATTTCTAATCGGTAATCCTATTTCTTGTTTAAACAAATGCAATAATCTACTTTCACTTAAGTAAGAAACATTCATTAATATTTCAGTAGTAATTTTGGTGTCTATATTATTAATAATGAAATCAAGAACTTTTGTAATTCGTTGATCTCTATTTTTAAATGAGTGATTCCCTAATTTAAACTTGAAAAGTGATTTAATACAGTCGTATAATTGCTCCCAATTACTATCATTTATATATCTAGTGATGTTATTAATGTCTAATTTCTCTAAGTTTGAGGGCGGTAAATCTATCAACGGCTCTGATAGTAAATATTGGTTATAAACAAATTGACCAAATATTGATTCAGGATCAATGCCTATAATTAGAATTTCTTGCCCAGAGGCATTACACTCATGTTGATGGTTTGGAGCAACCAATATAGCTTTCCTTTTTATCCAATTTCCACTAGCGCCTCTCCATAAGAACGAATCATTTATGCTAACAATTAGCTGAATCATTGGGTGTTTGTGACTAGAAATACTTGTGTTATTACTACCAGTGAAAAGAGATAACTCCTTCCAAATAATCAAATGATTCATTTTTTATTAATTATTATCAATGTGTGTGTAGGTTTTTTAAGGTTAAAAGTGAGTTATGCTTTTTCCCGTTGCGAAAGATAATTAATTCGTGTGAAATTTCATTGAGAATTATGACCTGTATAAATATTTACCATTTCCAGATTTAGTCGAGGTTAAGAAAGACACACTTATTTTGTTTTTTTGATAAAACACCAAGTACGAACTTATATTATGAGCGTTTTTTTTTATAAAAGAAAGCATTAAATTAGATTAGAAAATAAATAAAGGAATTAAAACTGCATGCCAATCTTGAAATTCAAAACACGCCCAGTCATGTAATTCGGAATTCCGTACATGGTTTTAGAATATACATCTCGAACCCAAGTATTAGTAATGGAGTTATTAATGTCAAACAAGTTGAATAATTCCAAACCAGCCGTTAATTCTTTAAAGTTCCCCAACCAACTTGACGTTGCTTTTTTAGTTTTATCAACAAAAATATAAGAAACACCTAGATCTGCACGTTTGTAGGCGCCTAAACGAGTTTGAAATTGATATGGATTTGCATAACTTGGTGATCCGCCAGGAACTCCAGAATTGTATACCAAGTTTAAATAGGCTTTTAAATCTGGTAAATTAGGCACATAATCTTGAAATAAGATTCCCAATTTAAAGCGTTGATCTGAAGGTCTTGCAATATATCCCTGATTATTAATGTTTTCTTTTGTTTTTAGCAATCCTAAGCTAATCCAACTTTCATTTCCAGGGACAAACTCACCATTTAAGCGAATATCAATTCCAGTTGAATAGGCCGTTGCGTTATTGTGTGCTTGATAACGAATGCGAACATTATCAACCGTATATGGATTTACGTTTGTTAAATGTTTATAGTAAATTTCTGTGGTCAGTTTAAATGGTCTGTCCCACATGATAAAGCTATAATCGTTTCCTAAAACAGCATGTACAGATTTTTGTGCTTTTACTTCTGGATGAATTGCACCGAGATTGTCTTTAAGTTCTTTGTAAAATGGTGGTTGATAATAAAATCCTCCAGAAAAACGAAATAGCATGTCTTTTTCCCAGTCTGGTTTGATAGCAAATTGTGCCCTCGGGCTAACGATAAAATGACTTTCAGAAGCGGTTCCATTTGCTTTAACCGACCAGTTTTGAACACGCATTCCGAAATTATACCAAATCTGATGTTCTTTCCAGAAGTCTTTTCGACTAAACTGTGCAAATCCAGAAATACGATTGATAGTCACATTATTGGTTGCTCTAATACTTTGATAAGGTGTAATACTTCCTTGATAAGGATCGTACGGTTGATTATTGGCAGAATGATGTGGTGGACGGATTGCAAATCCAACAGAATCAATTACTTCCCATTCTATAATCCGGTCTTTTATGTCTTCTATTTGATATTTAATTCCAGCTTCAATCTGATTGTTATCCTTTTTATAAGTTCCTTTAAGTTGCAGGTTGGCTATCAAAGCATCTAAGTCGTTACGAGCATGGTTTAATTGTGAGCCAATTCCGGTAGAAAAATCTACTTCGCCAAAGTTTTCAGAACCTAAGTTGCTGTCAACTTCACCTAAATTATACGAAGCTAAAATATCGTAATATTCTTCTTCTTGTGTATTGTATACAGATGCTGTGGCTTGTAGTGTTGTGTTCTCGTTGAGTTTATATGTTGTGTTTAGAGCTCCAAAACCGGTTAAAAAACTATCTTTTTCTTGTCCGCTATAAAACACAATCAATTCTATTGGATCTGCTAATGTTCCAAATCGTGTTCTACGAGAAATAGGTGTGTAATTATATTTGTTAAGAGAGAAATTCCCTAAAAAGTTAAGTGTTACTTTTTCATTTAACGTATAGGTTAGGTAGGTTTGAATATCTGTAAAGCTGGGCTTGTAATTGGTTTCAATTTGTTTGCTATTTACAAATAAGCTATTGTTTCTATGGCGTATTCCTAGAATCCCGCTTAACTTTTCATTCTTGGTTTGTCCTTCTATAGTTGCGCTTCCTCCAACCAAACTTAATTCTACACTGGTTTTAAATTCTGTAGGTTTTCTATAAGTGATATCTAGTACTGAAGATAGCTTGTCGCCATATTTAGCTTGAAAACCTCCCGCAGAAAAATGAATCTTCTGCACCATTTCTGAATTGATAAAACTTAAACCTTCTTGTTGTCCAGAGCGCACTAAAAAAGGTCTGTAAATTTCAATTCCGTTTACATATACTAAATTTTCATCAAAATTACCACCTCTAACATTGTATTGGGTGCTCAGTTCGTTATTGTTGTTTACTCCAGCAAAGGTCATTAATAAGTTTTCTACACCCGTATTTACGCCAGGTAGGCGTTTTACTTTTACAATATCAATTGTCGTAATCCCTTTTGCGCTATTTGTGTTGTTTTCTACCTTAACTTCATCTAATTCTTTTGTTAGAGATATCAAAGTGGGAGAGTAGGTTAAAATCCTTCTACTTCTTAGTGTTATTTTTTTTAGATGTTTTTTATATGAAATATGGCTAAATGTAACCGTAATTGTTTTCCTGATTGGAATGATAAGTTCATAATATCCATTTGCATCTGTTGCTGTTCCTTTATCAGAATAAGTTACAGAAACACCTTTGATAGGGGATTTCTGTTTATTGACAACATACCCTTTTAGGGTTGTTGTATTCTGAGCAACTAAAATAGTTGGAAAGATGATGAAAAGGATGTATAGTTTTTTCACTAATTGATTTGATTTTAAAATGCTAATTTATTCTTTTTTATAAAACGTTGCATTTAATATATTCGTATTTCCAACATTGTCTTCTACAATAACTTCTAAAAGGTGTTTTGAACCAACTAGCTTTTTGTCAGAAAATTGATATACAATTTGTTTCTTTTTTAAGTCGTATTCCATTAAAATCCATTCGCCATCTATGGTTGCTTTGTATGATTTAATTCCTGTTCCTTTATCCGAAATTTCAACAATAATCTTGGAGTGTTTTGTGATCCATTGATTGTTTTTGAAGTTTTTTAAATATAGTGTAGGATTTTGAATATCAGAAAGTAACGTGTAGTTACCTAAGGTTTTTGTTGTGGTAAAGAATTTTTCTTTTTTCTTTCTTGTATTTTGATATGTTGGATACTTTTTGTTGTTGGTGTTAGCGATGTACATGGTGCTTCTTTCTTTTTCTGTATACTTAGAAACATCAAAGGTTAATGTAAAACTTTTATTTAAAGGAATGTTTGGTTTATGTATAGATACGCTATTTTTTTTAATAGTAAAATCTAAATATACATCATTATAAAAAGTGTTCTTAGGAAAAGCAATAGTCACGTTTTTCTTCGTGAATTTTTGAAACTCTGAAGCTGTAATTTTATAATCTGAAGTGTCTTTTACTTGCTTAAAAATAGCATTATTTTGCACACCTTTTACAGGGATTTTTATACTTGTTTGATTGCCAATATAATCTGAAGCAATAATTTCTATGGTATAATTAAATCCTTCTTTAATATTTATAATACCATCATTTAATAAATCCTTATATATATTTAATTGATTTCCTGTTACTTTAAAAGTCCTTTGAAACCTGTTTTTGTACTTAGAAAATTGCGGATAATCGATGAGTAAATTTATGTATTTACTCTCAGTAAACGAGAATTCTTCTACATCATGATAGTATACTTTATGTCCATTTACCTTCATTTCTAAACTGTAAATACCATTTTTATTATAGGCTTTATTTAATTGATCGTACACATTAATTCCGAAACCAATTGGCCCTTTAGCAGTAATTCTGTTTGTTGTGTAATAATTGTCTTTAATCTTCTTAAAAGGTAAAATAGTTTTTTTTATGTTCTGATTAACCCTTGATGAATCTGATAGTGTATACACCATTATCCCTTTAACTCTAGGAGCAATAGTGTCTTTTACTTTTATGCCAAATAATAATGGGTTGATAATGTGCTCGGTTTCTGTATCTCTAATTTCAAAATGCAAATGCGGAGCTACAAATCCGCCAGTACTTCCAGAATAGGCAATAATTTGCCCTTTTTTTACAGGTATTTCTACTTTTTTAGGAAATATATTCCCTGTTTCGTAGCTTTCTTTTTCATATTGAATGCTTTTTACATAATCTTCAATTCCGTTACCGAACTTACTTAAATGACCATAAACACTAGTGTAGCCATTTGGATGAGAGATGTAAATCACTTTTCCATATCCCCAAAGAGCAACTTTAATTCTTGAGATATATCCATCTGCTGCGGCATATACAGGTAGGCCTTCTTTACGCTGAGTTTTAATATCAATTCCTGCATGAAAATGGTTACTTCTAAGCTCTCCAAAGGTTCCAGCCAGAATAGTCTCAATGTCTAATGGGTTCCTAAAATAGTTGGTAGGGTATTTTTTTTGCCCAAAAGAAATAGTCGTAAATAAGAGTCCGAGAAAGAATAAAAAACACTTCAAATTTCAATTTTTATGCTAAAGTAGTAAAAAAATGAAGTTACAAAAGATTATAATTGCAAATCGCTGTTTTACAGTGATTTAGGTATTATAAGGTAAAAAAGGTGTTTTTTTTTGTGATTTAACAATCAGAATGCTAACTTTGTTGAAATAGTTTTGATTCTTAATAATTGATGCGTAAAACAATAGAAGCTATTCATATTCTTGAAGATAGGTTAAAAAACTTACTTGCGAATTATGAATTTTTAAAGGAAGAAAATGAACTTTTGCTTCAGAATGTAAGTAAATTACAGCATCAAGTTCAAAAGAATCAACAATTAATCGAAGGTCAGAAGAATGAATATGACCTATTGAAGATTGCAAAAACTATTGAAGGCAGTAACGATAGTACTAGAGAAACAAAACTCAAAATAAATGCTTTAATTCGAGAAATCGATAAATGTATTATTCAATTAAACGAATAAAAAAGTTCATTAACAGTGTCAGGGAAACTAAAAATTAATGTTGTAATTGCAGGAAGAACATATCCTTTAAGTGTAAAAAACACACAAGAAGAAGAAGGTATGAGAAAAGCAGCAACCAACATCAATCAATTAATTTCTTTATACGAGCAAAATTATGCTGTTAATGATAAACAAGATGTATTAGCTATGTGTGCTTTGCGTTTTGCATCACAAGTTGAAATTGCAACGATAGATGAAAATAATACATCAGATGAAGCATTGAAAAAAATAAATAATTTAAATGCATTATTAGAATCGCATTTAGAATAAGTTCATTAAAATAACATTAAAATACACTGCCTACGTTAGTAATTAGTTTATTAAACTCAACACTATTCAATTATGAAGGATGAGTCTTAATTGTAAAAGCAAGCCATTAATACTGGATTTTTTAGTATCAGATGGATCCTTGACCAGTTAGTTAGTCCTATAACTGCCATAATGGAGTTTAAAAAACCACCTAATGTAGGCTTTTTTTTATATATAAAAAGTAAATTATGGATGGAGTGATACTTCCTTTTGCACTAAGTGTAGTAGGAGCAGTTATAGGGTTTATTATTGCAAAAGCAATAGAGAAGTCTAGAGAAAAAAAATTATTAAATACCACAAAGAAAGAGGCCGCAACGATAATAAAAGAAGCAAAAGTAGATGCTGAATCGTTGAAGAAAGATAAGATCTTACAAGCTAAAGAGAGGTTTATAGAACTTAAATCTGAGCATGAAAAAGTGATTTTTTCGCGTGAAAAAAAGATGTCTGATGTAGAAAAAAGAATTAGAGATAGAGAATCTCAAGTTGCATCAGAAGTTGATAAAAACAAAAGACTGAACAAGTCTATTGAACAGAAAGAAGCCGATTATACATACAAACTTGATTTCTTAGATAAGAAAGAAGGTGATCTAGATAAAATGCACAAAAGACATGTAGATATGTTGGAGCAAATTTCTGGATTATCTGCAGACGAAGCTAAAAAAGAATTGGTTACTTCTTTAAAAGATGAAGCTAAAACTGAAGCGATGGCTTTTATTCAGAATTCTATTGAAGAAGCTAAACTTACAGCAGAGCAAGATGCCCGTAAAGTTGTTTTAAGCACTATTCAAAGAGTTGGAGTAGAGCAAGCAGTAGAAAACTGTGTCTCAGTCTTTAATCTTGAGTCTGATGATGTTAAAGGACGTATTATCGGTAGAGAAGGAAGGAATATTAGAGCAATTGAAGCTGCAACAGGTGTAGAAATTATTGTTGATGATACTCCAGAAGCAATAATTTTATCTTGTTTTGATCCTGTTAGAAGAGAAATAGCACGTCTATCATTACATAAATTAGTAACTGATGGAAGGATTCATCCAGCAAGAATTGAAGAGGTTGTAAAGAAGACAGAAAAACAAATTACCCAAGAAATTATTGAAGTTGGTAAGCGTACCGTTATTGATTTAGGTATAAGTGGATTGCATCCAGAGTTGATTAAAACTATTGGGCGTATGAAATATCGTTCTTCATATGGACAAAACTTATTGCAACACTCTAGAGAAGTAGCAAACCTTTGTGGAATTATGGCTGCAGAAATGGGCTTAAATGCAAAAATGGCTAAACGTGCTGGATTGTTACATGATATCGGAAAAGTGCCAGATACAGAAAGTGAATTACCGCATGCTTTATTAGGAATGCAATGGGCAGAGAAATACGGTGAAAAAGCAGAAGTTTGTAATGCTATTGGAGCGCATCATGATGAAATTGAAATGAAGAGTTTAATTTCTCCAATTGTACAAGTTTGTGATGCTATTTCTGGAGCAAGACCTGGAGCAAGACGACAGGTATTGGATTCTTATATTCAACGATTAAAAGATTTAGAAGATATTGCTTTCGGGTTTACCGGAGTTCAAAAAGCATATGCAATTCAAGCTGGTAGAGAATTACGTGTTATGGTAGAAAGTGCTAAAGTAAATGACGAAAAAGCTGCTGAATTATCATTCGGAATTTCTCAAAAAATACAAAATGATATGACCTATCCAGGTCAAGTAAAAGTGACTGTAATTAGAGAAACTAGGGCTGTGAATGTAGCTAGATAAAGTTAAAAGTATATATTATTAAAAAAGCCTTAAGATTTTTCTTAAGGCTTTTTTAATTTCTAGGATGATAGGTTTCAACAACGTTTTTCAAAAACGACCTGTCTAAATGCACATAAATTTCTGTTGTAGTTATGCTTTCATGTCCTAGCATTTGCTGTATTGCTCTTAAATCTGCACCACCTTCTAATAAATGTGTTGCAAAAGAATGACGTAATGTATGTGGACCAATTTTTTTATTCAAATTGATTTTCACAGCTAATTCTTTTATAATCATAAAAATCATTTGTCTGCTTAATCCTTTTCCTCTTCTTCGTAACCTTTTTGAGGTGTAAGATGACTTCTAATATCTTTTATGTAAAAGTTGATGTATTTCTGAGTGCTATCATGAATCGGCGTGTAGCGTTCTTTATTTCCTTTTCCTAAAACTCTAATATATCCTTCATTAAAAAATAAATCAGACATTCTTAAGGTAATTAACTCGCTAACTCGCAACCCACAGCTATAGATAGTCTCAATAATTGTCCTGTTGCGTTCTCCTTGCGGATGACTTAAATCGATTGCTGAAATTAGTTCATCAATTTCATGCTCTGATAATGTATCTGGTAGTTTTCTACCTATTTTAGGTGTTTCAATCAAATCTGTTGGATTATCAGAACGATAATCTTCAAAGATTAAATAATCAAAAAAGTTACGTAAACCTGAGATAATTCTAGATTGAGTACTTGGCTTTATCTCTTTAGAAATTTCGTAAATAAAACGTTGAATTACTTGAAAATCAATATGTATTGCAGAAATTGTGATTTCGTTTTCTTCTAAAAATAGCATCAATTTATGAATGTCTCTTGTATAACTATCAATAGTGTTTTGAGAAAGCCCTCGTTCTATTTTTAAAAATAATTGATACTCTTTTATTGCGTGTTGCCATTTCATACCTTAACAAATGTTTAAGTTATAATTATGATTTCTTATACAAGGGGAATTTAAGTTTTTTTTATATTTGAAGTAATAAAAAAAATAAAAAAAAGGAATTATGAAAAAAGTAGTATTAACCATTATTATGGTTGCGGTAGCGTATACGGCAAATTCTCAAAAGAATAATGGACAAACAGAAAAAGGAAAATTTTTAATAGACTTAAATACTCAGGTATTTGGAGGTGGTGGTCTTCAAACAAACACAGGTTTTAGTTTTGTTCAATCAAATGGGTATTCTTCTTGGTCAGTAGGATTAGATGGTGGTTATTTTATAGCCGATAATTTTGCGCTAAAAGCTGGTTTTGGCTATGCCGATAGTAGTCATGGAGGGAATTCTGTTTTTTCCTATAAAATAGGCGCTAAATATTATTTAAAAGGGAATATACCTTTTGAGGTAAATTTATCAGGTTCTAATGTTGACTTCCTAGTTGATAAGCCGTTGTCTTTGGGGTTGAGTGGGGGTTATGCTTTTTTTCTAGGCGATAAGTTAAGTATTGAACCTAAAATTAATTACTCAATACCAGTAAATAACAAATATATTCTTAAAGAATCTCTTTCTTTAGGGGTTAGTTTCTCAATTCATTTATAGAAATAATTTTATATTTAAAAAAAGGGAGCTATTTAGCTTCCTTTTTCTATTTTTACAAGTATGAAACTAATCATTATTAACGGCCCTAATTTAAACTTACTTGGTAAAAGAGAACCAGAAATTTATGGTTCTGATACCTTTGAAGATGTATTCAAAAGTTTGCAAACAAAATTTCCAACACTAGAATTATCGTACTATCAATCTAATATAGAAGGAGAAATCATTGATAAACTACATGAAGTAGGTTTTGATTATGACGGAATTATTTTAAATGCAGCAGCATATACACATACCTCAATCGGAATAGGAGATGCCGTAAAAGGCGTAGAAACACCAGTTGTTGAGGTGCATATTTCTAATGTGCATGCCAGAGAAGAATTTAGGCATACAAGTTATATTGCTCCAAATGCAAAAGGTGTATTATTCGGGTTTGGAATCAAAGGCTATGAATTAGCAATTGAAAGTTTTTTATAGTTTCATTTTCATTTTAATGTCAGAACGCTCATAATGAGAATCATGTTCCAACTCAACTTCTACAAAGCCTACTTTTTTATACAAGTTTATTGCTGGGACTAATGTTCTATGAGAATATAAAGTAATGCTATCCCATTGTTGCTTTTTGGAAAACTCAATACAATAATTCATAAGTTTTTGACCAATTTTAAGCCCTTGATATTTGGGGGAGACGGCCATTTTACTTAACTCATAAAACTCATTTTGGTTGATAAGGGCAACAGTTCCTACAATTTCATTATTGTATTTTGAGAAAAAGATATATCCTCCCTTGTCAATGATATGTTTTTCTGGGTTACTCAGTACCTTTTTATCATAAGGCTCTACATAAAAATATTTCTCAAGCCATTCTACATTTAAGTTGTAAAATTCAGCTGCATATTCGTTTTTGTAATTAACTATTTCTATGTTTTCTTTTAATTGATCCATAATTCTATTATAAAGTGGATATTCTTTTTGTTTTGACTCAGTTTGTCTAATATGTTCCATAAAACTTGTAGGTTCATTATTGGTAATTGATGATAATTGTTCTTCAATAATTTTCCAAATTGGCTGTAGCTTTATTAATATTGTCGTTCCCTTTTTTGATAATGCTAGATTTTTTTTTCTTTTATCTTTCTTGTCAGTAATCGTTTTTAATAATCTTCTTTTCTCTAAATTATGAATGAACTGAGTTACTGCTGGTTGACTTATATTTAACATAGAGGCAATTTCACCAACACATATTTCTTTTTCATCAGAAATTGTTTTAAATACTGGCATTAACGAAGGTTCAAAATCAATACCTAAATGTTTGTAAATTTTTTTTACATCTTTCATTAAGCTGTCACTTAACCTTTTTAATCTTGATCCAAATGCTAACTCTTGGAATTGCTGTAATTTATCCATTTTAGTTTATATAAGTGCTTATGCAAATATATAAAAATATGTCATTCAATTTAATAAGTTGAGAAAAAAATTAAATTTTAGAATCTATGATAGCCATCATTTCTTCTTCTAATTGAATAGTTTTTTTGTAGATGTGTTTGGCCTTTGCTAATATGTCGTTAGCAAATACAGTGTCTTTAATGTCTTTAGCATTGATTCTCACATTAAAATATGCTCCTATTACGGCTGTTCTAGCACAGAGTGCTCCGACACCAGAATCAGAAAGAGAATTTTGCAGGCCATCTTTAGCCATTGCCAGCATAACTTCCATAGAGTTATAAGCTGTTTCCATTACTTTAAACGGAATTTCAGTTGCATATTTTGTGGCATTTTCAATTGCTTTTTTTCTTAGCATTGGTATCTTCATCAACCAAAAACAACAACTCATTTTTATATGCCTGTCCTTTCTGTGCCCAATCCGAATAGAATTCCCATTTCTCATCCCAACCTGCTTTATGAGCTGATAAATTAGCAACCATTGTTCCTAAAGAAACTCCTAGTGCACCAACATAGGCAGAAATACTTCCGCCTCCAGGGGCCATTGACTCAGAAGCTGTTTCATCTGCAAAGCCTTTAACAGTAAAGTCAATCAGCTTTTTGTCAGCATTGGCATTCATTACATATTCTATAATTCGTTCTTGAGGATTGAAAGGCTTTAAGTCATCTAATCCTAAAGATTTTATAGAGATTTTTATTTTTTCACTTTCACTAATTCCTAAAGAACGCTCTTGTTTTGTCAGGAAATAATCGGCAGCATCTAACATTGCTTGCAAAGGAACCAAGCCAACTAATTCAGAGCCTGTAACTCTTAATCCACGACTTGTAGCTGATGTTACTGTTTCATCAAAAGCTTCATGCATAGAAGTGATACTGATATTTGTAAGATTGTATGAAATTTGTGCAATTCCGTATTCTTCAATAAACCAACCAATTCCTTTTACTGCTTTTAACTTTCCTGGAACTCTAACAGGCTCACCATTTTTATCCAATACTTTTTTTCCGGTAATCGGATTTCCTTCTCGAAGTACTCTTCCGGCTTCACGAACATCAAAAGCAATAGCATTTGCACGTCGAGTAGAAGTTGAGTTTAAATTTACATTGTATGCAATTAAGAAATCACGAGCAGAAATTGCGGTAACTCCAGAGGTGGTTATTTGTTTATTGTATTCTGAAGGGCCAAAATCAGGTTTCCATTGTGGATTAGCTAATTTATCTTTTAAGCCTTCATATTCTCCAGAACGTACCGTTGCTAAATTTTTTCTCTCATTAGAAGAAGCAGCATTTTCATAATAATAACCCGAAATGCCTAGCTCATCACCAACACGTTTTCCTAATTTATGAGCAAAGGTTGCTGTCTCTTCCATAGAAATATTTGCAATTGGAACAAGTGGACAAACATCAGTAGCACCAAAACGAGGATGCTCTCCAGTTTGTTTACTCATATCTATTAATTCAGAAGCTTTTTTGATCAATTTAAAAGCGGCTTCAATAACTAAATGAGGTTCGCCAACAAATGTAATTACAGTTCTGTTAGTTGTATTTCCAGGGTCAACATCTAGTAGTTTTACACCTTCAACAGTCTTTACAATATTAGCAATTTCGTTTATTTTTTGTAAATCTCTACCTTCACTAATATTTGGTACACATTCTATAAGTTGTTTGTTCATTGGAGTTTAAGTTTGATGTTCTCAAATGTAAAGTTTTCAGTGAAATAAATAATAAATATTTTTAAAAAATGATTCTTAAGAAATCGTTAAAAAAGGTATATTTGTTTTTCACATTAATGTAGATGATTTATGGAACAAAAGTGGCTTTTTGTAATTTCCCCTAAAACGAAGCTCATTGACCTAAACTTAAAAGAAGTTTGGCAGTATCGCGATTTGTTGATGCTATTTGTAAAACGGGATGTGATTACTTTATACAAACAAACAATATTAGGGCCTCTTTGGTATCTAATTCAACCTTTATTTACTTCTATAATTTTTACATTGGTTTTTAATAATGTTGCAGGAATACAAACAGGTGGAATTCCTCCGTTTTTATTCAATTTAGCAGGAATCACTATTTGGAATTATTTCAAAGAATGTTTAACTGCAACTTCAGATACCTTTAAAAAGAATGAACAAATTTTTGGTAAAGTGTATTTCCCAAGAATAATAATGCCAATGTCTATTGTTGTCTCTAATTTACTGAAATTTGGAATACAAATTTTGGTTTTTATTGCTTTCTATATTTATTTTATAACTACTGGACATGATTTGATAGTTAGCAAATATATTTTCCTTTTTCCTGTACTTGTTTTATGTATGGGGATGTTAGGATTGGGGTTAGGAATGATTATTTCATCAATGGTTACCAAATATAGAGATTTAACTTTCTTAGTGAGTTTTGGAGTTCAGTTATTAATGTATATTTCATTAGTTGTTTTACCGCTGTCTTTATTTCAAGAAAAAGGATTTGAATGGGCTGTAAAATATAATCCAATGGCTTACATTGTCGAATCTGGACGTTTTATGATCTTAAATGAAGGATCAGTTTCTCAATTTGGTGTAATTTATACATCAATTTTTTCTATTGCTGTTTTATTATTGGGAATTGTGATTTTTAATAAAACAGAAAAAACTTTTATAGATACCATATAGTGATGAAAGACGATATTATTTTAAAAGTAGAAAATGTATCTAAGCAATATAGACTTGGTACTATTGGTACCGGAACTATTAGTCATGATTTTAATCGTTTTTTAGCAAGAATCAGAGGGAAAGAAGACCCGTATCTGAAAATTGGAGAAACGAATGATAGGTCTTCTAAAGGTAAATCAGAGTATGTTTGGGCACTAAAAGATATCAATTTTGAAGTAAAGCGTGGAGAGATTTTAGGAATTATTGGAAAAAATGGAGCAGGTAAATCTACATTGCTAAAAATATTATCAAAAGTTACTGGTCCAACAACTGGATCTATTAAATCTAGAGGTCGAATCGCTTCTTTGTTAGAAGTTGGTACAGGTTTTCATCCAGAAATGACAGGAAAAGAGAATATCTTCTTAAATGGAGCTATCCTTGGAATGACTAAAAAAGAAATTTCATCTAAATTAAATGAAATTGTAGAATTTTCTGGTTGTGAACGTTATATTGATACGCCTGTAAAAAGATATTCTAGCGGAATGAAAGTCCGTTTGGCATTTGCTGTAGCAGCATTTTTAGAGCCAGATATTTTAGTAGTTGATGAGGTATTAGCTGTTGGTGACGCAGAGTTTCAGAAGAAAGCCATTGGTAAAATGAAAGATATCTCTTCTCAAGGTGGACGTACAGTATTGTTTGTTAGTCATGATATGAATGCCATTAAAAGTCTGTGTTCTCGGTTGGTAATTTTAAAGAACGGAACAATTAAATTTGTTGGAGCTGTAGAGCAAGGAATTCAGAATTACTTGTACACTTCGGAAAATTTTAATGCAAGAACATTTATTAAAAATGATATTCAAATAGTCTCTGCTACAATTGGAGTTAGTAGTAGTTCACAAGAAGTTATTGAAGTATTTAAACCATTGGATATTTATGTTAAATTAAGTTTTAAAAAAGAAATTCCAAGTGATTTTAAAATGGAATTATTTTTTAATGACTTATTTGGGCAACCAATAAGTACAGTTTCATCCTGGTTAAATTCTATGGCTATAACTCCAAAGAATAGTGAATTAAACGTGCATATCAAATTGTTAAATGGGCTGTCTTTTAATGAAGGTGAATATTCAATTTCTTTACGAACATTTACATCTGTAACAACAGATTTTGAAGATGTGTTACAGTTTAGTGTAATTAATTCGAAGTATACAGGGTATAAATTCCCTTTGAAACCCATTCATGGTAAAGTGTATTTGCCAAATACTTGGGAAGTTAAATAAAGGCAGAAATTAGTAAGTTATAAAAATGAGAAAAGGTGCAAATCCGGAAAAAGAGAACTTTAATATTCTTATAAAGAATTATCATAGAATCATTATACCTATTTACATACCCCATTTTGAAGGGTACTTTTCAGATTCATTTGAAATTCTTAAACTATGTATCCAATCACTGCTATTAACGGTTCATGATAAAACAAGAATAACTCTTTATAACAATGCGTCACATCCTTTGGTAAAAGAATACATTGATGAGTTGTATAAAAAAGAGGATTATATTGATCAAGTTTTTCATTCGAAAGAAAACTTAGGTAAAATAAATGCATATTTGTCGGCAGCAAAAAGTAATGTTGAACCTTTGATAACAGTTACCGATGCGGATGTTTTTTTTAAAAATAATTGGCAGTCAAGTGTAGAGAAAATATTTATAGATTTTAAGGAAGCAGGGATGGTAAGTCCTGTTCCATCAAGCAAAGCATTTAAGAGTTTTGTTGATGCAAATTGGTATTATGGATTTTTTAAAGGGAAAATTCGGTTTAAAGATGTAGAAGACCCTGAAGGGTTGAAAAACTTTGATGAAAGTTTAGGGAATGTGAAACCATTATATGATGCTATTCATTTGAAACAGTATATGGTTTTGAGTAATAAAAAAAATGAAGCGGTAATGGGATGTGGCCATTTTTTGGCAACATTGAGGCGTGAGGTTTTTGATAAAGGCCCTAATGAGCCTTCATATATTAAAATCCATGGAGGTATAGAAAATAAATTTATTGATTTACCAAATGAGAAATTAGGGTTTTTAAGACTTGCTACCAAAAAAAATTATGCATTTCATTTAGGGAATACAGTAGAAGGATGGATGTATGAAGAGTTTCATAAAATCACAAAAAGTAATGAGAAACCATTTGAAGCAGAAGATTTTGCAAACTATAAGAAATACAATTTTGTTCAATTAAAAATAGGTGGTGTTTTAAGTAGAATACTATTGTCTTCTTTTATAAAAGGCAAATATTTTGAAAAGATAGGTTTGAAATCAACTAGCCCCGAAAAGTATTAAAAATAAGTTTAGTACTAATTAGTATTTTATCATCTTGTGTTAAAAATGAATTTTAAATAAATAAAATGAAAACTAGAAATAATGTTTTGATTTCTCACATAGGAATTCCGAGTGATGTAATTGGTAGTTGGAATGTTTTATTTACAAATTTAATTGATAGTGATACTTCCATTTTTACTCATATTATTTCACCTATTACGGTGAGAAAAGTTGATAATATCAATCATATTATAGTGAATGAACCAACTTTTGCTACTTATAAAATTGGAAAGATTATCAAGTTTTATAAAAATAGAGTTTATTGGCAGGCTTTAAAAAAAATATTAATTGAAAATACAGCAACTGTAACTGTTGTAAATGTTATAGATAATATTGGGGTTTTATTAGCAATTGATTTTTTGTCAAAACAAGAGGGATTCAGAAATAAATTACATATTAATTTTTTCTTACATGGTTATAATTTTGGAAATCATGTAGAAAAAACTAAAATTTATAATTCAATAGATACGTTAATCCTTTTGACTAATTTATCTTATATAAATCAAATTAAAAACAATCATGCTATTCCATGTGAAGTGAAATTATTACGTAATGGTATCGATTCAGCTGTATTTTACCCATTGGAACAGTTACAAAAATCAAATCTTAGAAAAAATTTAAATTTGAAAAGTGGTAAAAAATATTTTTTATGGGTTTCTCAAGATAGGCCTAAAAAAGGGCTGAAAATTGTTTTAAAAGCTTGGAGGAAATTGACATTGAATAACCCTAATATAGAGTTAATTGTTATTGGGACACATAGTGAAATTAAAGAAAAACAAGTTATTTGGATAGAAAGAATGAAAAATATTAATTTGGCAAAATATTATCAAGCTACTGATTATTATTTATTTTCTACTTTATGTCATGAAGGACATCCTTTAAGTTTAACAGAAGCTTTAAAGTGTGGAGCAAAATGTTTGGCCTCTAATATAGATCCAATTTCTGAAGTTTTGCATGAGGGGAATTTAGGGATATTAGTGGATAATCCGAATTTTGTAAGTAGTTGGATTAATTCTATAAATTATGCTTTGAATAATGACATAGATTTTAATAAAGAGAATGTGGATTTGTTAAAACTGTATGATTTTGATCAATGGTCGAAAGAAATAAAAATGATATTTAATGAATAGAAGAATATTTACTATAGCCGAGATAGGTCAAGCCCATGATGGTAGTTTAGGAATGGCACATGCGTATATAGATGCCGTAGCCAAAACAGATTGCAGTTCAATAAAATTTCAAACCCATATAGCTGAAGCTGAAAGCAGTGAATTTGAGCCTTTTCGCGTGAAATTCTCAAAACAGGACGCTACTCGTATTGAATATTGGAAGCGAATGGAGTTTACCCTAGACCAATGGAAAGAGTTGAAAAGGCATTGCGATGAGGTAGGACTAGAGTTTATGAGTTCTCCTTTTAGTAATGCAGCTGTTGATTTATTAGAAAAAGTTGGGGTTAAACGCTATAAAGTAGGATCAGGAGAAGTAAATAATTTTGTTCTTTTAGAAAAAATAGCAAAAACAGGAAAACCCATAATCATTTCTTCAGGAATGAGTTCTTTTGAAGAGCTGGATAAAACAGTTGATTTCTTGAAAAGCAGAAACGTAACTTATTCAATTTTACAATGTACTACGGCGTATCCAACAGATCCAAAACAATATGGATTAAACGTTATTCAAGAGCTGAAAAATAGATATGGTGTGCCTGTTGGCTTTTCAGATCATTCGTCATCTATAGAATCTTGTATCGCTGCCACAGCTTTTGGTGCCCAAATATTGGAGTTTCATGTAGTTTTTGATAAAGAGATGTTTGGTCCTGATGCAAAATCATCTTTAACTTTTAAAGAAGCTACTCAATTGGTAAAAGCTGTGAGAAATATTCAAATTGCTTTAAATCATCCTGTTGATAAAAACAAGAATTCACAATATCTTGAGCTGAAACAAATTTTTGAAAAATCGTTAGCAATTAATAAAAATTTGAAAAAAGGACATGTGTTAACTTTTTCAGATTTAGAAGCAAAAAAGCCAAAAGGATATGGTATTTTAGCAAGTGAATATGAAAAAATAGTAGGTAAAAAACTCAATAAAGATTTGAATAAATGGGGTTTTTTAAATGTTGAAGATATAATAGATTAATATGTCAATAAAAAAAATCTGTGTAGTAGTCACAGCTCGTCCTTCCTATAGTCGTGTAAAAACGGCTTTAACAGCAATAAAAAATCATCCAAAGTTAGAACTACAATTAGTTATTGCGGGTTCAGCTTTGTTAGGACGTTATGGAAATGCAGTTGAATTTATTGAAAAAGATGGATTTGAAATATCTGAAAAAGTGTTTATGGTTTTGGAAGGAGAAAATCCAACATCAATGGCAAAAACAACAGGTTTGGGAGTAATGGAGTTAGCAAATGTTTTTTATAAACTACAACCAGAAGCTGTAGTTACTATTGCCGATAGATTTGAAACCATTGCAACAAGTATAGCTGCTTCTTATCAAAACATTCCTTTGATTCATATTCAAGGAGGAGAAGTGACTGGAAATATTGATGAAAAAGTACGTCATGCCAATACAAAATTAGCAGATTTACATTTAGTTGCATCTGAAGATGCAAAAGAACGAGTTCTTAAAATGGGAGAGAACCCAGATATGGTTTTTAACACAGGTTGTCCGTCAATAGATTTAGCAAACGAAATAAAACAAAATTCAAAACTAGATTTTGACCCTATTGAAAAATATGGAGGAGTTGGAGAAAAGATTAATTGGGAAAAAGGATATATAGTAGTAATGCAACATCCCGTTACTACAGAATATGAATCAGCAAGAAAAGATGTTGAAAAGACATTAGAAGCAATTTACGAGTTAAACATTCCTACATTTTGGTTTTGGCCAAATGTTGATGCTGGAGCAGATGGAACATCTAGTGGAATAAGAAGTTTTAGGGAGGTTAAAAAACCTAAAAACATTCATTTTTTTAAAAATATGGAACCTAATGATTTTTTGCGCCTTTTGTCAAACAGTCTATGTTTGATTGGAAATTCAAGTGTTGGTATTCGAGAATGTTCTTATTTAGGAGTTCCAGTAGTGAATTTAGGATCACGACAAAATAAAAGACAAAGAGGAAATAATGTGTTAGATACACATTATGATAAAAATGCCATTATAAATGCCATAAAAGAAAGGATTGAATGCAAAAATATTACTTCCTCAAATATATATGGGAAAGGGGAATCCGGAGAGAAAATTGCAGAAATTATAGCAAACACAAAAATTTATTTTCATAAAACAATTCAATATTAATCATGAAGATACTCGGTTTAATTCCAGCAAGGGGAGGATCGAAAGGTGTTCCCGGAAAGAACATTAAATTATTAGGAGGTAAACCATTATTACAATATACCTCAGAAATTGCAATTCAATGTAATGGGTTATCTAAAGTTGTTTTAAGTTCTGATGATGATGAAATAATTAAAATAGCTAAAGATTTAGGAATAGATGTTCCTTTTATTCGCCCTGATAATTTAGCTAAAGATGCTTCACCAACCTTACCAGTTATTCTACATGCTTTGGCATTTTTTGAATCGAAGGGAGAGTATTTTGATGCGGTTTGTTTGTTACAAGTTACAAGCCCATTTAGAACCGTTGAATTTTTAGATCAAGCAATTCAGCAGTTTATTAATCATGATACAGATTCTTTAGTATCCGTATTAGAAGTGCCTCATGAATACAATCCTCATTGGACTTTTGAATTGGATGAAAAGAAACATCTGAAAATTGCTACTGGTGAAGAGGGAATTATTACTAGACGTCAAAGTTTGCCCAAAGCATATCATAGAGATGGGAGTTTGTATATCACAAAAACATCAGTTTTAAAAGAACAGTTCTCTTTGTATGGAAAAACAATTTCTCATATTGAATCGTCGAAAGAATTTTATGTAAATATTGATACATTGAAGGATTGGGAAAAAGCGGAAAAACTTGTAGTTAAACTCTATAAATAAATTTTTATGTGTGGAATTACTGGAGTCATAGGTGAGAAATCTTCCAAATTAGTAATAGATGAAATGCTTACTGCCCAAAATCATAGAGGACCTGATAATAGAAGTAGTTTTATTGAAGAAAATATTAGCTTTGGACATAATAGATTGTCTATTATCGATTTGTCTTCTGAAGCAAATCAACCATTTTATGATCAGGAGGAAAGATATGTTTTAGTTTTTAATGGTGAGATTTACAACTATTTAGAATTGAAAGAGGAATTGGATTATGATTTTAAAACAGAATCTGATACAGAAGTGCTTTTAGCATCATATATAAAATGGGGAAAAGATTGTTTAGACAAGCTAAATGGAATGTTTTCTTTTGCAATTTGGGATAGAAATGAAAAAAAACTTTTTGCAGCTAGAGATCGTTTTGGAGTAAAACCATTCTATTATCATTTATCTAAAGGAGGAGATTTTTATTTTGCTTCAGAAATCAAAACAATTCATAAAGCGGGTATAAAAAAAACGCCTAATAAAAAAGTTTGGGCCAGTTATTTTTCTTTTGGAAGTTACGGTATGCCTAACGAAACATTTTGGTCCTTGATAAATCAATTACCTGGAGGGCATTATTTAGAGTACTCTAACAAAAAAATAAAAATTCATAAATGGTATTTTTTTGAAGAAAGGATTAAAAAACATCAAAATAATTACACGTATTCTGAGGCAAAGGAAAAGTACATTACGTTATTAAAAAATAGTATCAAATTACGCTTTAGAGCAGATGTTCCCGTGGGATTTAATGTTAGCGGAGGTCTAGATAGTTCTGCATTGCTCGCATTTGTAAACTTGGAAGAAGGAAAAGATAAAATCAATGCATTTACTTTTTATACTGATGATGAGCGTTATGATGAATTGCCTTGGGTAAAGGAAATGATTGCATTAACAAAGAACCCTTTGCATCAAGTGCTTTTTAAAGCAGATGACGTTGAAGAGTTTGCAAAATACATAAGCTTACATCAAGATGAGCCTTTTGGGGGGATACCTACTTTGGCATATGCAAAGATTTTTCAAGAATCAAGAAAACAAGGAACGATTGTCTTATTAGATGGACAAGGAATGGATGAGCAATGGGCTGGTTATGATTATTATTTAAAAAACACGGATAGTACAATTCAAGGAGTAAATGCCTCTCCTTTTAGAAGTAATGTACTTTCGGAAGATTTTAAAAAAAGTGCAGAAAAACCAGTTTACTCTAAACCTTTTGATGACGATTTGTTAAATTTACAATTCAGAGATTTATTCTATACAAAGATACCACGAGCATTGCGTTTTAATGATAGAATTTCGATGGCGTTTAGTATAGAATTAAGAGAACCTTTTTTAGATTATAGATTGGTCGAATTTGCATTTGCACAACCTAAAGAATTTAAAATTAAAAATGGTGTCCAAAAGAAAATGTTGCGAGAAATTGTTTCAGAATATTTGAGTGATTCAATTAGTTACGCACCTAAAAGGCCTTTGCAAACTCCACAACGAGAATGGTTAGGTGAAGAGTTAAAGAATTTTGTTTCAAGTGAAATAGATGCAATAGAGAAGTCGGAATTTTCTGATTGGTTTGTGATAGATGAATTGAAAAATGAATATAAAAATTATCTTAATGGAGACAATGATTCTAGTTTTCATATTTGGCAATGGATCAATTATAATATGTTAGTGAGTTAATATGAAAAGAATTGGAATATTATTACCTGACGGTGTTGGAATACGAAATTATATGTTTTCTTCCTTTTTAAAGAACTTAATGCTTTCTGAAAAAGTAGAAATTGTCTTGATTCATTCAGTTACAGAAATGGCTATTTCTGAAATAGAGAATCATAATAAATTTAAGTTTGAGAAACATCTATTACCCCTGCAAAAAGAATCTTTTAAATTGAGGTTTTATAGAGAATTTATTAGTTATGCTCGATTGATGTTTAATAAAAACCTAACGAATAATGATTCTATAATGACAAATTGGAATCCTCAAAAAAATAAAATTTCAAAAAAAATATTTTATTTTCTCATTGAAAGTCTACAATATTTATTCATTAAAAATTACAACTCAATTCTGTTTTTTGAAAACACTTACAATCGTGCAGTTTTAAAAGAATCAAAATCGTACAAGAAATTTTTAAAAGAAATTAAAGTAGATGTAATTTTCTGTACAAACCAAAGAGCTAATAACTCTATATTGTTTATTGCAGAAGCAAATAACATGGGAATAAAAACAATTGGAGCTGTTTTCTCTTGGGATAATATACCGAAAGCAAATTTATCATTAAAGACCGATGAATACGTAGTTTGGTCAGAGCACATGAAAGAAGAAATGAACCTTTTTTATCCTGAAATACCAGAAGATAAAATAAAAATAACAGGAACCCCTCAATTTGAATTTTATGAGAATCCAGATTTATTACAATCAAAGACGGAATTTTGCAAGCAGTTTGGATTAGATAGTTCAAAAAAGACAATTTGTTTTTCGGGTGACGATACACGAACATCTCCGTATGACCCTATATATTTGAGTGATTTAGCAGAAAAAATCAGTAATTTACCTAAGTCCAATCAGCCACAAATACTCTTACGAAGATGCCCTGTAGATTTATCAGGACGGTTTGATTCTATTGTAGAGAAATACAAGGATATTATAAAAGTTGCAGCACCAATTTGGAATTTTGATAGAAATAATAAAAAAAAATGGACTTTAGTATATCCGAAATTTGAGGATGTTGAGTTGTTAATAAACACCGTAAAACATTGTGATGTAGTTTTAAATGTAGGCTCAACAATGGCGCATGATTTTGCCATGTTTAAAAAGCCTGCAATTTATATCAATTATGATGTTTCTAATGCTAAAAATTGGTCTGTAAATACGATTTATCAGTTTCAACATTTTAGAAGTATGGAATATTTAGAACCTGTTTTTTGGTTGAATAGTAAAGATATGATTTTAGAGATATTGAATAAAGCATTTGCTTCTAATGAAAATTCAAAACAGATTAAGGATGGTCAAAAATGGTTAGACATTATTGCAACAGATAGAGAAAATGCTTCAGAGAATATTGCTAATGCTTTAATAGGAATACATCATGAATAGTTTTTCATTGATAAAATACGATTATAAAAGATATTCTAAAGAAAATAGTAATCCGTTAAAGATTCTTTTTTTTAATCAAAATTTTTGGGCAACATCTTGGTTTAGGATAATGAATGGACTCTATTTTACATTAAGAAAAATACCAGTTGTAAGACAATTGGTTGGTTTTTTAGGGATGATAATTTTAAAATTATCTCAAATATTTACAGGAATATCAATTCCAATAGGAACAGAAATAGGTAAAGGACTGTATATAAGTCATTCAGGGGCTATTATAGTAAATGGGAAAGTGAAAATTGGAGAAAACTGTAATATTGCTCCAATGGTTGTTATTGGTTGGGGAAAATCTAAAAATAAATTTGGAACACCAATTATTGGTGATAGAGTTTGGATTGGTCCTGGAGCTAAAATTTTTGGACCAATTACAATTGGTGATGATGTGGCTATTGGCGCCAATGCTGTTGTTAATAAAACGATTCCAAATAGAGCAGTTGTTGTTGGTGCAAATAAAATAGTTAGTTATAATTCAAGTAAAGAATATATACAATATTGAGATGCATATAATATATTTAACTAACGAATACCCTAAAAAAGGTACCAATGGCGGAGGAATTGGTTCTGTTGTTCATTTTTTGGGAAGACAGTTAGTCTCAAAAGGGATACGCGTATCTGTTGTTGGAATGAACAATTGTACTATGAATGAAAATGATAATGATAATGGAGTTCAAGTCTATCGTTTGGCAAAATCAACATGGAAATTTGCGAAATTCTATGATAATACTAAACGAATATTAAAAAAAATTAATGAAATTAATTCAGTTCATAGCGTTGATATTGTGGAAGGTAGTGAATTGAATTTTTCCTTTTTTCCAAAAAACACAAAGTATAAGAAACTAATTCGATTACATGGTGGGCATCATTTTTTTGCAATTGAATTAAACAAAAAACCTGCGTTATGGAGAGGTTTTCAAGAAAGGAAATCTTTTAGAAATGCGGATAGTTTTGTTGCTGTCAGTAATTATGTAGGCTTAAAAACAAGAATATATCTACAAAACAATTTTGATTATAAAACTATATATAATAGTATAAATATCAATAAATTTAATGAATCAAATACTAAAAAGATATCTAAAAACACACTATTATTTGTTGGAACAGTTTGTGAGAAAAAAGGAGTAAAAGACCTAGTATTAGCTATGTATAATATTAAAAAAGAGTTTCCAGATGTGATTTTAAAAATTGTAGGAAGAGATTGGTTTTTTCCAAATGGAAACTCTTATACTAAATACTTAAAAGAATATATCTCAAAAGATATTGAAAAAAACATTCAAATACTGGGGCCGTTACCTCATAATGAAATCCCAACTTTAATTGAATCGGCTGAAATATGTGTATTCCCTTCTCATATGGAAGCAATGCCAATAGCTTGGTTAGAAGGTTTAAGTATGGGGAAACCAGTAGTTGGAACTAATATTGGGCCAGGAAGAGAAGCAATAATTCAAGGGGAAACAGGTATTTTAGCAGAACCAAACTCGCCTGAAGATTTATCAAATAAAATTAAATACTTATTAAATAATAAATCTAAAGCCTTAGAAATGGGTAAACATGCTAGAGAAGATATTTTATCAAGGTTTAATTCAGAAACTATTGTAAATCAAAATATAGCTTTTTATAAATTTTTATTAGATTAGGCTATGAATTTTGCAATTATAACTCAAATAGGTCATAAGAAGTATAAAGATAATTGGTACGCTTACGAACCATATATAAGAGAAATGAATTTATGGACACAACACGTTTCTGAGGTGAGAATTATTGCTCCAGTACTAGGTGAAGAGAGTCCGCAAGAAATTGATTCTGCTTATGAGAGTGAAAATATTAGTCTAATAAAGATTCCAAGTATTAATGCATTAAGCTTTATAAATATTTTATTGTCAATAATTAAACTACCTATCATTAGTTTTAGAATAATTAAAGTGTTTTTTTGGGCAGATCATATTCATTTGCGATGTCCAGGTAATATTGGGCTTATTGGGAGTGTTTTACAGATTTTTTTCCCTTCTAAACTGAAAACAGCTAAATATGCCGGAAATTGGGATCCAAAAAGCAAACAACCATTAAGTTATAGAATTCAAAAAAAAATTCTATCGAATACGTTTTTAACAAAAAATATGAAAGTATTAGTTTATGGTAAATGGAAAAACCAAACAAAAAACATACTTCCATTCTTTACTGCTTCATATTCGGAAAATGAAATAGAATTAATTAGAGAAAAAAAAATTAAGGGTACAATTAATTTTATATTTGTAGGAACATTTAGTAAGGGGAAACAACCTTTACTTAGTGTTAAAACCATCGTTGAACTTAAAAAAAGAGGATATAATGTCTTTCTTAATATGTATGGTGATGGGAAAGAGTTTACAAAGGTTAGAGATTATATTGTTAACAATGGGGTAGATGACTATATTGTATTACATGGAAATGTAAAAAAAGCTGAAATAAAAAAAGCATTTCAATTGAGCCATTTTTTAATATTTATTTCTCAATCAGAAGGATGGCCAAAAGTAGTTGCAGAATCAATGTTTTGGTCATGTTTACCAGTTTCATCCAATGTTTCTTGTGTTCCATATATGCTAAATAATGGGTTAAGAGGGGCTCTGGTAGATGAAAATAATATAATTGAAATTATAGAAAGTTATTTAAAAAATGATGTTTTGTACCAGAATCAAGTTGAAAACGCAAGAGAATGGTCTCAGAAATTTACTTTAGAAGAATTTGAAAAAGAAATAATTAAACTACTTTAATTGAATACTATCAAAGTCATACAAATAATAGATTCTTTAAATCCTGGAGGTGCTGAAGTTTTAGCTGTGAATATCGCAAATGGGCTTCAAGAAGTAGCTATAGAATCACATTTATGTGTCACTAGAAAAGAGGGCTTACTTAGAGGGAATTTAAATGATGAAGTAGGGTTTTTATTTTTAAATAAGAAAGCGAGATTTGATTTGAAAGCCATTCATAGCCTTAAGAACTATATTAAAAAGTATGAAATACAAATAATTCACGCGCATTCAACATCTTATTTTATTGCATTTTGTGTTAAAATATTATTACCAAGAATAAAAATTGTGTGGCATGATCATTATGGAAATAGTGATTATTTAGAGGTAAGAAAAAAACAACCAATAAAATTACTTTCGAATTACTTTTCTGTAATAATTGCAGTCAACAAAAATTTAGTTAACTGGTCAAAAAAATATTTAAAAACTAATAATGTAATACAGTTAAATAACTTTGCTTATTTTAATGTTCATACTGAGAAAACAGTATTAAAAGGAAAAGAAGGAAAAAGAATTGTGCATTTAGCTGCTTTTAGAAAGCAAAAAAACCACTTAAATTTGTTAAAGGCTTTTCATAAAGTTCAAAAAAATATTCCCGAAGCAACTCTACATTTAATTGGTAAAGGAAATAATGATGAATATGAGCAATCAATTTATGATTATATTGCTGTAAAAAAATTAGAAAAAAACGTATTTTGTTATGGAGCATGCTGTGATATAAAGAATATATTGGATCAGGCTACCATTGGTGTTTTGTCTTCAGATTCAGAAGGGTTACCACTCTCATTATTAGAATATGGTTTAGCAAATTTGGCTGTAGTAATAACTAATGTAGGAGATTGTAATGAAGTTGTAAAAAATAATAAATCAGGAATTATTGTTCCTAGAAATAATTCATTAGAATTATCTGTAGCTATAAATTCATTATTTGAATCACATGAAAAAAGAAATAAATATAGTAAAGCATTACGCTTAGAAATTTTAAATAATTATTCTAAAGAAAGTTACATTAGTCAATTAAGTCAGATGTACTATACCCTATTTTGATAAGCATAATTAGACACAATAAAAAGGCATTTATAATCTTTCATTTACTGATTGGTTTTTTGGCAACATTGCCATTATTTCCTGCAGTTTATGGTTTAGGAATAATTGTTATCTCTGTAGTTTCAATTATAAAATCAAAAAATAGAAATGAGGAGGCAATGATTTTTTCGGCATATTTAGTAGGCTCTGAGGTATTTATAAGGATGACAGGTGGATTTGTGTTTTACGAAACTGGTAAATATGCAGTAATCTTATTTTTATTATTAGGTGTTTTTACTGGGGAATTTAAACAGAAGTTTGCAACGCAATATCTATTCTATATGATGCTACTGCTATTAGGTATCGTTTTTACTCAAGTACCAGAAGGCGAATCGCTACGTAAAGCCATTATTTTTAATTTGAGTGGACCTTTCGTTTTAGGTATTTCTGCATTTTATTTTTATAAAAGACCCATAAAAAAAAGTGAATTATTGATTAGCTTATTTGCGATGCTTTTACCATTGTTTTCTATGGTTACCTATTTATACTTTAAAACACCTGATCTTAAAGAGATCATATTTGGAGGTACTGCAAATTTTGAAACTTCTGGTGGGTTTGGACCAAACCAAGTAGCAACCGCTATAGGGTTAGGAGTATTTATTATTACAGTTTTTATAATGATAAAGGAGAAAATTACAGGCTATGTACTTTTTGATGCATTGTTTTTAATTTATTTTATATATAGAGGATTATTAACTTTCTCAAGAGGAGGAATTTTTGCAGGAGTTATTGCATTGCTAGTTTTTGCCTTCTTTTATATTATTTATTCTCAAGGATCTTTAAAACTTTTTTTAAAATATTTTTTTGCGGCTATTATTTTTACAACTGCCGTGTGGGTTTATACTTCTGGAGCTACTGGAGGAATGCTAGACAATAGATACGCAGGGAAAAATGCTAAAGGTGTTCAAAAAACAGATATAAGTTCGGGAAGAGTAGCACTTTTGGAAACCCAATTTAAAGACTTTTTTAATTCTCCGTTAGGGATTGGCGTAGGAAATGGTAAATTTAAAAGAATATCAAGTGGAGAGCATGTAGCAGCTGCATCCCATAATGAAATAGGAAGATTAATAGAGGAGCATGGAGTTATTGGGGGAATTATTTTACTACTGTTATTGATAGTCCCTCTATTTAATTTTTGGAATGGAACAAATTATCAACGGGCATTTCTTATTTCTTTTTATTTACTTTGGTTTTTAACAATAAACCATTCGGCTATGAGAATTGCTTTTCCAGGATTTATTTATGCACTGAGTTTGATTAATATAGTTGATGATGAATAATAGTAAAATATTATATATAGGTAATAACCTTCAAAAATCTACAAACTATATTACGACAATTGATAGTTTAAGTAAATCTTTGGAATGCTTAGGTTTTCAAGTATATAAATCTTCTAGTATAAAAAATAAATTTTTCAGGTTTTTTGATATGTGCTTTTCTGTAATTAGATATCAGGACAGGGTTGATTATATATTAATTGATACCTATAGTACGAGTAATTTTTATTTTGCTTATTTCACTTCACAATTATCGAGGCTATTTAAGGTGAAATACATTCCGATTTTACATGGCGGCGGTTTGCCAAATAGATTAAAAAACAATCCAAATTTGAGTAGGCATATATTTAAGAACTCATATTTAAATATTTCCCCATCGGGATATTTAAAGGACATATTTAGTACCAATGGATATTCAACACAGTTAATTAAAAACACAATTGATATTGATGCGTATTCATTTAAAGAAAGAGCGATTTTAAAGCCAAAACTTTTGTTTGTTAGGGCTTTTGCAAAAATTTACAATCCAACAATGGCAATTCATGTTTTGAATAAATTGAAGGAAAGCTATCCAGAAGCAACATTGTGTATGGTTGGACCAGATAAAGATGGAGAATTAGAAACATCCATTAACTTAGCTAAAGAGTTGAATATTATGGATAGTGTTGAGTTTTGTGGAGTTCTGTCAAAGAAAGACTGGCATCTTAAATCTATTGATTATGATATTTTTATCAATACTACCAATGTTGATAATACACCTGTAAGTGTAATTGAAGCAATGGCATTAGGCTTGCCAATTGTTTCTACCAATGTTGGCGGAATTCCATATTTGATTGAAGATAAAGTTGATGGATTATTAGTTGAAAAAAACAATGTGAAACAAATGACTGAGAATATCAAATCCTTACTTAATAATGCGCATAAAGATGTTTCAATCAATGCAAGGGCCAAAGCAGAGAGTTTTGCTTGGGAAGTAGTTAAATATAAATGGCTTGAACTGTTAAAGTAATTATGTTTTATAAAAATCTGTATAAGCTAGGTCAAAACTATAGAAATCCTAGTTTAAAAATTAGCTTAAACTTTTTAAAGGAATCAGATAACTGGTCTCTGAAAGAACTTGAAGATTATCAACTAAAAAAAATAAAAGAATTAGTTGCCTTTTCATTTGAAAATTCTAAATACTATAATACTAAATTAAAAGAATTAGGTATTTCTCCTAAAGACATACAATCGCTTAGTGATATAAAAAAACTTCCAATTATCACGAAGCAAGAGTTAATCACAAAAAATAAAGAAATACATACAGGTTTTAAGTTTAAAAAAACATTTAAAGCTGTTACTTCAGGTAGTACAGGTACATCATTAGAGTTTTTTAGAGAAGAAACAGCTGATTCATTTAATAGGGCTTCTATTTATAGAGGTTATAGCTGGTATAATGTTAACCCCTGGGATAAGAACGGATATTTTTGGGGGTTTAATTTTTCATTCTTTAAAAAAATAAAAACAAAATTTTTAGATGGGCTACAAAATAGATTTCGAGCATTTAGCTATAACGAAAGTGAATTCAATTCTTTTGTGAAAAAAGCTCAAAAAGCAAGGTACATACATGGCTATTCTTCAATGATTTATCAAGCTGCAAAAATTATTAATGAGAAAGGCTTAACAAAACCTAAAAGGCTTAAAATGATAAAAGGAACTTCGGAGAAAATTTTTGAAAATTATCATGAAGAAGTAAAAGAAGCTTTTGGGTTAAAAATTATTAGTGAGTATGGTGCAGCAGAAACAGGTATAATCGCTTTTGAATGCCCAAAAGGGAATATGCATATTAATATGGAAGGTGTTTATGTAGAAGAAGTAGATAATGAGATAATTGTTACTAATTTGCAAATGAAATCTTTTCCAATTATTAGATATAAATTAGGCGATTATATAGAACTTGCTAAAAGAGAGAAAAAATGTACATGTGGAAGAGAGCATTTAATATTAGAAGAAATTACTGGTAGAGTTGGAAGCAATGTTTATGGAAGGCAGCAAATTTACCCTAGTTTTATTTTTTATTATATTTTTAAAAATTTAATGAATATTCACGGAATTACCTTAAACTACCAAATAATTCAATTAAAAAAGGGAATGTTAAAATTTAAAATAGAACAAAATTTAAGCAATGGTGAAAGTCTTAAACTTAAAAAGGAGATTCATAAATATTTTAAAGAAGACATGGAAATAGAAATTATACAAAAGGCTATATTACATTCATTTAAAGGGAAATTAAAAAGTTTTATATCAGAAATTGATGAATAAACTAGTTTCAATAATCACACCTTGTTTTAATGCTGAAGATTTCATTTCTGACACTATTTTAAGTGTTCAGAATCAAACTTATGCAAACTGGGAATTACTTATTACAGATGATGGGTCTACAGATTATTCAATTAAAATAATTAGGGAATTTATTAAAAATGATGATCGAATTAAATTATTTGAAATATCTAATAGTGGAGCTGCTGTTGCAAGAAATAACTCAATAAAAAACGCCGAAGGGAATTTTATTGCATTTGTAGATAGTGATGATTTATGGTTGCCTAAAAAATTAGAGCTTCAATTAAAGTTTATGATTGATAACAACTATAACTTTACATATACTTCTTATAAGCGTATTGATGAAAAAGGATTTGACTTAAACATTACAATGTCGTGCGAAAAACAGTTAACCTATCAAAGAATGTTATATTCTAATAAAATAGGATGTTTAACGGTGATTTATAATAAAGATAATTTAGGAAAGATCTTTATGCCTCTGATAAAAAAGCGCCAAGATTACGCGCTTTGGTTAAAAATATTAAAAATTGAGAATAGAGCATTTGGATTAAACTTAGAATTAGCAAAATATAGAATAAGGAAAAGTTCTATGTCAAAAAATAAATTTGAAATGCTAAAATGGAATTGGATGTTATATAAAAAAATCGAAAAATTTTCTTACATAAAAGCGTTATATTATTTACTCTCTAATATTATTATTAAAATTAAAAAAGGCTAAGATATTATATTGAAAAACGTACATTTGAGTGAGTTTTCATTTTCAGCTATTTAAAATTTGAGTAAAAAATCTTTACATATTAACATTTCTGAAAGAAAGGTTTTATTGCGGCTTATAGATATATTCGTAATGATTTTAAGTATATCTTTGGCTTCATTATATTATGACTTTGAGTACATTAATGTGACTAGTAACTTAGTATATGGGTGGTTTATAATACTAATATTATACTATTTGTTATTTGGGGAAATTTTCCAATTATATAATTTAAAGGTTGCGAATAGCAGGTTTTTAGTTGTAAGAAGTGTGTTTGTTACAGCGCTTATAACTACCGTTTTTTATGTGTTCTCTCCATTTATTACACCGTTATTACCTACTAATAGAATACAGATAATTTATTTTTTTGCTCTAATTACTATTCCTGTTATTATATGGAGGTTTTTATATATTTGGATCCTGTTTTCTCCAAAATATTTTAAAACAGTTATTGTAATTGGCCATGCATCTAGAGCTGAAAGATTGATAGGGTTAATTCAGTCTAAAAACTTACACAATATTGCAGCCTATGTTTCTAATGTAGAGATTAATGGTTTGTCTAATTTTAATGACATCAATACTACAGGTCTTTCGAAATTGATTCATGCTAATTTGGTAACAGAAATTGTCATATCTACTTCAGGGTTTTCAAGTGAAGTAATAAAAAAAATAAACCAAGAATTGATACTTCTTTTTGAAGAGGGAGTAAATATTAAAAGTTTTGAAACATATTATGAAGAAGTAACAGATAGTGTCCCAAAAGAGTATTTAGATTATAATTTTTATAAGCAAATAAATTTCAGTAAAAGCAGTGAGAATAAATTCTATCTTTTTACGCATAGAATTATGGATATTATATCCTCAGTTGTCGGTTTATTATTTTTTGTATGTATAATTCCTTTTATACTATTGGGCAATTTAGTTGCTAATAGAGGACCTTTGCTCTATTTTCAAGAAAGAGTTGGATCTAAAGGAAAGACATTTAGAATCATTAAACTGAGATCAATGATAAAAAATGCTGAGAATAATGGCGCAGTCTGGGCAAAGAAAAATGATAAGAGAATTACAGTATTTGGTAAATTTCTTAGAAATACCAGGTTGGACGAATTCCCTCAGTTTATTAATATAATAAAAGGAGACATGAGTTTAATAGGGCCAAGGCCAGAACGTCCAGAATTTGTTTCTGATTTAAAAGATAAAATACCATTTTATGCAATAAGACATGTTGTTAAACCTGGATTAACTGGTTGGGCTCAAGTGAACTATCCATATGCAAGTACAATTGAAGAGCAAGAAAATAAATTACGCTATGATTTGTATTATATAAAAGAAAGAAACTCCTTTTTAGACTTTAAGATTCTAATAAAAACAATTACAACAGTGTTATTTTATAGAGGTCAATAAGCTTTTGTACAAAGCAATATATCTAATTGCTAACAAAATAAATATTGGCAAGCAAGCAAACGAAAACAATTGAATTTTAGAAATCCAAATTATAGGAATGATTAAAAGTAGTATCAATACTAAAACTAGATACTTTTTCATTCCGTTTATTACATCCTTTTTTAAAAGATAAAAAGCAGCAATTGTATTGGGGGCGAAAGCCCATAAAAAATTAAAGTTATTTGGAGTTGTGCTATGATTAGTAAAAAACCATAAAAACACAATTAACAAGCCTGCAATTCCGGTAGAAAAGAAAAGTGTAAAATCTAACCATCTACTTCTTTTATTCTTTTTAATGTCTTTATAAGTAATAAAAAGTCCAATAAATGCAAGTAGAGAAAATATATAAAACGGACTGAATAAAGAAGCCTGGATTTTAATCTCATCAAATTTTAAAATAAACTGTTCTTTTTTGATTAATGGATGTGTAATGTTATTATGTGAAACAGTAGCGTTCTTAAAACCAGTATACACATAATCAGGCAAAAACATATGCTCTTTAGAAGTTGCAATATTATCAAGCTTACTTCCTAATGCTAAATTGATTCCGAAGCTGCCCCAATTATTCCAGGAAATTTCTGTATTCATTAATTGCCTAAACGATTGTTTAGATTGAATATGAGAGTTATTAAATGTAACTCGGTTTGTTAAAACTTGTTCTGTGATTTCTCTAAGTATTGTAGCGCAATTGTTATAAAACGGATCATATAAATACGTAGAGTTTTCTGGTTTTGCATTGTTCTCTAAATACTCATAAAACTGTTGTTTTTCTTCTTGATTTAGATGCAGCACTTGTTCTTTTATCCAACGTTTATCATCTTGATAGCTTCTAACAAAATAATGAAAAGGATAACTCTGTAACTTGTAGTATAGTTTGCCTTTTGTGAAATTTAAGTAGAAGTTAGGTGAGTCAAAATCAAAAATACCATAGTTATATGCCAGATCAAAATCATTATCTTTTATACGTATTGTACTATGTCCAAAACCTTCATAGAGTACTTTTCCTGGACCAGCTGTTATGATGCTAACTTCGGCAAGTGGACTTAACTGTTTGTGTTGAGAAAAGCTAAAATGACAACTAAAAATCAATAAAATGATGAAGAATAACTTTTTAATCATAGACTAGTTTCTAAAGAATTTATATTCAATTTTTATTGAAAATATATTTGAATATAAAGCATTTCCAACACTTCCTATATTAGTTAATGCATAATCAATTTGAATTCCGTTATACTTAAAACCGACGCCAAAATTTGGTTGTAGAGACAGGCTTTTACTGCCGTCAAACTGAGTTGTATTCTGTAGATTACCGATTCCGCCTCTTAAAAAAATGATATTGGTATAATCTAATTCAAATCCAAAAGTTGGGTCTACACTTATGAAATTTGAAGAAACAATATCATTTGTTTGTGCAAAACGCATATTCAAATCTACTTCTGTTACTAAATGAAAATCTCTTGCTACTCTAAATTTTCTTGCTATTCCTAATTGAATTTTTGGTTTTGTAATTTCTGTTGTCTCAGGTAATTCTTGATTTTGGCCCGGAATTGAGTTTTTGATTTTATCAAATTGGGCTTCGTCAATACTCCAGGTATTATACGTTGTAGTTATATCTTTCACTACAAGCCCAAAATTCCAATTATTCCGTTCAAATTGAATTCCTGCATCAAATCCAAAGCCCCAAGAAGAAGCAAAGTCGCCAATAACTCTTCGTATCACTTTAACATTTACACCAAAATGAATGTCTTTATGAATTAAGTTTCTAGCATAAGCTATGTTAAAAGCATAATCAGCAGCAGAAAATAAACTGATATTGTTAAAGTTGATATTTCCTTGACTGTCTATTAGTTCTGTGGTATTTAAAATATCATCCACACCAAAGCGAATCATAGAAATTCCGATAGCACTATTATTATCAATAGGTAAGGCAACTGCAGCAAAATTATAATTGGCAATGCCAGCAAAATAAGAGGCATGCATCAATGAACCTTGATAGTCTTCTAAATTTAATAAACCAGCTGGATTCCAATAGATAGCATTGACATCTTTACTTGTGGCAACTACAGATTTACTCATTCCTAAGGCTGCAGCATCAACCCCAATATTCAAAAATTCGTTCGAATAATTACGAAATGTTTGTGCATAAAATGAAGCAGAAACGAAAAAAATAAGAAGTAAAAAGTGTTTTTTCAAAATACAGTGCGCTATATACAAATATCTAAAATCCTAATGTAATAACCATTGATAAGCTAAGATATTGTTTGTGTAATTTCTATTTGAATATTTTCATCAATAAATTTGCTGATTCGTTTTTCTAGCCACCTGCTTTCTTGTTGTTTAAATGTTGAAATAAATCCAACATGTCCACCATACTTTGCAACTTCAAGAAAAAATACTTCTGAATCTCCGGCTTCTTCATATGGAAAGCATTCTTCTCCTAAAAAGGAATCATCTTCTGCATTGATTAATAAAGTAGGTCTATTAATTTTTGATAGATATGGTTTTGAGCTCGCTTTTTGCCAATAATCTTCTGGACTATCAAATCCAAATACAGGAACTGTATATAAATGTTCTAAATGTTTAAAACGACTAGCCTTAAATAGTTTTTCCTTATCTAGTTTGAAATCCGGGAATTTATATGATTTTTCTAATACTTTTAAACGAATTGTTTTCAAAAACTGATCTATATATAATTTGTTTTTGATTTTATTCATTTGTCTTTCAGAACTAGCAATATCAATAGGTACAGAGGTTGCGATGGCTCCTTTAATTATTGGAGAAAGAGAATCTGCAAATTCCCCCAAATACTTTAACGTTAAATTTCCGCCCAAACTAAAACCTACCAAAATAATATTCTCATAGTCGTAATTATCTAATAAATGATTCATTACAAATGCAACATCCTCTGTTTTCCCACTATGGTACGTTCCTAACAAGAGATTGTCTTCTCCACTACAACCACGCAAATTAAAAGCAACAGTATCAATCCCTTTTCTGTTTAACTCATGTGTAGTAGAAATCATGTATTTAGATTCAGAGCTACCTTCTAAGCCATGAATTAAAACAGTCAAGGTATTTGAGTTTACTTTAGAAAAATCTAAATCGATAAAATCGGTATCCCAAGTGAAAATTCGTTTACGGGTATAATTACTAGTCTCTTTCATAAACAATGGACGATACATGGTGTTGAAATGTCCATTCTTAAAAGGAAGAGAAGGAGAGAAGTCTGATGTTAGTAATGGCATTTTTGAGATTTTTACAGCAATTATGAATACAAATATGATAAAATTTAAAAGAAAGTGAAAAGGAGCAAATTGATTTTCTTATTTTCGCAATGAAACCAACTCTTATGAATATCAAAAAACACATTCCGAATTTATTAACGCTAGGAAACTTATTATGTGGAACATTAGCTACAATTGCTGCGGTTAATTCTGATTATCTAACAGCTGCTTCTTTGGTTGTTTTAGGAATTGTTTTTGATTTTTTTGATGGGTTTGCAGCTCGACTATTAAAGGTTTCAGGAGAATTAGGAAAGCAATTAGATTCGTTAGCTGATATGGTTACCAGCGGAGTTGTTCCTGGGATTATTATGTTTCAATTGTTTACAGAAAATGCAGTTGGTAGTTTCGAATCACTTACTTTTTTCCCATATATGGGATTGATACTAACCTTAGCAGCTTGTTATCGATTAGCAAATTTTAATATTGATACCCGCCAGTCTGAATCTTTTATTGGCTTACCAACACCAGCAATGAGTTTGTTTGTAATTGCCTTGCCATTAATACCATTGTATTCTGACAATCAATTTTTTATTGGTTTGGTGCAAAACAATTATTTCTTAATTGGTGTAACGTTGGTGTTGAGTTATTTAATGAATGCGGAAATTCCGTTATTCTCTTTAAAGTTTAAAACGTTTGGTCTAAAAGAAAACCTATTGAAGTATGTCTTTTTAATAGCATCAATAATCATGATTTTAACCTTAGAAGTGATTTCGATTCCGTTAGTAATAATCTTATATGTAGTCTTATCTGTTGGAAGTAATTTGAGGTCGAAAAAGGTTTAATTAATTTATAAAGTTTGTTCTCGATACATTTTATTTTTCAGTTTCCACTTCAAAATAAAACACTCGAACTAATATTCTATTAAAGTTTCTGAGATACTAGAACTTACGCTTCTTCAATTCGAAATCTTTACCCAAATATACTTTACGGACAGTTTCATCAGCAGCTAATTCTTCTGGGGTTCCTTCTTTAAGAATGCTACCATTGTACATTAAATACGTTTTATCTGTAATTGCTAAGGTTGCTTGCACATCATGATCGGTAATAAGGATGCCAATATTTCTGTTTTTAAGCTGTGCTACAATACTTTGAATATCTTCTACAGCAATTGGGTCAACTCCTGCAAAAGGTTCATCTAATAGGATGAATTTAGGATCAGAAGCTAAACAACGGGCAATTTCTGTTCTTCTGCGTTCACCACCAGATAATAATTCACCTAGATTTTTACGAACATGACCTAAACTAAATTCATCAATTAAAGACTCTAACTTTTCTTTTTGTTCTTTTTTTGTTCTGTCTGTAAATTCTAATACAGATAGAATATTTTCTTCAACAGTTAATTTTCTAAAAACTGAAGCTTCTTGTGCTAAATATCCAATTCCTTTTTGAGCACGTTTGTACATTGGGTCTTGGGTGATTTCTTCATTGTCTAAATGAATAGTACCTCCATTAGGTTTAATCATTCCAACAATCATATAGAATGATGTCGTTTTCCCAGCACCATTAGGTCCTAATAAACCTACTATCTCTCCTTGAGAAACTTCTAAAGAAATACCTTGAACAACCTTACGGTTACCATAAGTTTTTTGAATATTATCTGCTTTTAAAATCATATTTCAAATATAAGAATTGAAATTAGTAGAACTCTTAAATATATTATAAATCGTTTTGTTCTAACATTTCCCAGTATTCGTATGCTTTACGCAAATGCGGAATTACAATAGTTCCGCCAACCAAAGTTGCAATAGACATGGTTTCCATCATTTCTTCTTTTGTTACTCCATTTTTATGAGCTGCTTCTAAATGATATTGGATACAATCATCACAACGTAGCACTGCAGAAGAAACCAAACCTAAAAGTTCTTTCGTTTTTACAGGTAAATGACCTTCTGTAAATGCATTGGTATCTAAATTAAATATTCTCTTAATAACTTTGTTGTTATTGCTTAAGAGTTTATCGTTCATTTTTTGACGATACTCATTAAATTCCTCAACTTTATTTGGCATTTTTCTGTTGTCTTTTAATTACAAATCGAGATATATGAATACTAATTTCGTATAAAATTAATATTGGAATAGAAACAATTACTTGACTCGCAACATCTGGAGGAGTAATAATTGCTGATAAAATCAGTACTAAAACTAATGCATGTTTTCTGTATTTTTTCAAAAATGATGGTGTCACTAACCCTAATTTCGTTAAAAAATAGATGACAACCGGTAATTCAAAAACTAAAGAAATACCAAGCATGGTGTTGGTAAATAAACTAATATATGAGTCTAAAGTAAAGTTGTTTACAATGTTTTCACTAATCTGATATCCGTAGAAAAATGATACAGACATTGGCATTATTACATAATAACTAAAAGCAACTCCAATAAAGAATAACAAAGAGGCAATGAACAGAAATCCTTTAGATTTATTACGCTCTTTTTTATGTAATCCTGGAGCAATAAAGCGCCACATTTCCCACAATAAATAAGGGAAAGCTATAATGAAGCCTAATATTAATGACACCCATAATGAGCTCATTAATTGTTGTGTTGGAGATAAAGCTTGTAGAGTACTCGGAATTTGAATGTTGCAAAAACTACTCTCAATACCAATACTTCCAAGTGCTTTACAGAAAAATTCGTAAGTAATAAAGTCTGAATGTGTATGTGCTATTATAAATTCATCATAAATGGTTTGTTGAAACACAAATAAAACAATTGCTATTACAAATATAACTGCTGTACTTCTTACCAAATGCCAACGTAATTCTTCTAAATGTCCTAAAAAAGACATTTCTTTTGGTTGATCGCTCATCTAAAATATTCCTTCTTTAATTAAATCGTGTAAATGCACAACACCTAAATATTGGTTATTTGAATTGGTAACTAATATCTGAGTAATATCATTTTTCTCCATTGTTTCTAAAGCATCAATAGCCATTGCATCAGAAGAAATTGTTTTAGGGTCTTTGGACATGATATCGTTTGCTGTTAATGAAGCAATATCGCTAGTTTTACTTAGCATTCTTCTAATGTCTCCGTCTGTAATTATTCCAATAATTTCTTCATTGTCAATTACAGAAGTTACACCTAAACGCTTTTCGCTAATTTCAACAATTACTTCAGAAATACTACTGTTGCTTTTTACTTGTGGAGATTCGTTATTTGCAATTAAATCAGAAACACGCAAATACAAACGCTTTCCTAAAGCTCCACCAGGATGATATTTTGCAAAATCTTTACTGCTAAATCCTTTTAACTTTAATAAGCAAACAGCTAGAGCATCGCCCATAACCAATTGAGCAGTCGTACTTGTTGTAGGTGCAAGGTTATTAGGACAAGCTTCTTTTTCAACAAAAGTATTCAACGTAAAGTCAGCATTGGTTCCTAAATATGAATCTATATTTCCAGTAATAGCAATAATCTTATTCCCATAGTTTTGAATTAAAGGAACTAATACTTTTATTTCTGGAGTATTTCCACTTTTAGAGATACAAATAACTACATCGTTATTTTGAATTGTTCCTAAATCACCATGAATTGCATCTGCAGCATGCATAAAAATTGCAGGTGTACCTGTCGAATTAAATGTTGCTACAATCTTAGTGGCAATATTTGCACTTTTACCAATTCCGGTTACAATAACCCTTCCTTTTGAATTTAGTATAAATTTAACTGCTGATTCAAAATTTTCATCAATTAAATTTACTAAATTAGCTATAGCGTTACTCTCAATAAGAATTGTTTCTTTTGCAGTAGCGTTTATTGAATTAAAATCTTTCAAGGTTTTATAATTTTAGTAGTAAAAAAAAAAGTTATATCTTTAAAATATTGTAGATAATACATTTTAATTTAATGTTACAAATCTACTATAAATAATGATAGACCCAAACCAAAATATGGGTTTTTAAATGTACAACAACAAAATAGCAGATTGATTATTATTAATGAATGAAGAAATTGATTTATACGGACCTCTAAAGAAGTTTTTTGGATTTAATAAGTTCAAAGGATTGCAAGAAGAAGTAATTCAGAGTATTATAAATAAACAAGATACGTTTGTTATAATGCCAACTGGTGGTGGGAAATCTTTATGTTATCAGTTGCCCGCATTAATGACCGAAGGGACAGCAATTGTTGTATCTCCTTTAATTGCATTAATGAAAAATCAAGTAGATGCTATAAGAGGTATTTCTGAGCATAGAGGAATTGCACATGTTTTAAACTCTTCTTTAAATAAAACAGATGTTGCTCAAGTAAAAAGTGATATTGAAAGTGGAATTACAAAATTACTATATGTAGCACCAGAGTCATTAATAAAGGAAGAGTATGCTTCTTTTCTAAGAACCCAGAAAATTTCTTTTGTTGCAATTGATGAAGCACATTGTATTTCTGAATGGGGACACGATTTTAGACCAGAATATAGAAATCTAAGACATATTATAAAACAAATTGATAATGTTCCTGTAATTGGCCTTACTGCAACAGCTACAGAAAAAGTTCAAGAGGATATCTTAAAAACATTAGGAATTACTGATGCTAAAACTTTTAAAGCATCCTTTAATAGGCCAAATTTATTTTATGAAGTAAAGCCTAAAACAAAAGATGTTGATAAAGATATTATCCGTTTTGTAAAACAACGAATTGGTAAATCTGGAATTATCTATTGTTTAAGTAGAAAAAAAGTTGAAGAAATAGCTCAGGTATTACAAGTAAATGGAATTAAAGCTGTTCCGTATCATGCAGGGCTAGATGCAAAAACTAGAGTAAAGCATCAAGATATGTTTTTAATGGAAGATTGTGATGTTGTGGTTGCAACAATTGCATTCGGAATGGGAATAGACAAACCAGATGTTCGCTTTGTAATTCATCATGATATTCCAAAAAGTTTAGAAAGTTACTATCAAGAAACTGGTAGAGCAGGACGTGATGGAGGAGAAGGATATTGTTTGGCTTTTTATGCATATAAAGATATTGAGAAGTTAGAAAAATTTATGGCAAGCAAACCAGTTGCAGAGCAAGAAATTGGCCATGCTTTATTGCAAGAAGTAGTTGGTTATGCAGAAACTTCTATGAATAGGCGTAAATATATTTTACATTATTTTGGAGAAGAATTTGACGATGTAAACGGGTTGGGAGCAGAGTTAGATGACAATACAAAAAATCCTAAAAAGAAACACGAAGCACAAGACCAAGTTATAAAACTATTGTCTGTAGTAAGAGATACAAAAGAAAAATACAAATCAAAAGACATTGTAAGTACTATAATTGGTAGAGAAAATGCAATGCTAAATTCGCATAGAACACCAAGACAACCATTTTTCGGAATTGGAAAAGATAAAGAAGATGTTTATTGGATGGCATTGATTAGACAGGTTTTGGTAGCTGGATATTTAAGAAAAGAGATCGAACAATACGGAGTTGTAAAATTAACAGAGAAAGGGGTAAGTTATATTTCTAGCCCAGTATCATTTATGATGACAGAAGATCATATATATGATAGTGATAATGATAGCTCAATAATTACAAATACAAAAGGAAGTTCAGTTGCAATTGATGATAAACTTACTGCAATATTAAAAAACCTACGAAAAAACCTTGCTAAAAAAATTGGAGTTCCACCATTTGCAGTTTTTCAAGATCCATCGTTAGATGACATGGCGTTAAAGTACCCAATTACAATTCAAGATTTATCTAATGTACATGGAGTTGGAGAAGGAAAAGCACGTAAATATGGTAGAGAATTTGTCAAAGTTATTGCTGCTTATGTTGAAGAGAATGATATTTTAAGACCAGATGATTTAGTGGTAAAAAGTACCGGTGTAAATTCAGGGTTAAAACTATACATCATCCAAAATACAGACAGAAAGTTGCCATTGATTGACATTGCTAAATCTAAAGGTTTGGTGATGGAAGAATTAATTAAAGAAATGGAAGCAATTATCTTTTCTGGAACTAAATTAAATATTGAGTACTCTATTGAAGAACTCCTTGATGAAGACCAACAAGAAGAGATTTTTGATTACTTCATGGAAGCAGAAACTGATAAGATTCAAGAAGCGTTAGATGAATTTGATGGCGATTATGATGAAGAAGAGTTACGTCTAATGAGAATAAAATTTATTAACGAGGTAGCTAATTAGCTAGGTGCTAAAGAATTGAATTCTTCATGTTTTTGGGTTATTTTTAACACTTAACAAGGTCTATAATTGTAATTTCGACGCTTAAAATTAACTAAGCCCGATGAAAAGATTTACAATCTTTGTAGTACTAGTTCTTACTACTT
>MAAC01011800.1_pt1 | contig 62040 bp, 54 predicted proteins | sample 1115981 | NCBI WGS metagenome assembly MAAC01 (sample SAMN04961126, study PRJNA320927) | seawater metagenome | isolation source: sample BD02T64 sea water enriched with oil for 64 days | place: USA:Gulf of Mexico | collected 2013-07-27 | reverse complement strand
TAAATCAGCTTATTTATATTTATTAGGAGAGAATAATATGGCTTACAAGCCTTCAAAAAGCCCGCTATTAAAACTTTGGAAGTCACTCGGTGGCACAGGCGTTGGCCGTTGGTTGATAAGTCGAATGGTTTGTATAAAAGCGCCTTACTTCTCAAGTATCAAGCCCCTCTTTATTAAGGTAAAACCAGGAACAGTAGAGATATTCTTTAAAAAGCGTCGTTCGGTACTTAACCACATCAACACGGTTCATGCTATTGCCATGTGTAACGCTGCTGAATTAGCCGGTGGAAGTTGTCTGGATGTTTCACTAGACAGAGATTTTCGTTGGATCCCCGTTGGTATGGAAGTTAAGTATCTCAAAATGGCAAAAACAGATTTACGCGCAATATGTTCAGTGGAAGATTTTCATTGGTCTGAAGCACAAGATGTCGTCATGCCTGTCGGCGTTTTCGATACCCATGGAGAAGAAGTATTCCATGCTGATATCACCATGAGAGTTTCCCCTCGAAAGAAAACAGGAAAATAAGCTTAATGTCTATTTATCAAAAAATGGCTATATATGGCGTTAAGATATTCAGTAAAGCTGGTTTATTTAAACATGGCTTTAATTTATCCCCAATGTATCGTCGAAGTACTGGGAAAATAGTCCATGTGGCAAATGATTTACTGAGCGTGACCATGAAGCTACCGATCAGCTACAAAAATCGGAACTATGTTGGTTCGATATTTGGCGGCAGTATGTTTTCCGCGGTAGACCCCATTCCAATGGTGCAATTGATCAATCTACTCGACAGCGAATATGTCGTTTGGGATAAGTCTGCGGAGATAATTTTCAAAGCACCTGCCAGAGAAGATTTATACGCCGAGTTTACCTATTCACAAGAGGAACTTGAGCAGCTAAAACAAATAGTGAATGATGAAAATGAAACAGAAATTGTTAAAACAACCAAATTAACCAATAAAGACAAAAGTAAGGTCTTTTGTGAGGTTAAAAAAACACTTTATATTGCCAGTAAAAGTCATTATCGAAATAAGCAAAAAAAACGCTCTGAAAGTTCATAACTCATTTTCACTAATGCAAGCCTGATCAGATCATAAAGCTTAGATTGCATAACATCACGACTTGGCTTTATGATATACAGATGAATTGCAAAAATTGTCATACTAAACTTATTGAAAGTGCTCACTATTGTTCCGAGTGCGGGCAAAACTCATCTAGCTTAAATAGACCGTTTGTGGCGGTGAGTAAAGACATGTTACATGAGCTATTAGATATTGATGGCAGACTGTGGCTGACTTTGCGCACTTTGTTTAGCAAGCCGGGGAAGCTCACCTACGAGTTTAACCAAGGGAAACGGGTAAAATATACACCACCGCTACGCTTATACTTAGCGATCAGTATTATGTTTTTCGTCATTTTCTCTAGCGTATATCAGGTTTACGCGCCTGATCGCCCTATGACTGACTCGATGGTGAGTTATTATTCAAAGGCGATGTTTTTACTATTCCCAATATTTGCCCTTATTGTTCAACTATTTTTTAGGCAGAGTTACTATATTGGTAATTTAGTCTTTTCCATGCATTTACATAGCATAGCTTATGTCATGTTAATGCTAATTTCACCGATAGAGGCTTTGGAAAAATCTCATCAGATATTTCTGCTGCTGCAAATTCCCCCTACCTTATATTTACTATGGTATGTATATAGGGCCTTCAAAGTCGTATATCAGCAAAACTGGTGGAAAACCTTAGCAAAAGCTTCAGCTATCTATATGATATATATGGCGGTATTAGGTGTAGTATTTGATGTGCTAATGAAAAGTATTTTTTCATTTTAGTCTCCACATCCTGATTATGGAGGTGGAGACTAAAATGGTATTAACTATAAAAGGCTTCAACCGTTCCTTTTATCTTGATCAAAAGAGGTTGTCCTCGACGATCCAAGGCTTTAGGAGAGGCAATTTTTACCCATCCTTCACTAATACAATATTCTTCAACATCGGTACGCTCTTTGCCGTTTAGTCGAATCCCAATGTTGTGTTCAAAAATTTCTGCCACATGGTGTGGGCTACGGGAATTACCCGAAAGGCGATCCGGTAATTCTGGTAGCGATTTACTATCGTTCATTTTAGTGACCTGACTTAAATTTAAAGTACGCTATTGTAGACAATATAGACTTAGCGCTCAACAGCTGCGGTAGTTAATGGCTACCGAATTTTATTTAATTCATTGATCGCTGTTTAATGCTTTTCATGTATTAAATAATATAGTGTTAAGTTTGCATGCCGAGTATGACGTACTTTATAATTTTCAGAGTGTTAAAAAAAATTTAATGGATAAAGTGATGCGACAAAACCTTAAAGATGCTTACTGTTTAGAAATGAAAGAAGCTATTCATTTTTATCAACTTAATGAATTTGACTCTGCATTTCACCATTTAGAACGAGCTCATATTCTTGGGCAAAGTTATATCATTCCACATACTAAATCCCATTGGTGGATGCTGAAAGTTGGTTTCAAGAAACACAATGCTCGAGAAGTATTTGGGCAAGTGACCAGAATAATCGCTTCGGTATTGTTTTCCAAAATTTGGGTTCCTACAGGAAATACAGGCGGAGCCAATGTCAATCCATTAAAACCAATGCCTATTCCCGAAGACTTAAAGCAAATATTGAATAAGTAAAGTGGATACTTTGCCAAGGAGAGTGAAGTGTTAAAATCTATCCATCATGCAGCAATAATCTGCTCTGATTATGAAAAATCAAAGCACTTTTATTCTGATATTTTAGGGCTGGAAATTATTGCCGAAAATTACCGAGCAAGTAGAGATTCTTATAAACTCGACTTAAAGCTACCTAGTGGTGCTCAAATAGAATTGTTTTCTTTCCCTAAGTCACCGGACAGACCAAGCTTTCCTGAAGCTCTAGGTTTGAGGCATTTAGCCTTTTCTGTCGATTCAGTTGAAATAATGTCGCAATATTTAATTTCAAGAAATATAGTTGTAGAACCAATTAGAATAGATGAGTTTACTAATAAAAAATTTACCTTTTTTAAAGATCCAGATGGACTTCCATTAGAGTTATACGAGCACACTGGCTGTTAAAAATAGCCTGAAATATAGAGGCTTAAGATTGTTAAACGAAATTAAAGCAGCTAGAGTGATTATATAAATGTGCAATTTTGAAAACGAGTTAGGCTATTAGCTCGTTAGGTGATTTATGTTTACTGAAAGTCCTGAAGAATTTATTGATAACTCAACAATTGGTATTCACGCCGTTTCACCCGAAGGCATTATTCTTTATGCAAATATGTGTGAACTTGAGGTTCTAGGGTATACAAGAAGTCAATATGTCGGTCATCACGTTTCAGAGTTTCAGATGGATGAAGACTGCTTATCTGACATGATGAAGCGTTTAGGTCGTCTAGATAAATTAAAGAATTACCCTTCAAGAGTACAAGGAAAAGATGCAATTAAATATGTCATCTATAACTCAAGTGTTTATGAAGAAGATGGTGTATTTAAACATACACGTTGTTATGGTACTGAGGTTGAAAAAGTGATTTATGATGTTTTTGTTAAACATTATAATTCTTCAGAATAAAACTCACCAAGTTGTTCAAAAAGGCCAATGTAAAGCTTTCTCATCGTATTATAAATGGAGATGAAAACTATTTAGACTGGCCAGAAAAAGCGTTGCTTTTCTTTATTGATGGCCGGGAGTTTTTGATAAAATGATATCGCAGAAAAATTGTCCTTTGGTGTTTGCCATTGGATCATAGTTACCTTATTTTTTTTGGCAAAACCCTTCAGATTTTCCATCAACTTTAGACCTATGCCATGCCCTCTGGTTTCCTCCGTTAAGTACAAACAATCAAGATAAAGATACCAATCCATGTCCCACGTTGAAAACTGTTTGATCACTGACATATAACCAATAAGCATGTCATTTGATTCAACGACAAAAATAGTGACAGGTAGATTTTCGATGTTGTTTAATTGTTGATGTTGTTTAGTAAGAGACAGCTCATGACCTTCAAACTGTGCATGTTGTTGCATCATCACTAAAATAGATTGTTGATCTTTATTTGTCGCAAGGCGAATGCGATATTTCATTACTTGTCCTTAAGATTTAACTAAATAATGGTCGAAAAAAGCTACGCTGATAACGCTTAATGCATTGGGTTTGTTTGGCATAATCAAAAGCGGCAATACTGGCTGAATGTTTAAAAGAGGTATTTCGATATTGCTCATAAGCAGCTAAGCTAGGAAAAGTAAATAACGCCAAGGCAATATCGTTGGCACCTTCTGATGGCAAAAAATAACCTTGATGTTGGCCACCTAATTCATTGACTAACGAGATCCAGAGCTTGGCATAATGTTCAAACTCTTTGACTTTATTTTCATCAATAATATATTCAATAAAACAACTAACCATATGATCCTCAAACTTTTTTAATGAAATTATGGCAACCACTATTATAGATAATGGTTGCCTATCGCGGGTCTTTTTTACTTTTGCACTTCAGTAACTCGACGATTTACCGGGTATCGTTCAAAGTCTTCCCAGTAATGAATTCCGCCGATCATTTCTTTTACCGAAAATCCTAAAGCCGAAATTTTTAATCCGCCTTTAGTTGCGCCATTACAACCAGGGCCCCAACAATAAACAACAAACAAAGTATCTTTAGGATACTGTGCAAAGGACTCTTCATTAATTTCACTGTGGGGCATGCTTATCGCGGTAATAGCATGGCTTTTATCAAAGGCTTCTTTAGAACGTACATCCAATAAAACATAGTTCTTATTACCTGCTTTGATATCTGCGTAAACATCTGAACAATCTGTTTCGCAGGCTAGCTTAGTGGCAAAAAAATCATTAGCTTGTTGAGTTGGTGCACCTTGGTAAGAAAATGCATTGCTGTTATTTGACATAAATACTCCTGATATTATTAATCGTTTAATATTTTATTAGTGATTGATTTTGATGTAGCTAATGTAGCCTGATTAAAGACTATGAAAAATTCATCATTTCTGAAGACAGTGTTCAAGATAAATGAATGGTGTAATACTTAAGCGGGGATATAATAAAAATTGATTGGTCTACTTTAAGGAAAAGACGTTGGAATTTTATCACTTACGCTCTTTTGTTGCTGTTGCTCAAACGGGGAATTTAACGCAAGCGGCAAAGCGCTTATATACAACGCCTCCTGCGATAAGCGCTCACATTAAAACGTTGGAAGAAGAGCTCGCCACGGAATTGTTTATTCGCTCTAGTAAAGGCATGTCTTTAACCGACAAAGGCCAGTTATTATTGACAAAAGCACAACGTACTTTAGATAGTGCAGTAGATTTAGTTAATCTTGCGGCTGATAATCAACATGAAATCATTGGCACATTTCGTATAGGGCTGAATTTAACCGCCAAACAAATGAGGCTTGCTGAGTTAGCCGAAAATTTACATGAAAACAGTCCTGGCATCAGTTTAGACATTCATCAACAATCTACGGGGAAAACCATCGATGACATTAGGGATAATCACTTAGATGGTGGTTATATTTTTGGTGATATCCCTGCTGACTATGTTGGCGTAGCGGTAATTGAACAACAAATAACAACCGTGGCGCCATTAACATTTGATCGCAGTAAAATATTAACTAAAGCTGATCTTAGCAACCACCAGTGGATAATGATGGGGGACTATTGTCCTTTTGATGATTTATTAAAAACTAAACTCGGTAAAAACATTCCATCGGTATTAAAAACCAGTGATGACGGTACTCGACTAGAGTTGGTTAAAAGTGGTTTAGGATTGAGCTTTTTAGAAATGGAAGAAGCGCTTCAGGCAGAAAAGAATAAGCAAATTCAAATACTATCGTCGCTAGATTTTTCAACTACCTTGCACTTTGTTGTGGCTAAAGATAGAGCCAATGAGCCTGTAATAAGTGCCTTGTTACAAGAAATTAAAACTTTGTGGAGGATAAAAAATACTTGATCTGTCGGCACTCAGTCCGACAAATCAATGAGCTTCAGTTCAATTAATATAACGTTGCCTTTTTAATCACTTCATGAAAGTACTGTATGCCTTGTATATAGTCTTCAATCACTATCCGTTCATCAATGCCGTGAATAGATTTCAGTAAGTCATTATTAATTTTTACCATAATAAAGCGATAAATATTATCTGATACTTGGTAGAAGTGTTTGGAGTCGGTTGCTGCCTGTACTAAATACGGGGCAACTAAAATATTATCGTCTAGCTCACGAATGGTCTGCTCAAGTAGCTGATATCCAGAATTGTTGATACTTGAAACTTTAGAGGGGTTACTCTCCATAAATACTTCTAGCTTTACACGGGGATCATCAATAACGTCTTCAACATATTGAGCGACACTCTGATAAGTTTGTCCTGGCATAATTCTGAAGTTAACCACAGCTGTTGATTTGCTTGGTAATACATTTGATTTATCACTACCACTTAACATAGTCGTCGCCGTTGTTGTACGAATGCTGGCGGCTGTTCTCCCTTTGGACAATAAGGATTTTTCAACAATAGGAGCAAATAACCACAAATTTCCTAATGCTAACCTCGATTTAAAGTCAGCAAAGTAGCCAACTTTATCAAATGTGGTACTGAGAAAAGAAAGATCAGTAGGAAATTTATTTTCTTCGAGCTTTACTATAGCCTTAGCCAATATTCCTGGGCCAGTATTTTCAGGAGGTTGTGATGAATGTCCCCCTGTTTGCTCAACCACTAAACGAATGTTCACAAAGCCTTTTTCAGCGATACCGATTATTGCGACTTGGCTGTCTACTCCGGGCATCATGCCTTTTTCAATGATTAGTCCGCCTTCATCAAGAACAAAATCAAAGGTTATATCCTGTTTTTTAAAGTATTTAGCAATTTGTGCTGCGCCTTTTTTGCCGCCAATTTCTTCATCATGACCAAAAGAAAAGTACAGGCTTCGTTCAAAAGCGATATCGTTTGTCAGCGTCAGCTCCATTGCTTCCATGAGTGCCATCACCGTTGATTTGTCGTCAATTGCTCCGCGTCCCCATACCATGCCATCGGCTACGGTTCCGCTATAGGGTTTATGGGTCCATTGCTTGGCGGTAATTTCATCTACAGGGACAACATCCATGTGGCCCATCAATAGAATGGGTTTTAAATCAGGATTACTGCCTTCGAACTTGTAGATGAGACTATAATTGCTAATGATTGTTAGTTCAGCATTAGCATGGGTTTCTGGAAATTTGTCTTTAAGAAATTGCTGGAAATTGGTAAATGGTAGCGGGTTAAACGCTTTAGGATCATCGTTGGAAACCGTTTGAATTTGAATTGCTTGTGATAAACGCTCAACAGCAGCAGATTGTTCAACCTTTGCTGGGATAAGTTTACCAGTTGGTTGATATTGCACATTTTCAAAGTGAAACATCGCTTGCCAAAGGCTGATACTTGTTAATAAGAGGATTATTGCTGAGACGAAAAATATGATTTTCTTCATTTAGTTGATTCCATACCGCGATGATTATTTGTTAATCATTAAAGACTTAGCTATTTAAGCAGACAATGACTTAAAAAACACTTATTGTCTGGTTATTAATTGTTATATCTTTGCTCAATCGTTAACTGGTTTGATCTGTTGTGCTAGTTTAAGTTAAGCTAATAGAAAAGAGTGATTTATGAATATTATTGTCCTTGCCATTCCTATTTTTATTTTTTTTCTATGTATAGAAATAGCCATTAATTTTTTTAAAAAAACTAACTACTATCAAGTTAATGACACTATAAACTCCATCAGTACTGGCATCATCAGCCGTATAACAGGTGTCGTGCTGTTAATCATTCCGTTTTCAATTTATCAATATTGTTTTAACCAATATGCATTATTAACTTGGTCTACAGATAGTGCTAGTACTTGGATAGTGGCCTTCATCGTATACGACTTTTGTTATTACTGGTTTCATCGCTATGCCCATGAAGTAAATATCTTATGGGCTTCTCACGTGGTGCATCATCAAAGTGAGGAGTACAACCTGTCTACCGCGCTAAGGCAAACCAGTACCAGTGCTTGGTTTGGTTGGGTATTTTATTTACCGATGGCCTTTTTAGGCATAGATCCCATCGTGACCTTAACGGTAGGTGGCTTAAATTTAATTTATCAATTTTTTGTTCATACTCAACTTGTAGGCAAGTTACCCTCATGGATAGAAGCCGTTTTTGTTACACCTAGCTTACATGGTGTTCATCATGGACAAAATACGGTTTATATTGATAAGAATTACGCGGGTGTTTTTATTTTGTGGGATAGGCTCTTTAATACTTATCAAGTGGAGTTGGACAGTGAAAAACCGGTCTATGGGGTACGCAAAGCATTAAAAAGTTGGAACCCAGTTTGGGCAAATATTGAACCTTATTACCGGTTAGCAGAAGATGCTTGGCATACTAAGTCCTGGCGAAATAAATTAACCCTGTGGTTTAAACCGACAGGCTGGCGACCTGATGATGTGATTAAAACGGTACCTCGCGAGTATACTAATCCTAAAAATTTACAGAAATTTGATATTAAATTGCCCCTTTTGGCAAATATTTATGTCGGGTTACAACATACCTTGCTCATTGCCTTATCGGTCTATTTTCTAGTTTTAGCTCCTGAGTTAACTCATCAAATCACCTTATTAGTCAGCGGTATATTGCTACTTAGCATGATCAGCTTAAGTTTGGTGCAAGAACAAAGATCTTGGGCGTGGTTGGTTGAATCGTTACGTTTATTATTCACTTTCAGCTACATTTTTACCCTTAATGGCGAGCTTTGGTGGCAAGCACTGAGTATATTACTTGGAGTATTTAGTGTCAGTTTGTTATATCGATTCAGCTTTAATAGTGGCCCTGAAAAGATTGCGGTGGATTCGGCATTACGCAGCAAATGAAATAACAGATAAATATTATCAACGCGAGCAATTGAAAAAAACGACCGTCATCGAGATTATCTCATTGGCTGGTCGTTTTTCTATGTCATAAGCGGTTTACTAAAACGATTAATTGAACGCTCTTATCAGTAAATCTTCAATCAAGCTCATAACACTCCAAAAATAATTATTGGTATTTTTTGCTTCAACTTTAAGTTTTTCAAGTTGTGCACTGTCTAACCATTGGCCATTTTTAACCACTGCAAATGGGTTGCTAAGGACTTGAATGTCATCAAGTGGGTTAGTTGATACCAAGACTAAGTCGGCAACTTTACCTGTGGTTATACTGCCGTAGTCACTAGCTATTGCTAAGGTTTCGGCTGCGTTTATGGTTGCGGCTTTTAGTACGTCATGATTTGATAATCCTGCCCGCTTAAGTAGCTGCATTTCATTATGAGTTGAGATCCCAGGCAAGCTATACATAGTACCAGCATCTGAGCCTACCAAGAGTTTGACCTTATACTCATTTAGTACCTTTACGATATTAAATAGGTGCTGTTGTTTCTCTAGATGATAAGCACTTTGTTGTTCATTATCATTTAACCAACGTGTAATACTAAACTCGCTTTCAATATCAAAGTAAAGTGGATTTAAATAATCTAAATCTAAACTGTCGATAAAGGTTTGTTTACCGTTACTAAGCTGAGTTAAATGGTTAAATGTTGCTAAAGTCGGTACGACAGGAACATTGGTGGCTTTAATTTTTATCGCCGTTGACTGCATTGTTTCTTGGTCATATTGGTAATTTAATGGACCCTGAAAAATATCTTCGACATGTTCTAATGATTGTAATCCTTCGATGTAACTCCAATCAGAACCTTTAGCAGGGTGAGGGCCATGTTTTGCAACGGGAAAATCTATTTCTCTTGCTTGTTTAATAATGGCTTCAAAAATATCAGGTGCTAAATAACCGTATACTTTAATAAAGTCATAACCATTTTCTTTAGCTTGGTTAACTGCTTTTTTAGCTTCTTGTGGGGTGAGTATTTCTTCATTTAGCTCATGAGTACCTGCACCTGCTAAAACAGGCGAACTAAGGTGAAGGTTACTACCTAACCATTCGTTATTTTGTAACTCATGCTTCCACCGTAAGTGCATATTTTGCCCACGTAAATTACGAACGCTGGTGACTCCGTAAGCAAGGTTTAGCATTAGGTATTTTCTATCATGTAAGTGAACATGCATATCGAATAAACCCGGCGTAATAAAAGCACCCTGAGCATCAACTACTTTAACGTTATTTGCTGTTGGAGTTTTTGCTTCATTAATGGCAGTTATCCGGCCGTCTTTGATCACTAATTGTTTGTTTCTCAGCAGCTGGTTTGTTTTGACCTTGACGATATTGACATTATCAATCACTAAAGCGTGCTGATTATTTACTGGCATCAAACCTGCGGGCGTTCGAAAGTCTAATGAAAGAATGGCGATGGCGACTATTGCCAGCAATAGCAAAAGCAACATTGAGAGACCTTTTAAAAGCGTTTTTATGTACAGGACGTACGGTATGGGACGATGCCATGGATGGCAAAGAGAGATAATGATTTTTTTGAATTGAAAGTTTGGCATAACTACTCCTGAATTATTGAATTGGGAGTAATTTACCTAAAGTGGTTAATATTGCGTCCTAGATCATGATAATGCACTTTTATAAAACGTCCAATATATGTTAAGGCGCTGTTTTTATTGATCTATTCGTTTGATATATTCTTCATGAATTGTGTGGGTGTTGAACCGGTTTCTCTTTTGAATATTGAATTAAAGCTAGACTTAGAATTGAAACCTACATCAAAAGCCGCATCTAAAATCGATATTTTTTTCGCCTTGGTCTGTAATAGTTTACCTTTCAAATCATCAACTCGAAGCTTATTAATATAATCGCAGAAGCTACAATCAGCACATTGATTAATTGCACGTGAAATCTCTCGGGTATTCAGCCCTGTTTCGGTTGCTAAGTCGTTTAATGACAAGCGGCTTTTATGATGCAAGGATTTTTCTTTAATCACTTGTTCCAAGCTAGCAAATATTGTTGTTGTTATTTCATCATTTTCTAATGTTTCAATATCAGGCGTTTGCTTAGCTAAGCGTTCAAATGCACTCATGCCGTTAAATAAACGTGGATGCTGTACTGCTTTATAAATCAGAAAGCTAAACAGTAATAAGATGATGGAATTTTCAAATAATTGACCAGCCAAATTGAGTTCAAATGAAATATAAGGTTGTAAATTCAATCTGACCAAGTCGAGTAAACCCACGACAAGAAAAGCCACAAGTACTTTTGCTAACCAAAATAGCTGCAATGAATCGGCGTCAGAACGCATTGAAAAAGATGCTTTGTGATATGAAAAAATTAATTTTATGGATATATAGATATAAATTAGTTGGCTGACGGTTCCTAAGCCAATAACCCATTGTGGCCATTGTGTGAAGGGTAAAGCCAATAACATCGGGCAAAGGTGCATTAAACGCTGTTTAGTTACTTGTTTATCGGGATAAACCAATTGATAGGCAAACAAATAAAATAATGGCCCCTTAGCAAGCAGAAAAACAGGAGTAATAAGGTATAGCTCTTTTGAACCCGCTAACTCTTCAAACAAATTGAATAACATGGAAGTCATGGCAAAAATGATTAAGTAGCATAAGCCACGATAACGGGCATTGTTCCAGATCAGAAAAATGCCGAATATCATCTGAAATACAAAGATGAACTGAACGATGTTTGTTGGTTGAATTTGCATTTTTTATCGATTGCTATGAAGCTTTCAATTCTTCCAATAAGTCATGAATTTCAGCTTTTAATTGTTTATCTACGATCTTATTACAGCTGATTTTAGCTTTTTCTAAATGCTCAATAGCACCGGTTTTATCACCTAATTCAACTTTAAGCGCCGCGATAGAAAAACCGATTGACGAACGAAAGTCTTTAGAGTTAATTGCTTCAGCTTTAGTTAAAGCTTGCTGATAAATAGTAACTGCTAATGCTAAGTCTTCGGTGAAATCAGCAAGTGTTTCCCATTGTACAGGGTGATCTTTATCAGTGTTGTCATGTTCTTCACAGAGCTGTTTTAATGTTAAATAATAACCATCGAAGCGTTTTTGATTTTGTTGTTGTGCAGCGGCCATTAAGTTATCTGTGAGTGAAAGCACGCTCTTATATATTTTGGTATTCATGTTGTGGCCTTAGCAATTTTTGTTAATAAAGAATCTAGCGCTGATTATAATGCTTTTACAAAAACTAAACAGGAACTTAGTTAGCTAGATGATTCTATGTGAGTCAATGTTGAATTATTTTTAGCTGTTTGAAAGTTCGTTAAACCCTTCAAGCCACTCAATGAAAGAATTGGCTACTTTTGTGACAGTGCATATATTACGATCATAAAACCATATTGGTATATCTTTTTGCTGACTTAGACAATCGCTTTGTTTGAAACAAAACATGTTTCCCTGACAATCAGAGGCAAACAAAATATGCCCTTCTGGCATACCTGTCATTTCATAAAGCTTTGATAATGAATATATATCTTCTAGGCTTAAGAAGTCTTGTACTTCTGAAATATCGACACCTAAAGAACAGATTTTAGTTAATACATTGGGTGTATGAACCAGCCCATAGTGAGAGATTAAATATTTATATGAGTCAGGTAAAAAGGCGTTAAATTTTTCTTCAAGATCTGCAATATCATGACTCTCTATTGGTACCATAGAGTGTTTACTGCTCCAGTTTTTTACAAAAAGATCAATGCTATTCATTGAGCAATACTCCAAGATAAAAGCGCCCTAATCATGGGCAACCATCCAATTAATTGTATATTTTAACCGTTATATACTTAATGGAAAAGTCATGTTTTGGTGGGCAATTGCTCAAACTATTGAAGATGGAAAAACATTAGGTGTTTATTGGGTAATAAAGCTCACTTCTCCGGTATATGATTCGTAAAGAATTCTGACTTTTCCTCTATTTCTATTTCCCGTATCACCTAGCTTTCTGAGTACATAAGTGCACAGGCTACGGTCGCGATTAACGCCTCTACTTCGATATGAACGATAATCTTGATTATCGTTGTTATGTGCTACTGAAGGGGCATCTTGGATTAAATAGGACCAGAGGTCTGCACAACCTTTGTTGCCACTACCAACATTAAACGGTGAGCCCATAGGTTCACCTTTATTGGTGCCGACAGGAAAACCGTTGGCATTAATATCTAATTGATCAGTTGAATAGCCTTGTAAATTATTGATCTCTTGTGAGTGTCCGTTCATTATCCAACGAATATTGGCAAAAGATACTTCTTGTTGCAAAACAGCGGAATATTTATGGGCTAAAGCAATTTCTGCATCTTCTTGTAGTGAAACGTATTTGGCGAATGCACTGCCTATTAAAATACCCAACATGACTAGAACGACGATTAATTCCACTAGTGTGAAACCTTTATTGTTGCGCAAAATATTTCCTCAAACTGATAATTAGTAGCACTTCATCACTGGTTTGACCACGCTGCAATAATTAGACATTTGTAAAGTGTTATTTAAGAAATAACAATGAGGTAAATTGAATATCTCGACTATAAGGTGATGAATATATAGATTTTATAAGGCTATGCTCAATATCGTCTGTTAGTGATTTTCAACTCGATTTAACGTCATCTCGCTGGTTTTTCCATATTGAGTCCAAGTGCCATTTAAGGTGTCACCGTCTATTGTAGCTTGATATATACCATCGACAATTGGGGCTTTGATGAGCAGAGTATTTCCATCAATAATGGTTTCTGATGTCGCTATAAAGGTATCTTGATCTAAGCTATCAATAGAACTGACAATGCCTTGCTCTGTTTTCTTTATGTGAAAGAGCACTCTAAGGCCATTGTCATACCATTTTTTACCTAATGCGCCATGCCAGTCTCCTATAAAGCTCTCTTCTTTAATCTTGATATTTTTTACGGATATTTTTTGTTTGACCGGTGGCTTTTTTCGTAAAGTTAGTGGGGTTTTATCGCCATATTGTGTCCAGATACCTATTATTTTACCATCAGTGAATGTAGCAACGTATTCACTTTCAATATCAGGCATACGAATAATGAGAGAATTCTTATCAATAATGGTCTTTAGATCTGAAAAAGTAGAGCCTTGATCTAAGCTTTTTATCGTACTAATAAATCCCTTATTGGTCTTTTCTATCTTGAAAGCTAACCGCAAACCATCGTCATACCAAGTTTCGCCTAATACGCCATGCCAATTGCCAACAAAGGAGTTACTTTGTTCAGAAGTTGGGTTCTCTTGGGTTAAAGCATGACAAAGTAATGGGCAAAGCAGTAGTGCTGTAAAAATAAATCGAGACAACATGATGAATTCGAGTAAATAGTGGCGAACGAAGAGTCACTATATGATTTCTAAAATCGCTTTACAATGATATGGCAGCACTAATCCCAACTATCAGGGATAAAGAGATAACCTTGTCCTCTTACGGTGACAATTCGAGTCGACATGGACGCGCTATCTCCCAATTTTTTACGCAAATTGGCCACTCGAGTATCAATAGTTCTGTCCATGCCATCATACTCAATACCGCGCAGTGTTTTGTAGATAAAATCTCTCGATAAAATTTCTTCTGGGTGCTCGGCAAGTAGATGAAGCAAGCTAAATTCACCCGTTGTTAATACGATACTTTCATTATTTAGTGTGACTTGCCGTTTTGAAGTAGAGATGAGTAATTGCCCAAAAGTTATATTTTTATTGGTATTATTTGGCTCTATGTCGTTGCTTATTGTTGTTTGTGGTGTAGAACGTCTTAATAACATTCTAATTCTGGCAAGTAAGACTCTTGGCTGGATAGGTTTAACAATAAAGTCATCAGCTCCTAGCTCGACACCGGCGACATGATCCATATCATCATCACTGGCGGTTAAAAATAGAATACTGCCAGTAAATTGAGCGCGTATTTCACGGCAAATGGTTAAACCATCTTTGCCTGGGAGCATTAAATCGAGAATAACAATATCTGGCTGCTGTGATAAAATAGCATCAGTGGCGATACTCCCATCGCTGATCACTGTTACGATAAAACCCTGACGTTGCAGATATAGCTCAACTAATGAAGATAATCTATTGTCATCTTCCACTAAAATGATATTTGCCATGATATTCACAAACTTATTAGTTTAAACTTCAATTTTAATTATTATTCTAACTAAGTATTCAACAGCTTTGTAGATTAATTATCGAATACTTTTATAAATAATGGGTTGATTTTTCATTGTTTATTTAATCAATTGGTAATTGCACAACAAATCTGGCACCACCAATAGGAGCCTGTTCAACAAAAACAATGCCACCATGAAGTTGAATAATTTGTTTAACAATAGCCATACCCAACCCATAACCCCCTGTAGTTTTAGTTCTACTATTATCTAATCGTTTAAACGGCATAAATACACACTCTCGGTCTTTTTCAGCGATACCTTTACCGTCATCATCAATGAAAATAAGGCATTTATCTTTTTGCAGCTCTACGGATATTTGGATGTGGCTGGTTGCGTATTTCTCTGCATTTGACAATAAATTACCCAGAGCCCTTTCGATACTTTTAAGATCAAAGTTAAGGTATTGCAAATTAGGCTCTGCTTGGCACCAATTATTATCATATTGAAAATGGTGATTACTGTCGAACAGTCTAGCTTTTATGACATTGTTCAAACTGACATCTAATGAATGTTCGCTTTTTGTTATCGTAGTATTTTTTTGCTCTAATCGAGCGTAATTTAAAATTTCATCAACTAATGCAGACAATTCTTCAATATCGTCTGAAATACCGTGAATGTATTCTTTTCGTAATAACTCATCTTTTTCTTGGTACATCAAATCAAGTTGAAAACGCACTCGTGCTAATGGCGTTCTTAGCTCATGGGCGACTGCGTTGGTTAAATCTTTATGGCCAACTAACAGGCTTTTTATTCTATATGCCATTGAATTAAACGATTGATTTAAATCACCAATTTTATTGACCATTTTCTCAGACACTTTGGTTTCTAAATCACCTTCACCAAATTCTATGGCTGCTTTATTCAGTTTATTGAGCTTACGCTGTAAATTTAACATCCATAAAAATGTCAAAAATACCACAAGGTAGTAAATAGACCTGTCATAAACATCACTAAATTTCAGTAAGGGTTGGTAGGTTTTTGTTGGTCCTACTCTGACAATGGCATCAATGTTTTCAAGCTTGTAAAATGCCATATTTTCATTGGGATCAGCAATATAGATATTGTTTTCATCAAAGGGTGAGGAGCCATCTTCTGTTTCAAATCCTTTGTTTTCTAAAATCTGAATAGGCATGTTCGATGTTCGGGGATAGTTTGCAATCACATCATTAAATGATTTTTCATCAAGGTTTTGCTGTAATTGTTCAACGAGGTAGAACAGGCCAATGTCATCTTTGGTTTTATCTTTAACCACCATTTCACGGATCCAATGCTGAGAAGCAAACTCCCCATGAGTGAATACAATTAAAAATAACATCACATAAAAACTAAGAAACAACCTGATCATGGTATTTACCCTGTAGCTCACCAATACACCGCCAACAGTCTCTATCCTAAAAGGTTTGATTTGACTAAACCAGTAATGCTTTGTCTTGAATTGTCTTAAAACACAGACTCAAGACATAACCAAGACAAATTGAAGACAATGTTACTGAGGAAGTAACTTCACTTGTTATTGATAATGCTCGTCATCAAACAGAAAGGAAGTCACTATGAAATTTACTAATACACTTAAATCGAGCTTTATTGTTACCACACTATCTCTTACGCTAGCTGCCTGTGGAGGAGGTACCGATTCGCCTGATCCACCGCCGCCACCTCCTCCTCCACCACCAGTTGTTGATTATCAGGTCGTTATCAATGATCTCATCTCGGATGAAATACCAGGCATTGTGTTATTGGTAGAATCGGCAGAATCTCGATTCATAGGTAGTGCCGGAGTTTCTAATCTGGAAACGCAACAGGCCATGCAAGTAAGCGATATGATGCCTACTGCTAGTACGGGCAAAAAAATGATCGCCTTGCTTGCTGCACAACTAGCAGACGAAGGTGTACTCAATCTTGATGACACCTTAGACATTTGGCTGAGCGAAGACATTTTGTCACGCATCCCTAACAGCCATCAAATGACGTTACGTCAATTATTAAATCATACCAGTGGCGTGTTTCATTACGACGAAGTGGATGATGGTCAAGCGTATATCAGTTTATTACTTTCTGAGCCAGATGTACCTAAAACTGACATCGACTTTATCGAATTAATATTTGACCACCCAGGATACTTTTTACCTGGCGAAGGCTATCAATACTCAAGTTCAGGCTATTCGCTAGTTGCATTAGTTTTGGACAAAGCATTGGGAGAGCATCACTCTATTGCGATGCGTAATCGCTTTTTTGACCCGTTAGGCATGACATCAACTTATTATAAAGGTAGCGAAGCTTCAATGGGGGACTTTATCTCTGGATACTTAACCACAGATGAAGGTGATTTGTTTGATACTCGTCCATTCTTGATTAACGCGAGTGAAGCCGGATCAACGGTAATTTCAAATGTTGAAGACATGGCTACTTTTTTTAAGACATTAATGACTGATGATAGTTTTGTTAACGATGCAGTGAAAGAGATGATGTTAGGTGAAGACAATCGTTTAGATCAAGGGGACGAAGCATTTGGTATCGCTAAGTTCACTATGAATGGTTATACCGGCTATGCTCATGCAGGTTTAACTTTTGGTTATACCGCGCAAAGCATATACATCCCAGATACTGATACTAGTATTGTACTTTTCTTTAATTGTGGAAATGGTGGTATCAACGCATGTTCAACCACATTTGATGGCTTGATTCAAACCGTTACCGATGAAGAATTGAAGTAATTTTATACCAAACCATCAATATTAGCGGCTCTCAGCTGAGGGCCATTAATAATCTATCTATTCTGTAAACCAAAGTCAGAATATATTTAATAATTAGCGAGAATAAAAATGATTTTAATGAGAAATTTAGCGATAGTTGCATGCCTATTAGCCGTGACAGCATGTTCAAGTATTAATTCAGCAACCGTAGGGGAATTAAACATTGAAAAGGGTACTTCATATAGTGGTCAGGTAGTGAGCATTGAGCAAACTAAATTGAATGCCAATTTTTCTAAGCGACTTACCGGTGCAACTATAGGACACTTTGTTGCTGTAGGAATGGGGGCGAATAGCAGTCTCAAATTCGTCAGTGCCATGGCGGGAGTTGCCATTGCCAATAAAGAATATGGACAAGTAGTTGATTTAATCGAAGTACAATCAATAGAAGGACAACGATACCAAACGCTCGTGCCTCAGGGCTATTTTTCTACCAATGAAAAGGTTACTTTTACCGCAGAAAGAACTACCATCCATTCCATTGTTCGAGGAAAGGGATGAAAATGAGAGTTATTACCACGATATTTGTTGTTTTGAGCCTTTTCGGTTGTAGTTTACAGCCGAGCATTCAGATCATATCAACAAAATTTGGTGAGTATAGTTATCAATTATCAGGGGAAGGCAAACCTACCATCATATTAGAGTCTGGTATGGGGGATGATATGAGAACATGGCAGTCAAGTTTTGCGCGTTTCGAAGAGAATTCACAGGTATTGGCGTACAATCGAGCTGGTTTTCCAGGAAGTAGTAGTAAAAATAGCCAAAGAGATGGACACACCATCAATCTTGAACTTCGTGAATTATTAAAAGAGCTAAATATACCACCACCGTACATTTTAGTTGGTCATTCCCTTGGTGGTTTATACATGAAATTGTTTGCTAATACTTTTCCTGATGAGGTTGCAGGGGTAGTATTTATTGACCCAACACACCATGAAATGCGAGAGATATGCAAAAATCCAGATGGAGAATATTGTGTTAACGAAATACCTTGGTGGGCAAAGATTTTGTATCCTGATGCATTGGCTAACGAATACCGGCAATTAGATCGAAGTTTAGAGTTATCCCGTAATGTGAACAACTTTCCTGAAGTTCCTGTGGTAGTCGTAAGTTCAGGTAAAGTTCCAAAGGGTCTCAATAAAACGGATGATGAGTGGGTGGAGAGTCAAGGTTGGCAAAAATACTTTACTACGCTTGCTCCTTTTTCAAAACACATCATTTGTCGTTCTTGCGGGCACCATGTGCACCAAGATAGACCCGCGTTAATCTCAGAAGCGCTGGAATGGGTGTTTAAAAATGGCAATTTTAAAAATTAAGCGACACGGTGATGTGATGAAATTTAGTTGGAATATCTACATTTTTACTTTGTTATGTATGGGAGTTGCCCGAACGGCGGAAAGACTAATACATGATAGTGGAGGTCTTGCTAGCCAGTACCTACCGGTGATTCTATGTTCAATTTTTAGTCTTGGGGTTTATGGCGCGGTTAATAAAAAAATCCTATTGAATATACGGTTTTGGCAATGTTTTTACATGTTCTCTATCATGATGAGTATTTCACTCTCACTTTTTGCGTTCTATCTTGCTTTTTCAGTAGGTGGAAGTTCGTTATTGTGGCCTGCTGTAATCGTTTTTGTTATCTTATTTATTATTCCAGCTCAAATTAAAATAAAGGACTATAGCTTTAAATCACCTCAAATTTGGTAGATTGTTCATCAAGAGTTCAAATACATTAGTGGTAGGGAGCATACTTTAAAACTGTAACGTTGAGATTGCCGATTTTGTTGATAAAAATTTAGAGAATTTAAACAAAATAAACGCTATGCAGAGCTATTATCTCAATAAGACAAATTCAGTAAGGGTTTAAGCAATAACAAGCCTTGTACTATTTCCTCTTCATTTTGTCCGGCAAATCCTAAGCGAATAAGTTGATCTTTATCTTGGCCTTCATTCTAAATTAATTGAGTTTTCAGCGTTCACATTGTCGGATTTTTTTACATTGAGGTACGTTGATTCATTTTAGTTTTTCTCTATGCTGTAAAAATAATTTCAATTCAACTGCTTAGGTCTTACTGTGGTTAGTGGCGTGTAACTTGCTTTGTAAATTAAACTGGAGTTCTGAATATATAGTCAGATGAAATACTAACCGTCTGTATATGCAGTACTTGTAATTTATTTTGTTGTTAGAGGTATTGTTATGTTAAAAGGATTTGCATTCGCAATAGTGTTGATTTTCTCTTGTGTGAGCTTTTGTACTCAAGCTTCACTGATTACTATTACGGCTGAAGAGATTGGTAATGATGTTGTTTTTAATGTGTCAGGTTCAGTTGACCTTACTAACATGAACAAAATAACTACAACTAATAACAATTCAATTTTAAACTTAGGCGCGGGCTATGTTGTCTTTAGCCCTATTGGCGGTGCCCAAGCTGATTTTTATGCTTTTAGTGGTGAGAGCCTGCCAGTGTTCACATTAGTAAACAGTTTTCCTACGGGTCACGTTGGCGATATTTTTGGTTTTTCTGGTTATAACCCGATAGGGCATTTTTTGGCTCTTAATGTCGGCTATCAATCGGGAACATCCATAAATATTACTTCTACGTTTGCTGGAGAAAACTTCAATAGTATGGGGCTGATATCTGGTTCATATAATTATAGGTTCGCAAACAATACAGCGATCTTTGATATCAATGCCAGTAGCGTGCCTGAACCTAGCTCTTTGGCTATTTTTTCGCTGGCATTGTTAGTTTTACTCAATCACAAACAAAGAATAGGTTAAGTTGGCAATGCTTAAATATTTCCGGCTTGAAGTTGGCATATTTATTCGACAAACGCGATTCAAAGCTATTATCTCAATAAGACAAATTCAATAAGGGTTTAAGCAATGCCAAACCTTGTACTATTTTTTCTTCATTTTGTCCGGCAAATCCTAAGCGAATAAATTGATCTTTATCTTGGTTTTCTTCTAAATGAAATGCGTTTTCAGCCAACAGGAAAATCCCTTTCTCTCTCGCCAAATGAGCAATGTGTTGGGCATTGTTACCAACATTTACCCATAAAGCCATACCGCCTGGCGGGATGGTAAATTCAATATTAACACCTTGTTCTTTAAAACTATTTAGCTGCTCAACCATGCACTTTCGTCTTTTCTGATAAATGCGGGTCGCTTTGCGTAAATGACGTTCAAACGCGCCATCTTTCATCCACCGGGCAATGGCATCTTGTAATACCACATTGGCTTTATGGTTCATCAACGTTCGGTAACCAACTATGTGTGAAGCCAAGGACTTATCCACAGCAACAATACCTAATCGAATCCCTGGAAACATAATTTTAGAAAAGCTAGAAAGGTAAATTACCAAGCCTGAAGGATCGTTTGCGGCCATTGGTGCAAGCGGTTGACTGTCATAATGGAATTCGTGATCGTAATCATCTTCAATAATAGGAATATTATGTTGCTGAGCAAGTTGATAAATCTTCATCCGTTGAGCTACGGGCAAAGTAGTTGTAGTAGGATATTGGTGCAAAGGCGTTAAATACAAAAGCCTGATTTTATGCTCTGTTATTAATTGTTCAAGATGATCTACATCAATACCTTGATTGGTTTGTTTTACACTAATTAATTCGGCACCGGCATTTCTCAATGCTAACCAAGCAGGCCGGTAACCTAAGCCCTCAACGGCAACCTTATCACCGGTAGTTAATAATATTTGCGCGATAATATATAACGCTTCTTGAGTACCATTTACGACAATAATTTCTTTATCGGTAATTGATCTCACTCTTCTTAGGTAAGTACTCACTTCTTCGATAAAGGATGGTAAGCCATGGTTTTCACCATAATTTAATTCATGTATAGCGGGTCTATTTAAGGCATCGTTCATATAACCTTTAAATTCATTAAAAGGAAATAATGTTATGTCAGGGTTACCGCCAGCAAAGTTAAATGGATACTGCCCTGCAGGGCGTTGGAATTGTGATTGATGCTGCTTAATTAATCGCCACTGATGTTGCGGTGAGTTGTCTTGGCCGTGGTTATCACCTGTAGAGGAATGACAGATAGGTAGCGAGGTAGCAACAGAATAACCTTGCCGTTCTTTCGTTTCTACCCAACCTTGGGCGACTAATTCATTGTATGCAGCCATTACGGTATGACGATTAACTGATAATTGCTCGGCAAGGGTACGGGCTGAAGGAAGTTTTTCTGCGGCCGCAACGGTATTATTGCTGATCGCTATTCTAATGGCATCAGCAATTTTCAAATAAAGCTTTTGTTGGCAGTCATCCAAGGTAAGGTTGAGTGTTTTCACTGGTATAACAATAATATTAAATCTGGTTGTTTTGTTTATACCATAATAAGAGAGAATATCGGTAATGAAATTTATGGAGAGTAAGCAATGTTTCTACCAAAACCAATTACCTTAAAGACTGATAAAGTGACTTTATGTCCGTTAAGTCTGGAGCACTTAGACGCCTTTTATCAAGCAGGCTCTTTTCCTGAAGTTTGGCGTTGGTCGCTACCCGATAAGTGTACTTCAATAGATGCCACTAAAACGTGGTTGCAATACTCTCAAGAGATGATGGAAAAAGGTGAACATGTGCCTTTTGCTATTTTCGATAATGACAGTGGTGAGTTTGTCGGCAGTAGTCGTTACTGCACAATAAAGCGTGAAGACAGAAATATTGAAATTGGCTTTACCTTTATTACTCCGAAATTTCAGCGTAGCCATATTAATACTCATGCAAAATATTGTTTATTAAAACATGCTTTTGAAGACCTTGATGCTATTAGGGTCGAATTTAAAACCCATGAAAATAATGACAAATCACGCAATGCTATCGCAAGACTCGGGGCTAAATTTGAAGGCATATTACGCAATCAACGTATTTTATCCGACGGTAGTTTTCGTAATACGGCGATTTTTTCCATCCTAGATACTGAGTGGCAAATCGTTAAAGAAAAATTATTAACAAAAATGACTAAATCATATGAATAAGTTAACAGCGCAAGAAGAAAAAATTGTTAAGTCGCATGCTTTTGCGCAAATTATGTCATCACAAGTTAATAAAGATGGTTTTGCTGAGATAAGTTATTGTCCTTTGCAGTTACTTGATAACAACAAATTTCTAGGACATTTAGCGCGCAATAACCCGCTATTCAAAGTGATAAATGACACTTCAATGGTCAAGGTTATTTTTAGTGGGCCACATGGCTATATATCACCACGTTGGCATAGTGAACAAGTGGTGCCGACGTGGAATTACGCTTCGGTGTCGTTAACCTGCAATATTAATATTATCAACAGCAGTAGTGAAAAGTTACAAGCCATGCAAAGCTTGAGTAAACACTTTGATCCGCAGTGGAGCTTCAATGAATTTAATCGTGAAGGGAACGAGCGTATGGTGCAACAAATGTTATCTGCTATAACTGTTTTTACCTTAGACATTGTTGATGTAAAGAGTAAGTTTAAATTATCACAACAGCGTTCAACCGCTTGTCGAGAAGCTCTGCAAAATAACTTAAAACTAACTGGCTATCCAGAATTAGCAGAAATACAATTGTGGTAGTTTTTAGCTATAAATCATCATTACTTCGAGTTTTGAAAATCATCACTCGCCGCAAAAAGCGCATAGCCTGCTACCATTGCGCGAACACAATCACCTGGTGTTGGTCCGCCATTCCAAATACCTTGGCACGGTTTGTCAATTAGCTCGGCATGGTTTTTATTGACCCATTCGCGCGCGGTCCAAAAAACGTCCAAGTCATTTGAGCTGGTTTTTACCAATACTATTTTTGCTTCGGAAAAACTAATCTCAAAGGTATCGGTGACATTAAAATCAATCCCGAGTGCGAGCATTAAATCATCTTGAACAGTAATAGAACAACTAACGACATTTAATTTCTTAGCTACGCACGGTAATCGTTTGATGATTTTATAGTGTCCTCCTTCTGCCCAACCCTGATAAAAAACCACAGATGGAATTGAACTCTGAGCCGTCAACAGCGCTGCTTCGAGTGTAGCTTTATGAAATGAATAGAAAGCATCTATTAGCTTTTCTGAGACCTGTAAATTACGGTGATTAATAGGATCGTCATTTGTCTTCGCAAATGTGAAAGTGGTGGTTAGCAAGACAATTAATAATAAGCTGATAAGATAGCGCATAACACAGAGACCTTTTTTTAGATGGCTTGGGAGTAAAGATTTTAGATACGCTTGAAAAGGTTTATGGTATAGGAATTTTACCCGACGGTCATGTTTTTACACTTTTCTAATATCAGCTCCCTTTAATAGCATCTAAGTCGATAACTCCGATACTTTGACGCGCTACTTCTATACTTTATTATTAACTGACTCTTGTAGATAATATTGTGATTTTATTGCCTAGCACGCTCAGGGCAGTTGAAAATTTAAATATGACATATGTACCAAAAAATCATCCGTCTCAGTGGTTTTATTACATGATTTAGGTAAAAATTTACTGGTAGACCGATTTGGCTGGTAGTTATGGTCTATATTAATAATTATTGTAAGTAAATTAGCAGCGGCTTGATGATGAATGAGAAAAAATTTCAAATACTGACAACGGCGATGACAATGTTTTATCAGCATGGCATTCATGCGGTAGGTATTAATGAGATCATCAAAAAATCAGGTGTCGCTAAAAAAACTATGTACAACCATTTTGTCAGTAAAGAAGCGCTTATTGTTGAGACCTTAGAATTAAGGAGTGAGCATTTTATTGATTGGCTTTATACCTTGATGGAGTCCGCTGACGTAGGTAGGGATAGTATTATTTGTTTGTTTGAAGGACTAAACGATTGGTTTAATGACAAGGTTGAAGAACTTGGTGCTTTTAGAGGCTGCTATTTTACCAATGCTAGCGCTGAATATAGCGACGAAAATTCACCTATTTACCAAGCTTGTACTGAGCATAAAAACCATATTATGGTGCTGATATCTACTCAGTTAGCTTACTACTTGACTGATTCTGAAAAAATACAACAACTTGCCGAGCAACTTTGCATGCTAAAGGAGGGGGCTATTAACCATGCTTTAGTGAAAAACGACAAACAAGCGGCGTTAAAAGCTTTAACTGCTGTGAAAATTTTATTAGCGGATAATTAACTTTTCTTGGTGGTTGCTACTAAGGATCTGATATGAAAAATATTGCATTAAACTCAACCATCACTTGCCCTGCTTGTGGTTATAGCAAAACCGAAGTTATGCCAACTAATGCATGCCAATGGTTTTATGAGTGTGAAGGTTGTAATAAATTGTTAAAGCCTCTGCCGGGAGACTGTTGTGTCTATTGTTCTTACGGCACAGTTAAGTGCCCACCCATTCAAGAAGGTAGTTCTTGCTGCGTGGGCTAATATTGCTAGATCAATTTTAACGTTTAAAGAGTTGCGTGTGGTCCAAAAACTTCATAATGGATGTTCTCTTCATTTGCTCCTAAGTTAAGTAATTGTTGTTTGGCAAACTGCATAAAAGGAGTAGGCCCACACATATAAAAATTCCCTTCTTGTATGGGTAAATCGATTAGGGATAAATCCATCATGCCATGATGAATATGCTTTTGCGCAACGTCTTCATTTCGATACCAAATATTTTGCTGCCATTGATGTTTATTGATCAATTCGGTTGTGCGTTTAGCAAAGGAGTGTTGTTCGGTATTTTCACAGGCATGTAAGTAATGCACAGCTTGGTCATGCCCTTGTTGGGCGAAGCTTTCTAACATGGCTTGCATTGGGGTAATACCAACACCAGCTGAAATTAATACCGAAGGTGCTTGGCGATCTATAAAGAAAAAATCACCTGCAGGGGCATATAAACTCACTTCATCCCCAACATTAATACAGTCGTGTAAATAATTAGATACTTTTCCTGGCACGTTTTGAACTTCACGTTTTACGGAAATACGATAAGTTTTCCCGTTAGGTTTATCTGATAGTGAATATTGGCGAATTTCTTTGTGATCGTTGCCTGTCGGCGTAACTTCAATACCTAGGTATTGCCCTGGTGTGAAATCAATCACTGCTTGTTGATCAATCGGGGCAAATATAAAGCTTTTTACCAACTCTGATTCAATGATTTTATCGATGACTTTAAAAGTTCGTTTACCGCTCCAGCCACCTACTGTTTCAGCTCTTTGCTGATAAAGCTCGGACTCTCTACCTATGAATATTTGCGCTAAGAACTGATAGGCAGCGATCCATGCTTGTTCAACATCTGCGGTAAAGTCATCTGGGGCTAATTCACGCAATGTTTCGATTAAATGATGACCGACAATCTGATAATGGTCTGCTTGAATATTAAAACTGGTATGTTTTTGAGCGATACGTTCAACCGCCGTTGATAATGCGGCCAAATTTTCTATATTTTTTGCATAGGCGGCAATGGCTTCAAATAATGCGACTTGCTGCCGTCCAGTATGTTGATTAGACATATTAAAGATGTCTTGTAATTCAGGGTTGTGTGAAAACAATCGTTGATAAAAATGTCCGGTTAAAGCTGAGCCTGCATTTTCTAAAAGAGGGATGGTGCTTTTTATAATATTGATGTGCTTATCAGTTAACATGGTTACTCCTAAATGAACTGAAATGAAAATAAATTGGTTTTGTCGATGTATTTAGCGAAAGTTCTTTTCGACTTTTTTACTGATCAGAATTGGGAAATATACTTTTAAAAACAGTACTCCAGCGACCAGCCATAAAAATGCACTACTGTTTAAAGCGAACAGTGGTAAATCAAACAGGGGTAATATCACTCGAGTAAAAGCAGAAAGAAAAATAGCGAAGAAAATCCATGGTACGAGCTTATTGGCTATCAAAGCTCTGCCCGTATGACCGAGTGATACTCGGCACATCATCGCAAAAATCATTAGACCCATCGCTGCAATGGTGATGACATGCAGCGCGTGAGAGAAATTGATAAATGGTGTGAAACTATCGAAGGTTTGATAACTTCCCCCGAGCAATATCAATCCCAAACCAAGTGAGAAATAGGATAAGTGTAATGACCATAACAACGGGATGTTGACTGTTGCCTTACTGCGCCAATAACTTTGTCTAAATATATGTAATAGACCGGAAGCGACCATTAGCCCTGCTGGAGTAAAAGGTAACTTAACAAACCCAGAGCTAAAAAATACCAATACACCCAATAATGAAACCAAAGTTAATAGTGGAGTGAGCCATTGGGGGATAGTGATCGGTTCAAGCTTCGCCCCTGATACGGTAAAAAAAGGGATCACACGTCCACCTAACACTCCCATCAACAAACAAAACATTAATACACTGGTGCGAGCAACATGCCGGCTTAATTCGCTATCACCATGTAAATCAAGCACTACTAGGCTGATATTGAGCAACATCATGGCAATAAACAGTGGAATAAATATATAGTTTCGACGATTTTGACTACTTAACACTAACCGAGTAAATACTATGATTGAGCCAAACCACCATAGTGTTTGTAAGGCGATGGCACTATAAATATAAGCAGGCTGATTAATCAGTAAACATACCCGGACAAGTAGCCAAATCACTATCAAGGTGAGTAATGGCAATCCTTTAATGCTTGGCTTACCTGTCCATGTTTGAGCGGCGGTTAAAATAAAACCCACAGCCACTGTTGCAGCAAAACCAAACAACATTTCATGAATATGCCAAGTGGTAGGAGAAAGGCCGCCTGCTGAAAAAGTAAAATAACCATTTAAATACGCCGACCAAAAACTAAGTGCAACTATTGAGCAAATAACGGCGAGTAAAAAATAGCTTCTAAACGCTAAATCTAGTACCGGATGTTGGCTGAGTCTATGTGCCCAATGGCGGTCTGGCATTGGTTCGTTTGCTAACTGTGCTAATTCGGGATCTTCAATAGTAAGCATATTAAAAAGTCCTTTTACCAAAACCATGTAAAGCAACACAGCGCAATACGTAGCCAATTTTCAATAACCCCGCAAAAACAATCGTGGCAATGTGAGCGGAGATTTGTGTCGCTATGGTGAATAGCTCATCAAAACCAAAGGTAATAGTGATGCATGACAAAACTACGATAAAAGATATCAACATCAAATAGTTGCCTGTAACTAGGCACTTTTGAAAACTTAAAGCGTTATCTATTTCTGGTAGGTGATTGGCAATGGTAAATTGTGAATACATATTGAACTCCGTTGTTATTACTGAAGACAATTGCAACTCGAATGCCAAGATTTTTTATCCATATTAATCAGTAATTTAATCTTTTTTGTGATATTTATGAAGTCATAATGACTACGGTGTGTGGTAGTCATTATGACTCAATCGTGTTATTTTGTTGCTGTGTAAATACATAGGAACAACCAATGAGCCAGATATCATCAACCGCGATTATTGAATTAGCGTTAGACCTTGCCAGTAGTTTAAATAGCAAAAATCGCTATCATCGATTGTTGGATACGGTTAGAAAAACTATCCCATGTGACGCTGTAGCGTTGTTGTCGTATCATGATGATGTACTTAAGCCCATTGCTTTACAGGGATTAAGTCGAGATACCTTAGGCAGACGTTTCTATGTTGCTGAGCACCCACGCTTTGCCGAGTTATGTCAGTCAAAACAACCTATTCGTTTTGCGGCGGATTCCCCTTTGCCTGATCCCTATGATGGTTTGTTAGTGGATCGCGGTGGTGATTTACCTGTGCATGCATGTATGGGACTACCACTTTATTATGATGACAAACTGCTGGGATTATTAACGGTCGACAGCTTAACGCCACATGTTTTTGACGATATCGCTGAGCAAACCTTAGCGGTGATTTCAGCCATTGCGTCGGCCACCCTTAATACCGCGTTTTTAATAGAGCAGCTTGAAAGCAAAGCCGATCATTCACAACAGGTTGTCGCGGAATTAACGGAACAAGCATGGAAACGTGATGGTGGTGAACTCATTGGTGAGAGCTATGTTATGCAACAACTTAAACAAGAGTTAGAAATTGTTGCTTCATCTGATTTCACTATCTTAGTGTCGGGTGAAACAGGGGTGGGTAAAGAGTTAGTAGCCCGTACTTTACATCAAAAATCGTTACGAAAACATGGCCCTATGGTCTATGTTAATTGTGCTGCTTTACCTGAGAATTTAGTTGAAAGTGAGCTGTTTGGTCATGTAAAAGGAGCATTTACTGGTGCTGATAAAAACCGTGCGGGTAAGTTCGCCTTAGCTGATGGTGGCACCTTATTTTTAGATGAAATTGGCGAATTACCACTTAGCGCACAAAGTAAAATTCTCCGAGCCATTCAAAGTAATGAAATTCAACCAGTAGGGCAGGACAATGTTGAACAAGTAAACGTGCGTATTGTCGCTGCAACCAACCGAGATTTAAAAAAAGAAGTAACTGAGGGGCTATTCCGTGCTGATTTATATCATCGTTTAAGTGTTTACCCTATTACCGTTCCACCATTGCAGGAACGTGATGGAGATGTTGCATTACTCAGTGGTTTTTTTGTTGAGGTGCTCAGGCGAAAACTGGGTATTGGTCAATTAAGAATCACTTCCAATGCAATTAACCATTTAGAACAATATAGCTGGCCGGGAAATGTCAGAGAGTTAGAACACGTATTAAGTCGAGCGGCATTAAAAGCAAAGTCGCGCCAACGAGGTCTACCCATGATTGCCATCGATACCATTGATTGTGGCGCTTTAATAAGTGTTCAAAGTGAAGAGGGCGCAGCAATGATTGAACCGTCTTCAACACTGCCAAACAACACTAATATAACTGATAGTAACAATTTAAAAGAAGCAACCGAGCATTTCCAACGTCAACTTATCACTAAGACGCTAAAACAAGAACAAGGCAATTGGGCTGCAGCAGCAAGGCGACTTTCAACAGATAGAGCGAATTTGAATCGAGTTGCTAAGCGTTTAGGGATCAAAATAGTGAAGTTGGTTCGCTAATGATAAAAAGTAATATCACAATATTTATCAATCATGGGCCATTGGCTATCTTCTTTTATAATAAGGATAGAAAAATAAAAACAAACCCGTGATAGAGAGTATCAAAAGTACGATACCGGATGGTAGCATTAACCACAAATTGGCATTGTCTTGGAAAAAAGTGCCGTCATGTAGGCTCTCAATAAAGTCAGAACGTCGATAAGCCACTTGTAAAATTTCAGCCGTTTTACTGTCGAGCTGTATTTCCCATTGGTTATTAGCTCTCACTTTTATAACACCTTTGTTTGGCCTAACATCTAAACGGTCGATGTCTTGCCAAGATTTGATTTGTGCTTGTTCTACTGTTGATACTTGTTTGATTATTTGTTCAAAGGCAATGGTGGGGATTTTTGCACTACCTCTTTGAGTTTCTGGTTGCAGGTAGGCAAACTCTTTGCGGATCAGTAATAAAATCCCCGTCACTATGACTATCAGTACGGGAAGGGCAATAATAATACTTCCCCATTTATGAACTTTTCTATTAATACGAATAAATGACATTAATTTTTTACTATCGGGTTAATTGTCCAGCGTTCAAAAACACCCTCACTGGTCATGGTCGCAATTTCTTTAGGTTTGATTAGTTGAATATCGATAACCGATGAGCGGTAGCTTTCTCCTGTTATAAAGGCTTGCCACTCGCCGAGTAATTCGCCATCTTTTACCTGCCAAAGTTGTAATTTTTGTTTGGGTGATGCACTTAATAACCATTGGTTTTTATTAACAAAAACAGCATCATTAAATTCAAGGAATTTTAAATTAGAGCTTAACTCAGAGAACTTTTTACCTATTTTTAATAACCAAAAGAAGCGATCTTTAATGGCATCTAAAGTGAAGGCCATTTTGGCATCAGCGCTCATTGTTACGTGATTGACTCTAGATTTATGGGTAAAGGTTTGTACAACATCACCATTGGCAGTTTTCCATAACACTGCGGTTTTATCACTTGAACCGGTAAAGGCTTTGCTGCCATCAGCAGAAATACTGACACTGTTGATGTCTAACCGATGTGGTTTATAGGTGGTGATGTTATTGCTTTTAATTGAAACAATACTGGCTTGGCCAGTACGAAAGCCAAAGACTAAGGTGTTTTCATCTTCAGACATCGCGATATCGTTAATAATATTATCCCCTGAATTCCATACAGTAATTAAACGTCCAGATTTGAAATCATATAAATGCACATTAATTCGATTTGAAGTATAAAAATATTTGTTATTTTTTGAAATGCCAAGTAACTCAATTAACTGCGCTTCTAATCCTTGTAAACAGTCATATACTTTTTTGTTTAAGTTGTTATCCCACAAGCAAATCTGCTTATTGTCGCTTAATAAAGTATATTGCCCATCCAATGAAATATCTGCAGCTTTGACCACAGTTTGGCTATACCTTTGTTGAACGGTAGACTTTGATGTTTGAACATTACTGCCGAAACAGCCAGTAAGCATGAAGGTGGTAAAATAGATTAATAGATATTTCATCTTGTTTCCCTAGTTGTGCTTGATGAAGGTCAAGGGGGAAAACTGATCAGTAAACCACATCAATAATGCAAAGGTAGCCACGACCAACAATGGTGGAATGTTTAACGCAAAACTTTTCATTACTACTGTATTCTATGATTCAATATTGTCTAGAAAAGAGCATAACTGAAATAATTCAAGGCAGCTATAGTCAATTCACTTCAAGATGATCGAAAAAACGTTATCTTGAAGTGAAATTACCATAGCTTAATCAAAATGATATAAACCGAGACTAATAAGTGAAACGGTCGATTTGCTCAACTAATTTTGCTTGCACTTGTGAAAGCTCATTGGTTGCAGAGTGCAGTGAACTGGCTTCTTGCGCTAGCCTTTCTGCACCGTCATCCACTTGTTTCATGCCTTGTTGAACACTATTAGTAACTTGGGTTTGTTCTTCGGAGCCACTGGCAATTAAAGTATTCATATTGTTGATTTCATCAATTTTTTCATTGATTTCATTGAGTGAATCATTGGCACTTCTGGTGGTTTTAATGGTTTCACTGACCAGATCTTTACTGCGGTGAGTAGCATCAAAGGATGCTTGGGCTTGCTGCTGTAAGGAGCCAATAATGGTTTCAATTTCATTGGTTGAGTCATGCGTTTTACTGGCTAGTGCCCTAACTTCATCGGCAACCACTGAAAAACCTCGACCTGACTCACCAGCACGGGCTGCTTCAATAGCGGCATTTAATGCCAATAAATTGGTTTGCTCGGCAATGCCCTTAATTACGTCAAGTACTTTGGTGATATTTTGGCTTTCAATACGTAATTTAGAGACGATGTCAGCGGTACTGTCTAATTCTTGAAATAACAGATCAACTTTCTCAATATTGGTTTCCATTTGGGCGATACTGTCCATCGACAATTGATGCACGTTATTAGTATTTAAAGAGGTTTGTTCAGCATTTTGGGCAATATGCACAGTAGCTTCTTGCAATTGCGTTAAATGTTCAAGCGCATCTTTGGTTTGTAAACTCTGCTCTTTAGAGTCTTCATTGGTACTATCGCTGACACTTCTTACTCGTTCTGCAACATGTGATAATTCCTGATTTGCTTGGGCTAAAGCAGAAACAATAGATTGCACGGTATTGATAAAGTTGTTGAAATTTGTGGCTAATTGGCCTAACTCATCGTTTGACTCTACAGGAATGCGTTGCGTTAAATCACCGCCACCTTGTGCGATATCACCTAATACTGATGACAAATTTGAGAGGGGCTGAATGATAATCTTCCGTAAAAAGAATACCGCGACAATACTCAATAAAATGATGGTAATAAACAGTGCGATCAGTTTTTCGATCATAGCGCTATTTAATCGACTATCAACAATTTGATGAGAAAGTCCGATTTGCACAGAGCCAATTTTTGATTTATCTGTCCACAGCAGTGGTAAGGTAATTTGCTCATCGGCCTTTTTATTGAGGGTTGTACCTTGAGCCAGTACTTTATCTCGGTGATCGAGTACTTTGAGCGTGGCAACGGCTGAGTCTTTTAATACCGCATCCAGTATGCTTTTTATTAAAGGTTTGTCGTAAGCAAATACTGGCTCTTGGAAGATAACCGTTAATTGATTATTAATGACGGTGCGTTTTTCATCCCAATAGGCTTGCTCATTTGATTTTTGTGAATAATAACTAAAGCCCGAGACGAGCATTAATACTAAAACCGTAGATCCAACCAGCGCTAACAACATTTTTTGAGTAATAGATTGCATGATTAGTTTCCTTCAACTTCTAATGGGTCAAACCAAAGTTCTTTACGATTTATTGGTGTGTCTGCAGATAAGGTGGGATTTTCAATATTGAAAACAGTTCTATTTCTGACATCTGCTTTGCTAAGGGCATCTTTGACTGCCTCATCTTGAAAGAACAACTCGGTAAATTCACCCGTTTCTATCATCTCCTCCAGCAAAGCTGTAAGTTGATTGGCAAGTTCAGGGTTATCTTTCGATACAAAATAATAATTGGGCGCGGTGTAGCGGATAAGCACGTTTTTTTCGACGGCTAAGTTGAGCTCTTTATTATTGATGATCTCTTGCCAAGGTTCATGCAAGCCGCGAGGAAAGTAATCAAATCGTTCACCTTCTAACATAGGAAAAAGATTTTGATACTTTAATGTTTTTACCACAGGAATATCATTGTGTTCGAGGATTGCTGTGTCTGGCCATGTTTTGCCACTGCCAGCACGATATTTTTTGAGCTCGTTAAAGGCGGTGATGTTGGCAAAAATATTGACATTTTCACTTTTAACTAGCGGAATTCGCATGCCAAGCAAGCCGCGGAAAATTGGAATGTAAACGGCAAGAAATTCTTTTTCTAGTTCTTTGGAAGTCATCGACCAAAAGATATCAAGTTTGCCACTGAGAATATCTTGTTTCATGCGGTTAAAAGAAAGATCACCACCTTTGATGTCACTGTATGGATAAATGGGGGTAATATTTCCTCTTCGCATCACTTCCTTAAGTAAGGCCTGAGGCAATAAATTTTCCTCAGCTTTACCGGGCATGGCAACTGTTTGTGCTTGTGCAAAATTGACTACTAAAAGTGCCTGTAAAATAACGTAGCATAATAACCGCATAGAACTCCCATATATTTTGCTAAACTTTAGTTACCGTACTTGAAAGCGCTTACATATTAAAGTTAATTATATAATATAACTTTTAATTATATGATTATATTAGTAATAAAGTTTTAGCCATGTGTGTTTATATTTCTAGGTAAAGCATTATTTTGTACAAATGTACTTAGTAACAAACCTTGTTTTCGCAAATCTTACTAGAGAAATTTTCATCTAATTAGTATGGATTATAGATGAGGATTTATCGAGATGATTTATTAGGTTAATCATCAATCTATAGCAATATTGACCACTAAGTTACTAATAAACATAAATTAATAAAACATAGTCCTGAAATGTCAAAAGTCGAGCTGTGGTTTACAGCTCGACAGACGCTTTTTGTAAACTATTTATTCATCTTCAATCAGCTGTAATGTTGGTACTTTTAACTTAATCATCAGTTGATTAAATTTTGGTAGCAACTGTGTTTGTAACTCATCAAATAGAGCGAGTTGCTCGTTGATTTTTTCGGTGACCAATTCTTTTACTTCAAGTTGCTGTTTAGTGGGACGTTTATCACCATAGATAACCGAGCCGTATACTGAATTTAACTTATCATTGAGTTTTACTGGGAAACCCAATGGATCTTGTCGTGCCTTGCTCTTGGTTTGATAAAGGGTATTTTCAATGTTATGCATTTGCTCAAGCATCTCTTTAGCTAACGCTGATAAGGCCTGATAGTTTTTCTCATCGGCTATTTTTTCTTTAATGGTCTTGATAGATTTTTGTAACATACGGATATTAGCAATGGTTTTGTGGGTATTATCAAGTGTTTGCCATACTTCTTTGGCAAAAGCACTTTGCTGATTAAAATCATCGCTGGTTGCTTGTGTTCTTGGGTCTGCAAGAACAGTAAACGCATGTTGTTGCTTGATAGATGTTTCGTCATCTACACCATAAGTGAGTATTACTTGGTACTCTCCGGGAGTTACTTTATAACCTGACATCCGGTTAGCCCATAACATCATACCGTCAAAGCGGCGAGGGGGAGTGGTTTTCATATCCCAAGTAAAACGGTTAAAGCCTTGCTCAACTTTCAATAAGCGATGTTTCTCTTTGGCGGTGGTTGAAAATTCTCTTAATACTTTGCCGGTATTATCACTAAACGTTAAGGTCAGTGGTTTTTTATCGGCTTTGTCCTTTTCATGGGTATCTTTACTTAAAGGTATTTCAGGAAGATAAAAACTTACTTGCACACCATTGCTAATATTCTTACCTTTTGGACCCGGTGCAGAAGCTGCGTAGGTATCTAACCGGTAACTATTTCGTGGTTTAATTAACTGAATTTGTTTATTAAAAGACTTAGCGTTGACGTTTTGAACAACAGATAAGTCATCAAATATCCATAACGATCTTCCTTGCGTAGCAACAATTAAATCGTTCTCTTTTAGCGCCAAATCGGTGATAGGGACTTGAGGCAAATTGAGTTTAAACGGTTGCCATTTTTTACCATCATCATAGGAGAGGTATAAACCGTTTTCGGTACCCGCATAAAGTAATCCGGGGACTTTTTTATCTGCGCGAATAACACGGGTGAAGTGTGCACGGTTAATGCCCTTATCAATACGTTGCCATGATTTTCCATAGTTTTTACTGTGAAATAAATACGGGGCGAAATCATCAGACTTATACTGGGTTGCCGCAAAGTATAGGCCGCCTTTATTAAACGGGTCTATTTCAATGCTGTTGATCTGAGCCCATTTAGGCAATTTACGTGGGGTGACATTCTGCCATGTTTTACCATCGTCTTTACTGATGTGTAATAAACCATCGTCAGATCCTGTCCAAATAACCCCTTGTTCATGGTAAGACTCTTTAGCAGCAAAAATAGTCGCGTAATATTCAACACTGGTATTATCTTGGGTAATTGGGCCGCCAGATGACTTTAAAGTACTCGGGTCATTACGGGTTAAGTCAGGGCTTATTACTTGCCAGCTTTGTCCTTCGTCCGTAGTGCGAAATAAGTGATTACCTGCGGTATATAGTTTGTTGTCATCATGCGGCGAAAAGAATATAGGGTAATTCCATTGAAAACGATATTTAACCGCTTCGGCACCCGAGCCCATATAAGATTCTGGCCAGACGTTAATCGCTCTGCTCGAATTGCGCTTGTGATCATATCGGGTCATATAACCCATATAAGAACCACCGTATACAATATCTGGATCACTAGGTTTTGGTGCTATATGGCCACTTTCGCCTCCGGCAGTAGGTTGCCAATCATATAAATCAATACCACCTCCTTCAGAGCGGTGATTAATACGTATCGTTGAATTGTCTTGTTGCGCGGCATAAATACGATAAGGGAAATGGTTGTCGGTAGTGACGCGATAAAATTGTGCGGTGGGTTGATTAAAATAAGTCGTCCAACTTTTTCCACCGTTAGATGATATTTGTGTACCGCCATCGTCTGAAATTGCCATGCGATTAGGATTATTGGGATCTAACCATAAATCATGATGATCACCGTGTGGCGTATCAATAGCTGTAAAAGATTTACCACCATCCGTAGATTTATGAAACTTAACATTCAATACATAAACGGTATCAATGGCTTTAGGATCGGCATAAACACGGGTGTAATACCAAGCTCGCTGTCTTAATTTATTGTCATCATTGACTTTAGCCCAAGTTTTTCCTGCGTCATTTGAGCGAAATAAACCACCGTCTTTGGCTTCGATAATCGCCCAAACGGTGTCAGCATTCACAGGAGAAACAGAAAAGCCACTGATGCCCAATATTTCTCTTGGTAAACCATCATTAGTGGATATGTTTGTCCAAGTATCACCACTATCAACCGATTTCCATAAACCTGAACCTTCCCCGCCAGACGATAAGCTATAAGGAGTACGTTTTACTCGCCACGTTGATGCATATAAAATTCTTGGGTTGCTTGGGTCCATTTTTACATCAACGGCGCCTACCTCATCATTAACATAAAGTATTTTTTGCCAAGAACTACCGCCATCTTTGGAACGAAAAACACCACGCTGTTTATTTGCGCCATATAAATGCCCTAACGCGGCAACATATAAAAGGTCGGGATTTTTTGGGTGTACCTGAATTTGTGGGATATGGCGAGAATCACTTAAGCCGATATGCTGCCATGTTTTACCTTTGTCGGTGCTTTTCCACATACCATCGCCGTGAGAAACATTACCACGCAGGGTTTTTTCGCCGCCACCAACATAAATGACATTATGATCTGAAGGGGCAATGGCGATGTCGCCAATTGAGCCACCAAAAAATTCATCCGAAATATTATTCCATTGGTGGCCGCCATCTTCAGTTCGCCAAACTCCCCCACCTGCGGTGCCCATGATATAGGTATTGTCATTGCCAATCATGCCTTCAACAGAAGCTGAACGGCCACCTCGATAGGGACCAATTGAGCGAAACTCAAGTCCTTTTAGTTGTTCATTAATAGTCGTTTTTTGGGCTTTGGCTGCCTGTGCAGAGGTAATGCAAATACTGGTGAGCAGTAAAAACTTTATGAAGTTGTTTATTAAGGGGAACATGATGATTCTCTTTGTTTTTATTATGAAATAATAATAAGTTAAATCGATTAAATTACAAGCTCATAGCGATGAATGACATTGAAATACCGATGATAAGCTAGCTGTCAGAAAATTTCCGTTGATAACGTGGCAGCATGCTTTTATTCCCTAACAAACCCCCTTGGTGAATATAGATCACCTCGGGATGTGATGACTGCTTTTTGAGGTGATCAAGCAATGATAACCAACCGAGTGGATCATACAATAAATCAAATTCAATGCCGGTTTGTTGATTGAGTTGTCGCCATTGCTGATAAAATTCAGGGTAAAGCTTGCCAAAATGATACTTTTTCTTGGTAAGTAAAATGGTCGGCCAAAGCGTCGAGTTAGGCTCTAATTCAGTAAATTGTCTTCTTAAATAATCATCACCACCAACACAGGCACAAGTGAACACTTGATAAGGTAAAGCGGCTTGTAAAAATAGTGCTGTAGTTCCTGTTCCTGATGGCAACATAATTAATGGTTTGGTGATCTTGTTGGTTTGACAGTAACTCCGTATTTCTTGAGCGAGTTGTTCTACGCCTATTTTAGCTTGTTGGCACCGTCCACCTTCAGGCACCAATAAAGTTTCTTGGTCAAAGCTTAACGCTATATTTTGCACATAGCTTTCCAGGTTACCGCTTAGTTCGGCCACTTCAATAATATTTGCCCCTAGCGCCAGAGCACCTGCATAGTTACCGATAGGATTGTCTTTCAGCCATTGGGGAATGTGATGTATATAATAATTAAACTGCCAGCCTTTAAGTTGTGCCAGTGCGGCAAGCGAATATAAAGAGTTAGCTTGCACAGAGCCGTAGCTGACAATAGTTTTTACCGCAGAGGAGCTATCAGCTAATAAGTAAGAAAATTTACGCGCTTTGTTCCCGGAAAAATGAGGATTTAATAGATCATCTCTTTTAATGAAAAAACGTTTATTTTCAAAGGTCACTTCCTGCATGGGGGCAGAGGACAGTATTGCTTTAATACTCATAAAGTACTTAGTTTAGTTGTTTTAAAGTTGGGATAAATGCATGGACTCTATATTAACTCATTCCCGATATCACAAAAACAATAAATAAAATCGAAAACTAAAAAATCACAAAATAAAAAAACACCTATTTTTCATCTGGTTATCTTATGGCATTGGTTTTGCTCTCTCTACCTTAATTATATTGGGAGCCAAGTATGGATATTCAAAAATCAACTGAAAAGAAACCAGCTAATCTACAACAAAAATGGATTGTTGGGACGTTACTGATCATCTCAATCATTAGCTTTTGGGCGTTTAGTCAGCCATCAGGTGCTGAAAAAGTATCAAACAGTCAAATTTGGACCGATAACGTTAAGTTCGGAGATCTTATTTTAGAAGTTGAAGGTTACGGCAAGCTTAAATCGAAACATCAGCGATTATTAACGGCTCCTGCTAACGCAACGGTTGAAGAAATCGTCCTAAAGCCTGGCTCATTAGTCGACAAAGACAGCGTTATCGCCCGATTATCAAACCCTAAAATATCACAACAAGTTAGGGAAGCTAAGCGTAATTATAATAATGCTAAGGCAATTTTTTTACAGGTTGAGTTAAAGCAAAAAAGAGAATTATTGGCCTATCAAGCATTGCAAGAGGAGCTGATGTCAGAGCTTGAGCTTGCCGAGCTTAAGATGACAGCAGAAGAAAATTTAGTGGAAAAAGGTATTGTTTCAGAATTAACTTTTAAGCGCTCTCAACTCAATCACCGCCAATTATCTCGTCGAATTATTATCGAGGAAACTCGATTGGCGCAATTGAGTGAAGTTCATCAACAAGAATTAACCATTGAAAAAGATCGCATTGAACAACAGAAGGAAAATGTTGCAGTGATCACTGAGCAATATAATCGCCTCACAGTAAGAGCCGGCATTGATGGCGTGGTGCAAAACCTAGCGGTTGAACTGGGGCAGAGTGTTGCTTTGGGGGAGCAGGTTGCTTTAGTGGGTAGTGTTGATAGCTTGTTTGCCATGTTAAATGTTTCTCAAGCAGATATCGAACTTATTGCCTTAGAGCAAGTGGTAAACATTGATACCCGTGGCGGCACGGTTATTGGCAAGGTGCAGCGTATTAATCCATTAGTCAAACAAGGCATGATTTCCATTGAAGTATCACTTACTGGGAAGCTGCCAAATAATGCTCGCCCTGATCTCAATGTGGATGGCGTTATTTCTACCGGCACACTTGCAGGAGTGATGTATATCAAAAAACCAGTGAATGCAGGTACTGGGATGAAAACACAGTTATTCAAAGTCAATGAAACACAAGATACAGCCCAAAAGGTGGCGATTAGTTACGGCCAAGAAAGTGGTGAATATATTCAAATACTCAGTGGCGCTTTCGAAAATGACCACTTTATTTTGTCTGATATGTCTCGTTGGAGCAGCACCAATCAAATCACTATCACTCAATAACAGATTGAAAAAAAACATATATACTAAAGGAACCTATTATGAAGACACAAGAAAATGTAATACCAATGACTGTTGAAAAAAATGGAACTTCAGAGAAAGTGATTATTGAAATGAAAGACTTAACTAAAGTTTTTTCAACAGAGAGCATAGAAACTCACGCCTTACGTGGGGTGAACTTAGCCATATATAATCAAGATTATATTTCTATTTCAGGGCCTTCAGGTTGTGGGAAATCAACGTTATTGTCTTTATTAGGCTTGCTTGATAGTCCAACCTCGGGTCAATACTTTATTGACGGTCAAGACGTTAGCAATCTGAGCATTAATGACCGAGCTGAAATTCGTAATCAACATATTGGCTTTGTATTCCAAGCGTTTAATTTAATTGATGAACTAAGTGTGTTTGACAATGTTGCTTTGCCGTTAAGGTATCGCGAGCCAGCGATGTCTGAAGCAGAAATAAAAACGGAAGTATTAACCAGCTTAGAAAAAGTGGCGATGTCTCATCGTTGTGATCATAAACCTAATCAACTTTCGGGTGGCCAGCAACAACGTATTGCCATTGCTCGTGGACTTGTTGGTAAGCCAACAATTTTACTCGTCGATGAGCCAACCGGTAACTTAGATTCAAAAAATGGTGATGCGGTCATGGCGATGTTATCGCAATTAAATGCCGACGGTATGACCATTTGCATGGTGACACATGATCCAAGATATGCAGATATGGCGACACGTAAATTACACCTTTTAGATGGCGTTATTGCGGATGAATTTTCTACTGATAAAACTAATACTCAGGAGGCATAATGAAACGTTTTCTTCGAAGTTTAAAGTTTGAGCTTGCCTTGGCAAAAACGGCTTTATTAAATGTGGCGGGTTTTTCAAGTACCGTTATCGCTACCCTGTCAGTGACACTTGGGGTGCTGATTTGCATTTTTAGTTTGAATCATGTCTTACTCGTTAAATCACTACCTTACCCAAATGCCGAACAATTAGTGGTTGTTCAACAGACTTATCATGAAGATGGTGAAGATTATTTTGGTGCCCAATCAGCACCCGGAATGCTGTTGTGGTATAAAAATCAACAAGTCTTTGATCAGTTTGCTTTGGTTTTTGATTTTAAACAAATGGTTGCCGATCATCCCGATCAGCCGAGTGCGCTGATTAACTTTGTCACTCCTGAGTATTTTTCATTACTAACACCTGCAATGCATTTAGGCCGAGCGATCAATGAAAATGAAGGACTCGATACCCATCAAGCTAAGGTGGTTTTAAGTTATAAAACTTGGCAACAATGGTATCAAAGTGATGACAAAATCATCGGTCGTAAAGTCATGCTTGGCCACGTCAGTTATAAAGTCATTGGTGTGACTAGTGAGAGCTTTATCGCGCCGGCTAACCGCTATAATCAAGCCCCAGACTTTTGGCTACCATGGGACTATCAAACGTTAGATGTTAACAATTGGGGGGTCATGACACGGGCGTTAAACAGTATTGGCAAATTAAAAACAGGTATCTCAAATCAACAAGCAACTGCTCAGCTTAGTAGCATGCTCGATGAAGGATATGCGGCGAGTGGCACACCAAAAAGTGGAGATACGGCAGGCGCATTGATAGTTTCATTAAAGCATATCATTGTTGGAGATAGTTCCAGAGTAGCGCTGCTATTATTAAGTGGTGTTATTGGCTTATTATTAATTGCAGTAACAAATGTCACGAATTTATTTCTTTCAAGAGCGGCGCAAAAACAAAGAACCATGGCTATTCAAGCCGCTTTAGGTGCAAAACCTAATCAATTATTTATTGCGATGTTCGCCGAGAGTTTAATTTTATCAGTGATCGCTGGCACATTAGGCTTATTGATTGCAGGTTGGGGCTTTGTTTTATTAGAAGAGCTAGCCGGTACACAACTGCCACGTATTGCCGAGCTAGGGTTAGATAAAACGACCTTATTGTTTACGGGGTTTATGGTGCTACTTTTAGCGACTGTCTTTGCTAAATTATCAAGTCGAGTGGTCAACTATGATAGCTTGCAAATACAACTGCAAAGTAGCGGCAAAGGCAGTGGTTTACAAGTATCTAAACGGGTGCGTAACTTTTTGATTGCCCTACAAGTTGGCTTAGCAACCTTATTGTTAGCGGGTGCAACTATTGTTATTGAACAAGCACTCGAAACCGTGTTACATCCGCTTGGTTTTAATGAAGAAGATGTTCTGTATTTAAGAGTAGAGAGGCCCAAAGGTGCTAGCTATTCGCCAGAAAGCTTGGTTGAAATGAACTTATTAACCTTAAGTATTAAAAGTGAGCTTAAGAAGCTACCCCAGGTACTAAGCGTTTCTAGAAGCATTAAGCCGGTTATTTTTAAAGGCACTAACTCGATGACCTTAACCGACAGAGAGGGTAACCGGGTCGGTGGCTATGCGTTTAATATGGTTGATGATAATTATTTCGATATTCTAGAGTTGCCGTTAGTGCAGGGCAGAACGTTTACCGAACAAAAAGATCCTCGTTACCATATTAATGAAATTATTCTCAGTGAATCCTTAGCACGTGAGCTAGCACCTGATGGCGATGCCATAGGGAAGTTTTTCCAAATACAGCCCTCTCAACCATTAAAAGTTATCGGTATTGCTAAAGATTATTATCGCCCCGGTATGACAAGCGATTATGGCTATCAACGTTACTATATGCCTTATGCTGCTTTTGAAGATTTTGGTTTTGATATCAAACTGGAGAAAGGAGCGCTGTTAACTAGAGAAACGATACTGCCATTATTGTTAAAGCTTAATGCTAAATTGAGAATTAGAACGGTGATCAGTCATGAAAATCAGCATGCAGAGCTTATTTATAAACATAAACTCACCGCAGGTTTAACCTTGGTGCTTGGTTTATTATCATTGTTACTCGCTGCCGCAGGTATTTATGGTGTGCTAAATTATAGTACTCAAATGCGTCGTTATGAGCTGGGTATTCATTTATCACTCGGTGCAAAAACTCACCGTGTTCGAAATATGGTGATGAAAGAGAGTTTGTTGCCTGTGCTGCTAGGTATGTCGATCAGCGCTATTTTATCGGTAGCTATTTTTCTTGTTGTTAGACAACAAGTGGACTTTGCCATTAGTCTTAATATTGTTGGCATGTTAAGTGTGGTACCAATAATGTTAGCGGTAGCTTATCTTGCTTGTTATATTCCGATACAAGCAGCGATTTCACAAGATCCAATAAAAGCGTTACGTAACGAGTAACAGATGACAAGGAGGGCGATTAAAAAGTTCGCCCTTCTTTCTTAGCAATCATTTGCTCTGAGTATTGAAAGGTAAAATATGAGTTTAACGGTATTAGTAATTGACGATATGGCTGATGTGCGCTTAAGTGCAAATTTTCTGTTGAGTAATCAAGGCTATAGTGTAGTTGAAGCTGACTCGGTATTGCAGGCGATTGAGGTGATTAAACAACAGAAAGTAGATCTTATTTTACTGGATATGAATTACTCATCGGATACAACCTCAGGTCAAGAAGGTTTAGACTTTCTGGTTAAACTTACCAAGCTCGATATTGCCATTCCCGTTGTTGCTATGACAGGCTGGTCAAGTATTGATTTAGCCGTACAGGCGATGCAGCAAGGGGCAAATGATTTCATTGAAAAACCTTGGGACAATCAGCGTTTATTGCAAATTGTTAAACAACAAATACAAGTGACCGATTTAAAACAACAAAATCGCCGCTTACTTCAACATCAACAAAAAGAAAGCACTGAACACAATGCTGGTTTAGTGTGGCAATCAAAAGCAATGTCAAAACTGATAACGCAGATAACCCGTATTGCTAAAACTGATGCCACCATCCTATTAACCGGTGAAAATGGCACGGGAAAATCAAGTATTGCTACTTATATTCATCAGCTTTCCGCTCGTAGCCAACAGAGTTTAGTCACGGTTAATATGGGCGCTATTCCAGACTCTCTGTTTGAAAGTGAGCTGTTTGGTCATAAAAAAGGTGCTTTTACTGATGCAAAAGAAACCCGTATTGGTCGCTTTGAAATGGCTAATGAAGGCACGATGTTTTTGGATGAAATTGCTAATATCCCATTAGCTCAACAAGCAAAATTACTCAGAGTACTCGAATCTAATGAATATGAAATGGTTGGCTCTAGTATTACCGAGCGAACCAATGTCCGTTTAATTAGTGCATCTAATGCAAATTTTGAGCAGTTAATTCAAGATGAAAAGTTCAGAGCGGATCTGTTTTATCGGCTAAATACCATTGAAATACATATTCCTGCGCTGCGTGAACGAGCAGAAGATATTCTTCCGTTAGCACAACACTTTATTGAAAAACATGCCCTGCGTTATGGATTAACCGATTTAAGTTTGGCGGATGATGTTGAAGACAAGTTGAAGGCATATGCTTGGCCTGGCAATATTCGAGAACTGAGTCATGTCATGGAAAGAGCGGTTTTATTTGCCGATGATAATGTTATATCAGCTCAAGAAATAGTCCTTAAAAAACAAAGCGGGAAAGTTAATTCTGAAACACTGCCTTTAATGACCTTTGAACAGGCCGAGCAACAGCTATTAATGCAAGCCTTGCAAAAAACCGATGGTTTAACAACCGAAGCGGCTGAATTGCTGGGGATCAGCAAGTCAGCTATTTATCGGCGCATGGAAAAATATGACATTAAAAACTAAGCAGAAGGTGAAAAAACCGCAGTCACTTGAATACCAATTAAAATTTGCTTTAGTGGGTTTTTTTATCGCTTTTTTAGCTGTTGTTCTCTGGCTAATGTCGTTGTTATCGTTGACAGTATTAATGCAATCAACTGTTTTTACTGTGATCTTTGTGCCGCTGAGTATTCTTTTATTACGGTTTTACCAAAAAATAATCACGCCATTTTATAGCTTAACTAACCTCGTTGAAGCTGTGCGCCTTGAAGATTATAGCTTAAGAATAAAAACACCCTATCAATCAGGTATTTTAAACACCCTTACTCAAGAAATTGATACTTTAGCTGATGATTTACAACAACGTAAACAAGCTTATGACCAACATACCTTGCTCATTTATCATCTTATTGAACAACTAGAAGCTCCCATTGCTATATTTAATAATCAGTTACAGCTCAGTCATGCCAATGAAGCCTTTTCACAATATATTGAACAACCTTGGCAAGTAAAAAGATTAACGTTAAGTCAAAATTTAGGGTTGATTTTTCAGCAAAATTGGCAGTTTGTTCAACAAGCTGAAAATAAACGTTGGCAAATAAAATCTAGTCAATTTGTAGAGAAAGACCAAACTTATCATTTGGTGATATTAACGAATGTCGAAGAGTTATTAAGGGTTAATCAACAAAAATCTTGGCAGCAAATTATCAGGGTATTAAGCCATGAGATCCGTAATTCTTTAACACCAATAAAATCTCTGGCACAAACCTTGGCAAGTTTAGAATCTGAAGAGTCAAAATCAAAACAAGCGTTGCAAGTAATAGTTGATAGAAGCATCTCATTGCAAGAATTTGTTAATCGCTACGGTGATATTAGCAAAAATATAGTCATCAATAAATCATGGTTTAATGCCCTAGCGTTTGTTGATTCTATCACCTCGTTATTCCCTCAAACGGAGATAAAGGTCTATATTGATGTAGAAGAAATATTGGGCGATGCGGTTTTATTGAAACAAGTACTCATTAATTTAATCAAAAATTCACTTGAGGCAAGCAATGAAAATACCGAGCCTTGCATTGCACTATCAATCTCATCACAGAGCAAACATCATCAGCAAACCATCGTCATAGAAGTAACAGATAATGGTCAGGGTATTAGCAATATCGATAACTTATTTGTGCCTTTTTATACCACTAAAAAGCAAGGGCAAGGCATTGGCCTAAGTTTAAGCCAAAATATTATTGAACAACATGGAGGGCGTTTAACTTTAATCAATAATGTTAATAAACAAGGAGCTACGGCGAAAATACAATTATTACAAAGTGAAGGTTAATCTACATAACTTCCCAAAACTGTATTGCTCTTACAACATTAACTCAGAGCTTTTTATGTTTTGTTTTAATTGCTGGCAAATTTCAAATGCTAGTTCAAATTCAAACTCTTTAAGTAAAGACTTTAATTCTAATGCCTTATCTTGATATTGCGCGGGTAAGTGAGTGGTAACTATGGTGAGTTGGGTTTGAAAGTCAAAACTGTTCGCTTGTAATATACCCATTAAGTCAGAAATTGCTGTCAGAAGCTCTTGGATGGAAATCGCCGTTAATAACGTAGGTTCTTTTTTCGTTTGCACAACAATAGCTTTAATTTCACTCACAGTTTGTGTAAACAATTTGTCTAGTTCAGCAGGCACCCCTTCAGGCATGCTAGTGTTATATTGCTCTTTAAACTTGATAATTTCTTTGTACAGAGGCTCAGCGCCAATATTGCCAGTACAACCTTCCAGTGCGTGTACTAGTTTTTGCAATAATTCTAAGTCTTTATTATCAATAGCCGACTGCAAGAGGGTCATGTCCGTTTGATGATCTTCAATAAAGGCATTGAGCATCTGTTGATAATAATAGCGTTGAATATGGTTAGGCTGAACGATGAATTGGTTATCACCCGTCGACTTTTTCTTCACTTTTGCTTTCGGTTTTTCTGGCGCTAATTGTTCTATATGGCACCATTGCCCTAATCTTTGATAGAGCAGATCCGGCTTTATTGGTTTGACCATATGTTCTGTCATGCCCACTGACAATGCTTCAGCTCTATCGGTATCAAAGGCATTGGCAGTAATGGCGATAATAGGTGTCGTTTGATAGTTTTGTATGGCTCTAATTTTTTTAGTCGCTTGATAACCATCCAATTTAGGCATGTGGATATCAAGCAAAATCAAGTCAAAGTGAAATTTTTGGCATAACTCTACTGCCGATAATCCATCTTCAGCTTCAATAACGGTCAACCCGACTAACTCCAGTAAAGACTTTAATAACAGACGGTTGATTTCTTCATCATCCGCGATAAGGATATGCGCATTGTGAATCTTTTTATCGTCTGTTGATGATTTAACCTGATCATAACTTTGCTCATGGGGTTGCTCTCCAGCGTCTAAAGCGAGAGTAAAACTGAAACAACTGCCAACATCTAGTTCACTACTGAGCGCTAACTTACCACCCATTAATGAAATAAGTTGATGGCTGATTTTTAGCCCTAACCCGGTACCTTCAAAATCGCGCGTGCGGCTATCATCAATTTGAGTAAACGCGTCACAAACTTTTGCTAAGTTTTCTTTGGCGATACCAATGCCGGTATCTTGTACGGCAAAATTAATCTGGTGCTTCTTGTTAACTTTTGTATGGTGACAAATAAGTTTGACACTGCCTTGGCTTGTGAATTTAATTGCATTGCCAAGTAAGTTAATCAGTATTTGTTTCAATTTTCCTTTATCGGCAATGACAAAATCAGGGGTGTTTTTGTCTAATTCATATTCAATGACTAAACCTTTTTGCTGCGCTAAAGCATTAAGCACATCAACGCTGTTGATAATTAACTCATCTATTGAAAAGCTTTCTTGAATTAGCTCACTGGCGCCTGCTTCAATTTTTGACAAGGTCAAAACATCAGAAATAACACCGAGCAAACCTTCAGCTGAAGTTTGAATATTTTCGACATAATGTTTTTGTTGTTGTGATAAAGAGGTCTTAAGGGTTAAATAAGACATACCCAACACGGCATTAATCGGGGTGCGTATTTCATGACTCATATTCGCCAAGAAGCGGCTTTTTGCTTTTGTTGCTAAAACGGCCTTTTGCTTCTCATCTGCTAATGCTTTATTCGATAAGGCTAATGTTCTTTGTGCTTGTTCTTTCTCTGTTAGCTGGATTTCAATATTCGCTAAACGTTGAGCGGCTAATTTTCGGGTAATGATTTTCCGAGTTTTCTTGATTACTCGCCGCATCTGCCAACGATGTAAGCGTTGAATGAATACGATTGCCAATAAAAAAGCCAATACTTGAAACCATCCACGTTGATAGTATTTAGGCGTTACTAGGATTGGCAGTGTGAGCGTTTGTGCATTCCATTGGCCATATCGATCGGATGCTTGAATTTCTAATTGATATTCCCCTGTGGGTAAATTGTTATAACTTGCCCGTCTGACATCGCCGCCAACTTCAGTCCAATCGTTATCCTCACCAACAAGCTTATAACGATAGTTATTTTTTGAGGGCATAGAATAATCAAGTGAGATAAACTCAACCATCAAGTTACGTTCATTTTCGTTAAGTAATACTGCTTCCTGCTGACCTAATAGCTTTTTCTTACCGTTGATAAAAATATCGGTGATTTTTACTTCTGCTTGATAGTCATTTTGTTGATAAAATTCAGGCCAAATCATTAACAGTCCGGTGGTAGCGCCAAAAATAAACACCCCATCACTGGTCTTGTATGAGGAAGCAATCCAATCATTACCTACATCAACGCCATCAATGGCTGCCAATTCATGTAATGATTGTGTTGCAGGGTCATACATTAAAGCAGACTCCCATAATCGTCCTTGTTTATCGACAAGCAGGTTGGTCAATGCTGTTTCTTCAGATTGGTTGTTGGGCTTCCTATGCCAATTATGACTTGTTAATTCTTCAGTCAAATCCGTTACTTTAAATACCCCTTCATTAGCAGCTAACCAAAGCTCTCCCTGTTCTGTTTCTTCAAGTGCTCTGGTAGTAATTAAACGATCTGGTTGGTTTTCAGAAACGGAAATTGTTATTGGAAAGTAATACGCATCAAGAGCTTCACCATCGTGAGGTATTAAAATATAACTACTATTAACAAGTGAAAAAACAATGTCTTTATTTTTTCTCACTAAATGAGCCGTGGGTTGAGCAAGCGTGGCCTCAAGTTGGCCATTGAGTAAATTAACATCTGAAAACGTTTCTGTGCCGGGGTCAAAATGTTGAATGCCTTCGAATGTACCTAACCAAAGGGTACCGTCTTGATTAGCAATCACATGACGAATTTTTTTATTTCTTAAACCATGATCTAGGGAGTAATGTGCTAAGGTTTTTTTACTTTTGACGTCTACTTTAAATAGACCATCGCTACTAGAGCCAACCCAAACAATGCCATTGATTTCCTCACTGATGGCTGAAACAGATAAAGTGCCTTTAAAAGGTTGATTGTTATTTGTAATTTTAGGCGTAATCGTTTCTAAACGTTTACCGGTTGGAGATAAAACATCAATGCCCTTATTATGTCCAAGCCAAATCTGTTTATTGAGAGTTTGAGTTATCGCATATATCCTAGGGTTAGATAAACTCGTTGGGTCAGTAGTAATACTTCTTAATGTTGCAAAGCTTTGGTTGGCACCATTATAGCGCTGTAACCCACTGCCATTAGTGACTATCCACAAATGTTGGTGAGAATCTACCAGCATTGCTCTTATGTCATTGATGGCTAAAGTACCGGGGACATTAAGGTGAGAGGTTAACTTATGTTTAATGGTTAATGTTGCTTCATCGATAACATCAATACCAAGAAATTGGTAGGCTATCCAAAGCTCTCCTGCCACGGGCTCTACAATGCTTGAAATACTGCCTTTGTTGATTGAGTGCTGTTTATAATCAATGTTTTCAAGTGTTAATGTTGAGCTATCTTTCATTTTTCTAGCCAAGCTACCATCAGTTAAACCGAACCAAATATCTCCTTGTGCACTTTCAAATATCTGACTGACCGTCCAATCAGATAACTTTTCAAAGGTCTTATTGCCAGAAGGTAATTGCCATAAACCATTAATACTCGCGATAAGCAGGCTGCCATCATTCATTATTTTTAAATCGTAAATGGTACCGCTAGCCAGTTCATCTGGTAAGGTTGAATGGAAGGCAGTCTTTATGAATTTATTATGCTCAAAACTATAAAAAATCAAGCCGTTATTGGTGCCAATCCAAACACCAGAAAGCTGAGTTTGAGCAAATGAAGAGGCATGTGTGCCGATAAGACCGGAGGTTTTATTACCGAATTCAAAATTGGTAAACTGCTCTGTTTCAGGATTAAAGAAGGCTAAACCAAGGTTTGTTGAAATCCAAATGTTATCGAATTTATCAATATATAGCTGTGTTGCAATATTACTAAGAATTGATGAGGGGTCATCAATGTTTTCTCTATACTGCTTGAGTTTCTGGCCGTCATATCTCGCGAGGCCACGTTGACTTGCAAGCCATATAAAGCCATGTTTATCCTGAACAATATCGCTCAACAGGCCATTTGCATATTCGTCTACACTGAGTACACTTTCAATGTACAAAGGTGCATTGGTGAATAAAGGATGTTTATTGGATTGAACTATTTTTAAAGGGGCAACAGGTTGGGCAATAGTCACCAGTGAAAAGGTTACTAAAGTAAGTAAGGCAATAATGTTTAATATTCTTATTATCATTGTTATGCCGTTAGTAAAAAATAAACTTGTTCCAATTTAGAAAAAGTTAATGAAGCTTATATTATTATAATGTAGTTTATAAAATTGTTGATAATCCGCTTAGCAATCTTAATCGTCTTAATTTCATCTTCACCTAGCACTACGCCATTAAAGTAGAGTTTTTAATTTTTTGCTTTAAATGCTGACAAATTTGGAAGGCGCGTTCAAATTCAAATTCTTTAAGCAAAGACTTTAACTCCGTGGCTTGTTCTTGATATTGAGCAGGTAAGTGAGTTGTTACTATGGTTAGCTGGGTTTGAAAGTCAAAACTGTTCGCTTGTAATATTCCCATTAAGTCAGAAATTGCTGTCAGCAGCTCTTGGATGGAAATCGCCGTTAATAACGTAGGTTCTTTTTTCGTTTGCTCAACAATAGCTTGAATTTCAATTAATGTTTGCACAAACAGTTCATCAAGTGCCGAGGGTATTTCCTTCGGCATGTTAGTTTTATATTGCTCTTTAAACTTGATAATTTCTTTGTACAGAGGCTCAGCGCCAATATTGCCAGTACAACCTTCCAGTGCGTGTAATAACTTTTGCCATATAGTGAGGTCTTTGTCATCAATAGCAGATTGCATAATTGTCATATCCGTTTGATGATCTTCAATAAAGGCATTGAGCATCTGCTGAAAATAATAGGGTTGAATATGGCTGGGCTTTTCTATGAATTGATATTCTTCAGCCGGTTTATCTTCAGGTTTCGTTTTTGATTTTTCTTTGTGTTTATCTGATGCTAATTGCTCAATGTGACACCATTGCCCTAATCTTTGATAAAGCAATTCAGGCTTTATCGGTTTAACCATATGTTCTGTCATACCTGTTGAAAGTGCCTCCGCCCTATCGGTATCAAAGGCATTAGCTGTAATGGCAATAATAGGCGTCGTTTGATAGTTCTGTAAGGCTCTAATTTTTTTAGTCGCTTGATAACCATCCAGTTTAGGCATATGGATATCAAGCAATATCAAATCAAAGTGGAATTGTTGACATAATTCCACCGCAGATAAACCATCTTCAGCTTCAATAACAGTTAACCCGACTAACTCCAGTAAAGACTTTAATAACAGGCGGTTGATTTCTTCATCATCAGCGATAAGAATATGCGCATTGTGAACTTTTTTATTATCTGTCGACGCTTTAACATTATCAGTATTTTGCTCAAGAGGATCCTTTCCTTCTTCAAAAGCTAAAGTAAAGCTGAAACAACTGCCGACATCCACTTCGCTACTCAGTGTTAACTTGCCACCCATTAGCGAAACCAGTTGATGGCTGATTTTTAGCCCTAACCCAGTACCTTCAAAATCTCGTGTTCGACTATCATCAATTTGCGTGAATGCGTCACAAACTTTAGTTAAGTTTTCTTCTGCAATACCAATGCCGGTATCTTGTATAGCAAAATAAATCTGGTGTTTATTGTTGACCTTTGTATGACGACAAATAAGTTTAACATTACCTTGGTGAGTAAACTTAATGGCATTGCCAAGTAAGTTAATCAGTATTTGTTTTAACTTTCCTTTATCGGCAATAACAAAATCAGGGGTACTTTCGTCTAATTCATACTCAATGAGCAAACCTTTTTGCTGTGCTAATGCATTAAGCACATCAACACTGTTGATGATTATTTGCTCTAATGAAAAGCTTTCTTGAATTAATTCACTGGCGCCTGCTTCAATTTTTGACAAGGTTAATACATCAGAAATAACACCGAGTAACCCCTCTGCCGAACTTTGAATATTCTCAACATAATGCTTTTGTTGCTGAGATAATGAGGTCTTAAGGGTTAAATAAGACATGCCTAGTACGGCATTTATCGGTGTACGTATTTCATGACTCATATTGGCCAAGAAACGACTTTTAGCTTTAGTTGCTAAAACCGCTTTTTGTTTTTCTTCTGCTAACGCTTTATTCGACTGTGCTAATTTTGTTTGTGCTCGTTCTTTTTCGACTAGCTGAACTTCTATGTTCGCAAGGCGTTGTGCTGCTAACTTGCGGGTAATTATTTGTCTGGTTTTATTAATGACTCGCCGCATTTGCCAGCGATATAATCTTTGTACGATAATGATTGCCAGTAAAAAAGCGAAGCACTGAAACCACCAACGTTGATAGTACTTAGCTGATACAACGATAGGCAAGGTCAGCGTTTTTGGATTCCACTGACCATATCGATTTGTTGCTTGAATGTTTAACTGGTATTCTCCTGGTGATAAGTTGTTGTAACTTGCCCGTCTGATATCAGCATTAACGACATTCCAATCGCTTTCTTCTCCAACCAGTTGATAACGATATTTATCAGTTCCTGAGAAGGCATAATCAAGCGAGATAAACTCAACCATCAAATTACGTTCATTTTCGTTAAGCATTAAATTTTTTCGTTCGGCGAGTAAATGTGTTTTTCCTTCGATCTTGATATCGGTGATTTTTACATCCGCTTGATAGTTATTCTGTTGATAAAATTCAGGCCAAACCATTAACAATCCAGAAGTACCACCAAACAGTAACACTCCATCACTGGTTTTGAATGAAGTGCCAATCCAATCATTACCCACATCAACACCATCAATAGGCTCAAATTCAGATAATGATTTAGTGGTGGGATCATACATTAAATTAGATTCCCATAATCGTCCTTGGTTATCGGCAAGCAAGTTAGTAAAGGCCTTTTTCTCAGAGTGTTTATTGGAATGTTCATGCCAACGATTACTTATTTTCTCATTTGTAAATTCAGTAACTTCAATTAATCCTTCAAGGGCGCCAAACCAAAGTTGGCCCTGTTCATTTTCTTCCACTGTGGTTGCAGTAATTAAGCTCTCGGGACGATTTTTTGCTACGGGAATTGTTATTGGAAAGTAATAGGCGTCAAGGTTTTCACCATCGTGAGGAATTAAAACATAACTACTATTATTGAGCGGAAAAACAATGTCTTTATTCTTTCTTATCAGATGATCCGTAGGTCGAGTAAACGTTGCCTCAAGCTGGGCGTTGATTAAATTAATATCTGAAAATTTTTCTGTACTGGGGTCAAAATGTTGAATGCCTTCAAAAGTACCTAACCAAAGGCTGCCATCTTGATTAGCGATAACATGACGAATTTTTTTATTTCTTAAGCCGTGTTCGATGGAGTAATGCGCTAAGGTTTTTTTACTTTGGACGTCTATTTTATAAAGTCCATCGGTACTAGAGCCAACCCAAACAATACCATTGATTTCCTCACTAATGGCTGAAACAGCTAGGCTACTTTTGAAAGGGTCAGTGTTGTAATTTATTTGAGGTGCGAAAGTTTCAATACGCTTACCAGTATGGGATAAGACATCTATGCCTTTACTATGCCCAAGCCACAGTTGTTTATTTAAGGTTTGAGAGACGGCATATATTTCTGGGTTTGATAAGCTTGTTGGGTCAGTAAGAATACTTCGGAGTGTGGCAAAACTTTGATTGGCACCATTATAACGTAGTAGTCCACTGCCGTTTGTGACTATCCATAAATGTTGATTTCCACCCACTAGCATGGTCAATATGTCATTGTTAGCTAAGCTACCAGGCACATTTTTATTGGCGGTTAATTTATGTTTAATGGTTAACGTTTCTTCATCGATAACAGCGATGCCATGAAAGTGGTAAGCTACCCATAGCTCTCCTGCCACAGGCTCGGCAAAACTTGAAATGTTCCCTTTACTGATGGGGTGATGTTTATATTCAATGTTCTCAAGTACTAAATTTTCTTTACCTTTCTTTATTTTAGCTAAAGAACCATCAATGAGTCCCAACCAAATATTTCCCCGTGAACTTTCAAAAATTTTATTAACTTTCGAGGCACTTAACTTTTTAAAAATTTGACTGCTTGGGTCTAATTTCCATAAACCATTAATACTGGCGACCAGTAAACGTCCATCAGCCATTATTTTTACATCATAGATTACACCTTTGGTAAGTTCGTTAGGCAGTGGAATGTTAAAAGGAAGAACAAATTTATTTTGTTCAAAACTATAATAGATCAAGCCATTATTGGTGCCAATCCAAAGTCCAGAAAGGTGGGTTTGAGCAAAAGAAGAGACCTGAGTAGCGATAAGACCATTGTGATCATCGCCAAATTCAAAGTTTGTGAAATGCTCTGTTTCTGGATTAAACAAAGCTAAACCAAGATTAGTGGCAATCCAAATATTATCGAATTTATCAATATAGAGTTTTTTTGCTATATCACTAATAATCGATGAAGGGTCTGCAATGTTTTTCCGATATTGTTTGAGCTTTTGACCGTCATAACGTGCAAGACCACGTTGGCTTGCAAGCCATAAAAAGCCATGTTTATCTTGAACAATATCGCTTAATAAACCGTTTGCATATTCATCGCCACTAAGCACACTCTCAATGTATAAAGGTGCGTTAGTAAATAAAGGGTGTTTATTGGGAGAGACTCTTTTTAAAGGAGCTACAGACTGAGCCATAGTGACCAATGATAAGGTCGCTAAAGTAAATAAGGCAATGATTTTTAGTGTTTTTATTGTCATTATCAAGCCGTTAGTAAAAAATGTTTTTGCTTTAATCTAAAATATAAATTTAAGTTATTATTTTATTATATTGTATTTTATAAAATTGGTGATATAAATTAAGTAAATAACTCGTATCATTGTTTTAACACTTAGGTATCCAATACATTGACAGAACAAAGTGCACAAATATTAATTGTTGATGATGAGCGTACCAATATTAATGCCCTTGGTGCAATTTTATTTCCAAAATATCAAGTCAGTGTTGCGTTGAGTGGCCAGCAAACCTATCGATATTTGGATACATGTCAGCAATTACCTGATTTAATCTTACTCGATGTAATGATGCCCGAAGTTGATGGTTATCAGGTTTGTCAGCAACTAAAGAGTACTGAACAATACCAACACATTCCCATCATTTTTATCAGTGCCTTGTCTGATCCTTTAGATAAAGTGAAGGGGTTGGAACAGGGTGCGGTTGATTTCATTAGTAAACCTTTTAATAATCAAGAAGTGCTCGCGCGAGTTTCTTTACATGTCGGCATAGCTCAGAAGCAGAAAGAACTTATTGAAGATAACACTGCATTATTAGAGCTTCATCAAACTAAGCAAAATAGTGATGAATTTTCATTTAATGAAGCGGCCTTTAAGATCAGCTATTTGGGTAAATCAGTGGAACTTACTCACCTAGAATTTAATCTATTTAATTTACTCTATAATCAACCCGAACGAATTTATTCTCGTAGTCAAATATTAGATCAAGCGTATCCAGATATGCGCGATATTTCAGATCGTACCGTTGATGCTCATGTCAAAAATATTCGTCAGAAGCTTAAATCCTTAGGACTGAGTGGCAGCTTATTGGAATCGGTTTATGGAGCAGGCTACCGATATGTTGCCCCTGAGAGTGTCACTTAAAATGCAGTCACCGAAAATTCTATTGATCCTTGCCATTTGCCTAAATCATATTTAACCGTTATCGTCTGTTGTTCTTCTCGTCGTATTCTTCTTTTAAAAGAGCGCTGCTTTGTCCCTTGCCTATAAAACTTGTCAGCATTTAGTTCAAGTTCATCAACAACATGTCGTTTTTGGCAAGCAATTAATCAAAATCAGGCCAAAGACTTTCTCTTTATTACTAAAATTCTTAGAAAACCCATATCAGGTACTTACTAAACACGAGTTATTGACCACGATATGGGATGATGTTGAAGTACAAGAGCAAGTTTTATTTCAAACCATTGCCGAGTTAAGGCAAATTTTTACGGGGTTTCAGGTAATAAAGACCCATCCTCGTAAGGGTTATGCTTGGGTAATGGATGTTGAAATAGTAGAAGACAATATTGTTAATAAAGCGGCAATTGCGAGTAACCGCTGGTTTTGGCAAGTAAGCTTAGCGAGTATATTTATACTGACTTTATTGATTGGCACTTATCTATATCAGCACAACCCAGCCCCTATTCATAACCAAAGCGTTCACGAGGTCGAAGAAAAACTATCAGGTTCTTTGGTGATTTTACCTGTTATCAATCGTATAGATGACGGTGGTCACCACTGGGTGAAGTTAGGGGCTATGGATCAGTTGATTACTCGCATTTCTTCCGATGAAAATTTGGTGGTTATGAGCACAGATTATGTACTGGAAATTTTGCGAGATGCCAACCTAGAATACCGTGATCTACAACAAGATTTATCTCGTATTTTTGAAGTATCTGGGGCAAGTTTAATTGTGCAAACTCAGCTGTCGGGATCTGTACAACAGTACCAACTTAAATATAGTTTTCATTTTAAAAATTTTTACAAGCGTGGTGTTATCCTAAGTAGCAATATAAACGAGGCGTTGATAGAGCTAACGGAGAAAATAGTCTCTTATACCGGACAGTCGATTCGAATTTCGGCTAACGATTTTAAGAGTGATTTTAATAATGAAATGCTTGTTAGCGCGTTGGATTTACAAGAAGAAAATCATCACTTAGCAGCTGTTGAGTTATTTGAAGGATTGTTGCAAGTTGAAGCTGATAATATTGTCGCACGTCGTTTGTTAGTTACTTCTCTTTTAGAATTACATCAATTAGATCAGGCAGAGCAGCAATTGTTAATAGCAAAGCAGTTGGGTCAACAGTCTAATTCAGCAGAATTACCCAAGATTCATTATCTATTATCATTGATTCATTATATGCGGGGAGAACTAGCATTAGCGAAAGAAACTCTCAAAACTGCAGATGAATCATCAAGCGCACATCAGGACTGGCTAAATCGTGCTTTAATTGCTCAACTGCAAGGTAAAGTTGATATTCGATACGGCGATTACCAACAAGCTTTACATTCCTTAGAAGCTGCATTGGATTATCACAGCGTTATTCAATGCCCTATAGGGACCAGTAATACACTTTTAGCCCTTAGTGAATTGGCAAGTTTGCAAGGGAAAACGACCAAGTCGCAGCAGTATTACCATCGTGCCAGTCAAATTATTGCGCAAAGAAACCTAACATTTATGCAGCCGTTACTCGATGAAAAATCAATAAAACTTCATAAATAACAAAGGTTTTATAAAGTTTTAGAAAGTTTTATTGGATTGCTTTTATAAATAATTGCATATTCCCTGTGCAAACCTATTTATTTGATACGGAATTTTGATAACTCATGAGTAACATACATTTAACTATCTTCATTGAAAAGCTAAAAAAAAGCATTAGTAGCCACTTTAAACTTTCACTTGTCACAGCATTTTTATTGGTTAGCTTGCCAATTCAAGCTGAGAATATTGCTAGTGTCAGCTTGGGAGATGAACTGACAATTAAGTCTAAAGTACTCAATGAAGAAAGAACCATTGTTATTCATAAACCACAAGGTTACGACGTTACCAATGATCACTATCCGGTGATTTATTTACTTGATGGTGATCATAATCTTTTATATACCGCAGGCATTACTGACTATTTACAGAAAAATCAATTAATGCCAAAAGTTATTGTGGTCGCTATAAATAACATCGACAGAGTTCGGGATTTCACACCAACACCTTCAAAAGAACTTTATGGGATGCCTCAAATGGGCGGGGCAGATAAATTTCTATCATTTATTGCCGGTGAACTAAAACCGCTGATCAACAAACAATATAGAACAGCGCCATATAGTATTTTGGCTGGCCATTCTTACGGCGGAATATTGTCTATCTATAGCCAACAAGTCAGACCGTCTTTATTTAACGCCCATATTGCCATTAGCCCAAGCATTTTTTATGACGAAAGAGCCCTGATTAAATCAGCGGAAGTATTTTACAAAAATGACCGTACGCCACCACACTTTTTATACATGACAGCTGCCAACGAATACCCAGAATTTGTTAATAGCATTAAGGCTTATGCTGAAGTACTGAAGCTGTATGCGCCGGATACCATGCAATGGAAATTGACAAACCTGCCAGAAGAAACACATTTATCTTCGCTTCATCACGGTACCTTTGAAGGGCTTAAATTACTTTATAAAAATTGGTTTATCAAAGATATAGCTGCTTTGTTAGTAGATGGAAATCTTGACAGTTTAAAAAAATATTATCAAAATTTATCCAGCAAGTTTTCTTACCAAATCGAACCACCAAGTGAAATGTTAATTGCAGCAGGTTATTATTTTTTAGCAAACAAACGTACAGATGAAGCGATTGAGGTGTTTGAGATTAATGCCGATCGTTATGCAAATTCAGGATCAGGGTTCTTTCATTTAGCGCAAGCTTACCAAGCAAAACAACAAAAGAAACTCGCTAAACAACTAACGATTAAAGCTTGTCGTATAGCAACACAGTTTAAAGAGTTAGGTAGTGCTATGTTTTGTGATCGAGCTAAAGCGTTAGAGCAAGTTAATGGTTAAAGAAGCGCTATTGAAGCTATGGAATTATTCACACCATGGTGAAAAATCAATTTTTTGAAAACTTTTCTAAGGCAAAATCGATAAAACACCTCACTTTTTTAGCGATATATTTCCGATGTGGATAAATGGCAAATAAACCAAATTCCAAAGTAGTGTAATCAGGTAATATCGGTACTAAACGGCCATCTGCAATCGCCTGTTTAACAATAAAATCAGGGGTCATTGCTATGCCACCACCTGCAATGGCAATTTCCCCAACCGCTTGTGGGCTGTTCGCGGAAATAGAAGAGCTAACATTAATTGTTTCGGCAATGCCATTAGGAGAAATGGTTGGCCATTGTTTGCCCACTCTAAAATTACTATCAATAATGCAGCGGTGTTCTGATACTTGCTGAGGTGTTTGTGGGTAACCAAACTTCTTAATATAACTAGGCGATGCAGACAAAATTAACGGGAAGGTTTTTAAGTGTCTGGCTATCATATTGGAGTCATCAACCCCACCAATGCGTAAACGTACGTCAATACCTTCTTCAAGCATATCTATCGCACCATTAGTAAGTATTAATTCAATCTGTAATTCAGGATACAAGTCTAAGAAGTCAGGCAATAAAGGGGCTAGTTGCATTTCACCAAAAGTTACTGGGGCACTTATCCTTAAAACCCCACGCGGGTTAGTTTGTTCGTCGGTGACATTATCGACCATCACAGAAAACTGTTCCAGCAATACTACAGCTTCTTCATAATATCTTCGTCCTGCTTCGGTTAATGCTAACTGCCTCGTCGTACGATTAAACAATCTAATGCCGAGTTTACTTTCTACCTCACCAACGTATTTACTAACCAAAGCTTTTGAAATACCTAACCTCTCGCTCGCTGCAGTAAACGAGTGTGTCTCAACCACAGCTATTACTGTTTTTAAACCGTCTAATGTATCCATTAATTACTTCCTAATCGCAATATCACTCATTCTATTGTCAATACTATGTTGACAATGATTCAACATCAACCCTATTTATCAACATCGTGTTGTCATAGATAATTACTCCATCAAAACGTAATCGCTTTTAGATAAGCATCAACGAGGAGAGTAAATGCCGAGAATAGAAATTTATACCCGGCCAGGTTGTGGATATTGCACCCACGCCAAACGGTTACTGGAAAATAAAGGCTTGGAATTCATTGAATATGATGTCTATCAACAGCCTGAAATGATTCAGCAGTTAAATGAAAGAACAACCGGTAGAACGTACCCACAAATATTTATCGCTGGCACAGCCATTGGTGGTTTTACTGAATTATTGGAAAAAGAGCAAAACGGCTTATTAACTAAATTAAAACAAAATTAATATTTACTTAGGATAATTAAAATGAAAACACGTTTAAAAGCTACACAGAAAAACAACCCTTTTAAAAGCTATTTGATGGCAGCTGCAGGGGTAATTATGTTTAATTTCAGTGGTGTTGCTGATGTGGAAGCAGCACAAACATTACACAAAACCATAAAAGTGCAAAACCAAGATATCTTTTACCGAGAAGCAGGTATGGAAAACAAGAAAACGATTGTCTTGTTACATGGTTTTCCAACTTCATCACATATGTATCGTGATTTGATCCCTAAACTTTCTGAGCAATACCATGTTATAGCGCCTGATTATCCTGGTTTTGGTAATAGCTCAATGCCTGCTTTAAGTGAATTTGAATATAGCTTTGATAATCTCGCTAAAGTTACCGATGCCTTTTTAGAGAAAGTGGGTGCAGAAGAATACACCATGTATGTTATGGACTATGGCGCTCCGATTGGTTTTAGAATCGCAGCAGCACACCCAGAAAGAGTGGAAGGACTAATTATTCAAAATGGTAATGCTTATGATGAAGGCTTACGTGATTTCTGGAAGCCGATAAAAGCTTATTGGAAAGATAAAACACCTGAAAATGCGAAAACGTTAAAAGATGCCTTATTAACCATTGGTGCGACTGAATGGCAATATACCTTCGGTACGCGTAATAAAGAAACTATCAGTCCTGATAATTGGATTGTTGACCAAGCGAAGTTAGACCGTCCGGGTAATAAAGAAATTCAACTAGAATTATTTTACTCATACGGCACCAACCCTGCGCTATATCCAGAATGGCAGGCTTATTTTAGAGAGCATCAACCACCAACATTACTGGTATGGGGTAAAGGGGATTATATCTTCCCAGAAGAAGGGGCACATCCATATAAGCGTGATTTGAAAAACTTAGATTTTCATATTCTTGATACTGGCCACTTTGCTTTAGAAGAAGATGGTGATGTTATTTCTGAACATATCTTAGGGTTTATGAAAAAAAATAAATAACGCTCTTTGGTGTTGCTAGCTTCTCCCGCTACGCAACACCTTTTTTCAATGATGAAAATAAACTTAAAGGAAATTTCCCTTGCAATAAAGAGTAAAGTTTTAATTTTTAATAATGGTTGTTGATTTTGTACTAGCCATCAATTTGGAGCATTGGTGGCAAAGTTTAGACGATTGGTTGCCTATTAAATGAACAGCTTGGGTATATTAGTCCTTTAGCTACATCAGCTGATCAAAATCAAGGAGTTAAGTGATGAAAGTACCACAACAACAAACCAATAAATTTGCTTTATATCATTATGATAGCTGCCCATTTTGCAAAATAACACGTTGGTCAATAGATGAAATAGGACTAGATATTGAATTACGTAATATTCAACTTCAGCCAAAACATCGTACAGATTTACAAATAGGCGGCGGTAAAACACAGGTGCCTTGTTTACGTATCGATGACGAAAATGGTGGCACACAGTGGTTATATGAATCAGAAGAGATTATTAATTATCTGAAAAATACTCAGCATCAATCAATAAGTGAAACATTGAGTGCCTAATAACTACAGTTAAAGGAATAAAGATCATGAAAATAATTAACGTCGACGTGGCTATTATCGGCACAGGCACCGCAGGTATGGGGGCTTACCGAGCAGCTCGTGAACATACCAACAGCATTTTATTGATTGAAGGTGGGGAATACGGAACAACTTGTGCTCGAGTAGGTTGCATGCCAAGTAAACTATTAATTGCTGCGGCTGATGCTGCCCATCATGCTAGCAAAGCTGCTCCTTTTGGTATCAATGTTCCTTATGTATTTATTGATGGTAAGGCTGTTATGAAACGCGTGCAATCAGAGCGTGACCGCTTTGTTGGTTTTGTATTGGAGTCTGTTGAAGGCTTTGATAACCAGCATA
>MAAC01009549.1_pt1 | contig 62041 bp, 52 predicted proteins | sample 1115981 | NCBI WGS metagenome assembly MAAC01 (sample SAMN04961126, study PRJNA320927) | seawater metagenome | isolation source: sample BD02T64 sea water enriched with oil for 64 days | place: USA:Gulf of Mexico | collected 2013-07-27 | reverse complement strand
CCGCGCTGGCGATGACGGCCGGCGCCAGCCTGGTCGAGTACTATCAAGCAGAGCCCCTGCTGTCCGTCGCCTACTGGCTAGGTGCTGGCACCAGTCTGGCTTTGCTCCTGCCCGCGCTGGCACTGATCGCCCGCAAGGCTATCTTGTTGAAGATTAATGTCGCCGAAGAAGTGGACGAGCAAGAAAATATCGGCGTCGCCGCCATCGAAGCAGTGATTTATATTGCCGTCGCCCTGCTGCTCATCGGCGTGCTCGCTTAGGGAACCCCTGAACAAGCTATGAACTCGCATCTGACTTATTCAGAGACTCCCTAGGGTGAGCGCCCCACCGTCACAACCGCCGAGAAAATCCCGTCGCGAGCTGATTTTCCACGATATTTTTCTGATCGCCGTGATGGCGACCCTGGCCGGCTGCGGCCTGATTTACGAATATTTAATGGCCCACTATGCCGGCCGCGTGCTCGGCGCTCTCGAATCCACGCTCTATGCCATGATCGGCCTGATGATTGTCGCCATGGGCGTAGGCGCCCTGCTCGCCAAATGGTTGCCCTGCCCCTTTAAAAGTTTTGCCTGGCTGGAGTGGGCCATCGCCAGCCTCGGTGCCACGGCGCTGATTATTATCTCCCTGAGCATCTCCCTGGCCTTTAGCTTTCCCGCCTATCTGCAGGACATCTACGGCCTGCACCCCAGCATCACCACCGACGGCCAGGTGGTGCAGGGCCTGGCCAAAATCGCCAAGGCCACACCCTTTGTGATCGGGGGGCTACTGGGCTTGATGATTGGCATGGAGATCCCCCTGATCGCGCGCATTCGCGAACAGCTCCACGGCCAGCACCTCGAACACAACCTGGGCACCATTTACGGCGCCGATTATATTGGCGCCGGCATTGGCGCGGCAATCTGGGTGCTGTTTTGCCTGCAACTGCCGGTGCTCGTCGCGGCATTGAGCACAGCTCTGGTCAACGCGCTGATCGGCATCGCCTTTCTGATCAAATACCGCGCCCATCTACCTCAACGCAAAGCCCTGTGGTTGGCGCATCTCAGCCTGCTGGTACTACTCGCCGCACTCGCTGGCGGCGGTGCAACGTGGATGGACAATATGCACCGCGCCCTGTTTAAGGACAAAGTGCTGTACACCAAAATCACCCCCTACCAGCACCTCACCCTGACCGAGCGCATTATTGGTGCCGGCCTGCCGAAAATCACCAGCCTCTACATCAACGGGCGCCTGCAGTTTTCGAGTAATGATGAACTGATTTACCACAGCTATTTAACCCTGCCGCCCCTGCTCGCCTCGGCGCGGCAGGAGAAAATACTGGTGATTGGCGGTGGCGACGGCCTGGCGCTGCGCGACATTCTGCGCTGGCAACCCGAGGCGGTGACGCTGATCGATCTCGATGGCGAGATGATTGCCCTGTTTAGTGGCGACGACCCCGAGGCCCCCCCCGCTATCTCTGCGCGCTTGTTGCAACTTAACGGCGCTGCCTTTCGGGATGAAAGAGTCGAGGTGATCGTCGGTGACGCCTTTGTCGAAGTGGAGGCGCTGCTCAGTGCCGGGCGCCACTTCGACACCATCATCGTCGACCTGCCCGACCCCAGCCACCCCGATATCAACAAAGTCTATTCGACCTTCTTCTATCTGCGCCTCAAGCAATTACTCAGCGCCGACGGTGCCATTGGCATTCAATCGACCTCGCCCTTCCACACCCAGCAGGCCTTTATTTCCATCGGCAAAACCCTGCAGGCAGCGGGCTTTACCAGCGAGCAATATCACGCCAATGTGCCGACTTTCGGCGAGTGGGGCTGGACCATTGGCACGCTGCGCGGCGGCAGCGCCTCACAGCGCATTGCCGCCAGCGAGGCACTAAACGATGCAGCGCTGTCCGACTGGCTATCAAAACCACAAATTCTCGCCGCCTTTGTGTTCTCGCCGCGCTATTTTGCCGACGCCAAGCAGATTAAGATCAACACCCTCGGCTCGCATCAACTCTACCAGTACCACCAGCGCGCCTGGAAACAACACGACGGGGCCTTTTTCCCCGGTCAAAACCCCTTTGACTAACGCCATAATAATACTACCAAGGAGCCTTGCATGTCGCTTAATGAACTCGCCTTTAAACTCAACGCCCACCTCACCGCTGAAGATACGCGCTTCGATGCCGTGCTGGCAGAGAGCGGCGTACTGGAAGTCATCTGTTCCAACAATGAAGAATTTCCCATCAACATCGTCAAGACCGACACGCAACTGCTGGCTATCACCCCGCTGTTCGATGTCAACGAGGTAAAGCCCGACAAGGTCAACGAGCTCAACGAGGAACTTTTGTTCATCAGTCCCGCCATCCCCCTCAGCGCCATTGGCCGCCAGGGCAACAGCTATATTTTATTTGGCGCCATGGCGCTGGACACCTTATTCGAAAACATTGTTCACGAACTCGAAGTGCAAGCTGAAAACACCGTCGACGTACTGCAGGTCATCGAGCCCCTGCTGCTATATTAACCGCCGTGCGCGGTGGTGCCAGTGAAGTTGGCGAATCCATTGTCGATGCCAATGCCGTGCGCATTCTCGGCCAGGAAATTCGCGATGCGCAAGACGCCATTGGCAAAGCCAAACAATCCCTGACCGGGCTCAAAGCCAGCGAAATTAAACTCAAGCGTGAAATCAACAGCCTTGAAAGCGATGTCGCCAGTTACGAAAGTAAGGCCGTGCAAGCTCTCGACGCTGGCAATGAAGCCCTGGCCATCGAGGTCGCGGAGCGCATTGCTGAAATTGAGAATGAGGCTGGCGAAAAAAGCGCGGAGCACAGCGCCCTGAGTGCCCAGGTCAATAAAATTAACAGCATGATTCGCCAACGCGAGAAGGTCATTCAGAAGAATGGCCGAGAGCTCGAAAAAATAAAAACCGTTGAGCAATTGCAAAAAGCGACCTCGAGCATGTCGACCAATTTTGCCGCCACCAATGCCAGTGAGCACCGCGTATCCAAGGCTCTCGAGCGCGTCAAAAAGAAGCAGGCCAATTGGGAAGATCGCATGGAAGCAGGCGAGTGGATGGAAGGGGAGGCCAGCGGTGACGACCTCGACCGCAAATTAAAGGATGCCGGCATCGGCGCCAATACCAGTAGCGGCGCGAGTAGTGTCCTCGAACGGCTGAAAAAGAAATCTGGTCAATAGAGCCGCCCCCTAACCGTCAAAGCCGCTAAGGCAGCCTTTAATCAGACTGCCTTAGCCCTGGAAAGCCCATGCTTAAAAAGCTCCTCTCCCGCAACAAGCCCTCGAGTGAGCGCCAGCTCGACTGTCCCAGCCAACTGCTGGTTGGCGATATGCTCTCGCTGAAATACCGCGATTCCCTGCCCCTTGCGCTGCGCGAGCAATCACTGGAGGTGATTAAGGTCGGCACCTATGAGTTTGCCTCGGGCAGTAGTAAAGAGGTGGTGCTAAAAGATGCCCACAACCAGCTCTACTTTATGGGTATTGAGCGTGAAGACGGCAAACTATCGTTGTGCTTTGCCCGAAAAATTGCCCGCCAGCAGCTCCTCACCTTTATTGATGAAGACAGCTTTGCGCAATTGTGGTCCCAAAACTGGCCCGAACTGATCGTCGAAAACCCACCCAGCGAGCTCACCGATTGGCTCAGCCCCCGCTACCAGCAAAGTATCAAAGAACAGGAAGCCTACTATTATGATCGCGACTGCCAGGGAGAAGACCTCGCGGCAGCCGAAGATGGTGAAGAGTTGCGCATCCACGAGTGCGAGGGCAGTGACGACCACTACGGTCTGGGCGTTGAAATCTACGAGGATGGCACCACGGAGATTTTCCTGCAGGTTTATTGTGCTGTCGATGTGATCGAGCAAATGTGGCCACGCAATTCGGCAGACAGCCATGGCGATTAAACACAATCCAAAATGGGCCGATGAAAAGCGCGCGCTTAAAAAAGTGCAGATGCACTTCGTCTTTAAAGAACAGCTCAACAAACGCATTCGCCACGACGCCGCCGATGAAAACCTCAACCCCAGCGACATTATTCGCAAAATTGTCGGCCTGCCCTACCAGCGCATTCAGCGACCGCGAATCGGCCTGTCCTTTAACCCCGATGATTTACACGTCCTCTCACAGCGCTACCAGGTTCCCGTCGACGACGAGAAAACTATCAAGCAGCGCGTGCGCGAAGAGGTTACCGAGCGCTATCAAGAGCGCGAACCGGCAGCTGCGCCGACAGACAGTGCTGACGCAAAACCCGATCAGGGCCACTAATTCACCATGCTGATCCAGTTCATCAATCTGCGTCACTTGCGGCGCAGCCGCCACCTGAAATACTCCGCCGATCACCAGCAGGGCACCCTTTACAAACTGGCCCGCCTGTTTTTTTTACTGATCGCCCTCATCCTCACCCATTCAGTGGCGATGGTCTATTTTGAAAACCTCAGCTGGGCCGATGCCCTATGGCTCTCGGTAACCACCGTCACCACAGTGGGCTACGGTGATATTTCCGCCACCAGCTGGCAAGGCCGTCTTTCTACCACCCTCTGTTTGTATATATTGGCAATATCACTACTGGCACAACTGGCTGCGGAGTTTTTTGAATACCGCCTAAAAAAACGTGACGACAAACTCCGGGGCAACTGGATATGGAGCGACATGAATAAGCACCTGCTGATCATTAACACACCGGCGGAGAATAGCGACGCCTACCTCGAACGCTTAATCGGCCAGATGCGCGCCACGCCAAAGTTTGCACAACTACCCCTGCAAATATTGACCCGCAATTACCCCAAGGGCCTGCCCCGCGAGCTCAGCGCCCACAGCGTCGTACACTACAACGGCGGCCCTGAGCATGCCAAAAGCCTGGCGGCCGTCAACGTCAATCAAGCGGCATTTATTGTTATTTTAGCGCGCGACGGCAGCGATCCTCTATCGGATAGCCTGACCTTCGACATCCTCAGCCGCATTCAGGATATCGGCAGTTCAGCCACCATTCTGGTTGAGTGCATCGCCGATGAAAATCGCCAGCGTTTGCAGCGAGCCGGCGCAGACGTGGTGATACGCCCCATTCGCGCCTACCCCGAACTCCTGGTGCGCGCCCTCGCCACACCCGGTACCGAAGTAGTACTGGAAAATTTATTTACCCACGACGAAAGTAACCTGCAACGGGTCGATCTCGACTTTAGCCATATATTGTGGAAGGACATTATCACGGTGTTTATGGACAATGATTTTGGCATCCCCCTCGCCTATATCGACGCCGAGGGTGTACACAGTAACCCGGCGGCCCTGCATAGTGGCTCTGGCAGCGGTATTATTTCCATGACCCGCGCCGGATGCACGATACCTGCCAATACACTCAGAGCGGCGTTTGCTCGCCTGCAGACAGCGGCCGACGCCACCTCATGAGTGTTTTTTCAAGCCCGCTAAAAGCACCCGCCGTTATTTATTTACTGGCCGCGCTATGGGCGGTGCATGGCCTGCAATGGTTTATTCCTGGCGACCTACACCACTACGGCATCATGCCCCGCAGCGTCACGGAGATTTGGCATATCGCCCTGGCACCCTTGATACACGCCAACCTGTGGCACTTGATGGGTAATAGCGTGGCACTACTCGGCCTGGGCCTCTTAGTACAAACAAAAAAGGACGCCGAATTTTGGGAGTTGTGGGCAATTTTGACCTTGTTGGCGGGGCTCGGCACCTGGCTATTTGGCAGTAATGCCTACCATATCGATCATCACCGATGCCTATTTTCGACGCTCGACAAAAGCCATTGTCATCGCCGTGGTCGCCCTGATTTTATATCCCAACCTCTTATTCTCCGTCTTCGACTTTCGGCCGCATATTTCCTGGGCCGGTCACATGTCCGGATTGGTGAGTGGGGCATTTATCGCCTGGTTGAATGCCAGGGGTCAAGCGATTAGCAGGAGTGAGGACTGAGCTAAAAGCTAAACAGCCTGCGCCATGCGCTTTGCCAGGGCTTTGTAGGAACCGATATTAAAGGCAAGGCCCATATGGGACGCCTTGTTGACTTCAATATTGAGGCTTTCGTCTTCTTCGGCGCAACTCTGCCAGCCGACGATGCCATCATTTCTCGAGTAAATCGCAAATTGCGGGACATCAACACTGCGCGGTGCAATCATATTTTGTACAAAGTCGCACATACAGTAACCCGTGCCGCAGGAAGGGCCCAGGTCACGACCCACCAACTTACCCTGACCAATTTTCAGATAATCCCAAACGCCCGTCACCGAAGGGTGGGCTTCAACGATATCCCGAAAAGGCGAGCCCACAGTGACGACGCGATTAATCAACTCAGGCACTTTCTGCACGATGGATTTAGCCAGCATGCCGCCCAAACTATGGCCCACCAGAATGACTTTTTGCCCGGTCTTGCGGTGAATGCCCTCAATTTGACGGATCAGCCGTGTCGCCGTTTTTTCGGGACAATTGGTATTCCAGTGAATCCTTGCCGCATGGGGCTTGTAACCAATGCGGCGCATCCATTGGCGCATCGGTAACATTATAAGATCGTTGGCGATAAAGCCGGGAATCACTAATACCGGCTCGCCATTACCATGCTCTACACCGCGGCCCCAAAATACGGGATGACAATGCAGGGCTGTCAATTCAACGGGAAAAATAACCTCACGCCAAATCGGCGTTAGCGTCGATTCAATCGACGGGTCATGAGCAAAAGGGCCGTCTTCACCATCACTTTCCAAATGGTCAAGCAACTCCTCCATCACATCGCTGGTATTGTATTCACTCATGATCCAATCCTTATTGCGCTAATTTCGCAGCCAGGGCGACAACAGCTCTCACCAATGAAGCGACGGCATACTACGTCAAATTACGCTTAAGCAATAGTAAGGGTGAGCTCACAACTGTGAACTCACCCTTACCTGGAACGCTGATTACGCAGCAGACTTGGTCATTTTTTCAACAGCTTCTTTCGCATTGTCGAAAGACTTCTTAGCCATCTCAGTCATTGGGTTTTCAAGGCCCCATGAGCGGTACAGGTTAAGCGCGGCTTTAGATGAATTGCGCGTTCCCTCAAACAGGGATTTCGCTGTCGTGTTAAAGGCATCAGACATATCGCGCTGCTCACCGACCATCGCTTTGAAAACATCGAAAGCTTCAGCCTGTGACTGAGACAGTGATTCCAACAGAACGCTCATATTGCCCTGGTAGTCTTTGGGGCTAGCCGCTAGTGTCTTTGTCAGCTCCAGTGCGCTCGCCTGATTATCCGCAATGCGCTTGCCTAAAGAATCACTCAAACGAACACCGCGCTCACGGGCACTTTTAAACGCGCCACTAACCACTTTCTGGTTTTCAATTAGGGTATCAATATAGCTCTGCACTTCTGAAGCTGAACCCGCTTCAGTTTTTGCAGATTTTGATGATGCACTTGCTTTTGTAGCGCTGGCTTTAGATTCGGTCATGACTTTTCCTCAGATAAATGTAGTGGATCTTGCAGAACATCCATTGCTCCGTTTTACCCTGAAGGCGACAAGCAGCATCAAGATACGGTTGCCATTTAAGTGCAACTTGCATATAGTGTCAAGCAATAAATAGATGCAATTTGCACCCATCACTTATTCAACACTTAAACGGAGGCCTCCCATGGCCGAAGAGAAAGAAACGTCAACCACCAAGCTACCCAGCGAAATGCTGCGTGCTCACTTACTGGCTCTGCTTAAAAACTGGTCAGGCTACGGCTATGAACTCGCCAACAAACTCGAAGCAGCGGGCTACGGCGGTTACAACAGCGGCACGCTGTATCGCACATTGCGCCAGATGGAAAAAACCGGGCTGATTTCATCGATGTGGGACACCTCATCAGACGGGCCCGCACGCAGGGTTTACAGCTTGACCAAAACCGGCTCCTTATTTCTTAACAACTGGTTTACCTTGCTGGACATGCACAAAGCCACTCTCAATAATTTTATGAAAATGGCCGAAAATGTCGTCGATCCATGCGATAAGTCATCTACCGGTAAAAGAAAGGACGTAGACTCCTGAATCAAAGTCATGCTTTCAAGACACTGAACAACCCACTAAACAACGCAAGGAATACAAGATGAGCCAAGATAGAGATAACTATTTTATGGAGCCCATGAGAATGTGGCGTGAGTGGGTTCAGAAGTCAGAAAAACAGTGGAGCGAAGCCCTCACTGGCATAATGGCTGATGAGAAATCGAGCAAGATGTTCGGCCATTATTTTCAGGAATGGCTGCACGCCCAGAATATGTTTACGGAAATGGTGGGCCAGCAGCTAGCCGCGCTTAACCTGCCATCTCGTGCCGACGTGCTTGGTGTTGAAGACAGGCTGGGAGGCGTTGAAAATGCGCTGTCGTCACTGACCGCCGAAATCAACCAGCTTAAAAAGCAGCTGGCTGCCACTAACCAGGCACCCTCTGCGGCACCAACCAAGCCAAGGCGAACCCGCAAGCCCGCCGTAAAGGCCGCAATCAAACCAGACCCCATCATTAAAGCCGACGACAAGTAGGCGGAGTCCCATGAGCAGTCAAATTGACGCTGACGATAAAATCCAGAAGGCCGTTGAAAAGGTACTTTCGCGCAATATAGATGGCTTGAAGCACCTCGATGGCCTTGCCCTCGACCACGGTGTAACGCCTAAAGATACTATCTATTCTCGCGGCTCAATGAAGCTCTACCATTACCAGCCCGTGTGTGACGAGATTTATCGCGTGCCCGTTGTGCTCGTCATGTCCTTGATCAACCGATACTACATCGTTGATCTGGCACCCGGACAAAGCTTTGTCGAATACCTGGTAGCCCAAGGCTTTGATGTCTATCTCATTGACTGGGGCTTACCGCGAAAGGAACATTCACATTATCGTTTTGACGATTATGTGAATAATTTCATTCCAGACTGCCTGGACAAGGTTGCCGAAGACTGCGGCGAAGATGAGGTTTCACTCATTGGCTATTGCCTGGGCGGCATTATGGCATCACTCTACACCGCTCTAACCCCCGATAATAAGGTGGCAAACCTTGTTGCCATCGCCTCCCCTATTAATACGGAAGGCATGCCCCTGTACAAAAGCTGGGCTGACAACAACACCTTTGATATTGACAAGATTGTTGATCAACTCGGTAATATTCCGGGAGGAATGATTGACAGCATGATACAAGCCTTGCGCCCTTTACAGAAAACCGCAGGGCGCATGCAAATGCTGGATAATGCCAGTGATGATAAATTCCTTGAAGCCCACTACCGCTTTGAGCGCTGGGCTTCCGACCAGGTGCCTATTGTAGGTGGCGCAGCTCGACAGCTCTTTCAGGATTTTTTGCGCGACAACAAACTCATGAAAGGAGAACTGGAGATTGGCGGTGAAGCCGTGGATCTTAAAAAGATTTTAGCGCCCTTCCTGCACATTACTGCCGTTCACGATCACATTGTGCCCACTGCCGCTTCACAAGAACTGGCCGACCTGATCGGGAGTGAAGATAAAACTGAGATTGCCCTCAAGGGTGGGCACGTCAGCTTAATTGCCGGTGGTAATGCTGTATTTCGCTTGTGGCCACAGGTTGCAAACTGGCTCGCAGAAAGGTCGTTATAACCATATCAAACTATTTTAATCCCGCTTTATAGAACCATTTTCCTGGAGAGTTTATTTTGGAAACATTTCCCAAAGACGTCGAACTAAGAAATGGCCAGGCGTCTCTACATCTGATGTCTGATCAAGATGCCGCCAATATGCTGGCCTTTGCCCAAACCCTGCCCGCTCACGATTTAATGTTTCTGCGCCGGGATATTCTCCAGCCCCATGTGATTGAATCATGGGTTAAAAAAATTGAATCCGGCAAAAACATTACTGTCATCGCCACCGCCGGCGGTAAAATCATGGGCTACGGCACGTTAAGCCGCGGCGAAATTGACTGGTCTCGCCATGTAGCAGAGCTCCGCATAATGGTGGGCCCAGATAGCCGCGAGTCGGGCATAGGCCGCGTTATAGTTCGCGAACTTTTCAAGATTGCCCTGGGTAAAAGTATCGAAAAAATTTACGCGCGCATGACTCTCGATCAAACCGGTGCGCGTAAACTCTTTCAAGAGTTAGGCTTTCACCCCGAAGCCCTGCTTGAAAATGAAGTAAAAGACCGAGAGGGCAAAGTACACGACGTACTGTCAATGGCGGTAGATGTTGAAACCTTCCACGCTCGTCGCGATAGCTATGGGCTAACCTAATAGAAGTCAGTATTTAATCAGCCTGCAAGGGAGGAAGAACAACCCTTGCAGGCTAATATTCAAGAAATGACCGGCAGTATCAGGTGTGACGCATACTTCTGGTCGTGATAAACCCGCTGTAAAGCCGACACGCTCCCCGCCGCCTCAGCTCCCGTCTCCCCCGTATTAGGATTACGGTCGTAACGGGGGAAATCACTTGAGGTAATAATCACTCGCAGCCGGTGCCCCGCCTTAAAGACCATCGCCGTCGCCAATAAATCAAGATGCCACTTCACTACATCCCCTGGCTCAAAAGCCTGCCCAGTTTGATGCACCTGATAAGAAGCCCGCAGCACACCATCGCAAACATTAAATGTCTTGCCGTCGGCCCGCACCTCGCAGAGCTTGATCATCCAGTCGGTATCAAGGGCTGAAGTACTGGCATAAATTTCAGCACTGACCTCCCCGGCCAACTCCAGATCTTCTGTTAGCACATCGGAGGTATAAACCAGCACATCTCGGCGTTCAAGAATCGGTGCCTGGTCAAGTGGCCCCGGTGTATATTTAGGTGGCATTAATAATGTGCCACCACAGGTGGGACAAGGGTCTTCGGGGTCGTAAACATAACTGTCGGGAGAAATATCAAACTGCGGCTTGTCCGGCCCGAAACCCTTGACGCCATCGACACCAGCGCCAAGATACCAGGGCGTCGCTACTGCCCGAGCGGGCGGCCACTCCTGCTCGTCACGCCAACGATTAATACCTTGTACAAAAACTTTAACGGGCGCTTCATTCTCGATACCGTTTTCTTCGCCCTTCAACCAGCGACTAAACCAGCGCAGTTGCAGAGTCGTCAGGTCTTCTTTGAGATCCATAAACAGACCGCTACTACGAAAACCGAAATCGACCTGACCCACCATATTCATAAACATACCGTGGGACCAGGGGCCGATAATCATCCGCGTATTTTCCCGCGCCTGCTCTGTGCCGCCATTAGCCTTCATACCGGCAAAGTGCTCAAGGTCAGCGCCCAGCAACATGTCGTACCAACCCGCAATAATTAGCGCGGGCACCTTAACCGATTCGTGACGGTTATTGAGCAGCATGCTATCTGTCCACTCATCGGGCACGGGGTGTTTAAACATTTCATAAAGAAAAGGCACGAAGCTTTCATCTTCTTTATGCCCGGCACTCAACTCGCTCAGAGGTTGCTCGCACACCAGCTCACTGAAGGCGTCATTGGCATCGGCCAGCTCTGTCATGCGAGCCATTAATTCAGGTAACTCTTTACCAGAGCGAATCAGTGCAGCAGGGCCGATAATGCGTAAAGCCCAGGTCATTAAGGTCGAAAGCTGCATCGCTCCATCGCGCCAGAAATTGTTGTGCCAAAAGCTGTTCGGTGCCGTGGTCGGCGAAATCGCCCGCAGTGCTTCGTGGCCCGACGCCGCCCCCATCCAAGTGTTACCACCCATGTACGACAGGCCGTAGCAACCAACAACACCGGCTGACCAACTCTGCTTCGCAGCCCAATCAATCGTATCCGCACAATCCGGCTCTTCATCACGATAGGGAAAAAACACACCGCCCTCTGAGGCCCAACGGCTGCGCACATCCTGAATAACCACCACAAAGCCCGCTGCCGCAGCTCGAATGGGGTCGAGCGTCGACGCAGTAATCAGCCACATCTCTTTGTTATACGGTGTTCTTTGCACCAGAACCGGGTATTCCCCCTCATCGGCAGGGCGATAAACATCGGCCCTTAGCACCACGCCATCACGCATGGCCACATCAACATTTTTATCGACAATTACACTCATTACTGGCTCCCCGCCTTCCATTTATGCACAAGATCATACTTTAAAAAAACTGAAGATAGATGACACAGGTCTACTGCAGCCCTCTGACAAAGGGACAACAATTTATTAGGGGGAAGGAGAGAGGAACAAGGGGAAGGGGTTACAGTTGTTAGGTTTAAACCTGCTATTTCATTTGGGCGAAATCCGAAAAAATGCCTGCTCGCACAAGTTTCAGCGACCCTGGAGCAAACTTTCAATATCGCTTGCGGCCAAAGGCGCAGAAAATAAATGCCCCTGCAATAAATCACAGCCTTCTCGAGCGAGAATTTCACGCTGTAAATCAGTTTCAATCCGTTTAGCCAAAACGGGAAGGCCAAGGCAGGATGCCATGGCGACAATCGTTTTTATCAACCGCGGATCATCGTTCTCCACTGTCAGATGATCGACAAAATCCCTGTCCATTTTTAATAGATCAATCGGCAAACGAGCGAGTAGCGCAAGAGAGACTCCGCCAGTACCAAAGTTGTCGAGAGCCACGACCACGCCACGTTTTCTGAGCTGCTCTAATTCACTAATAAGCTTATCGCTATCATCGACCAGTAAACTCTCGGCAATATCCAGCTCTAGATAAGTCGCTGGAAGCCTGGTTTCATCGAGTACCCGCCCAACCATTGCATAAAAATCTTTTTGCTCAGTAAACAATGAAAAATTGATGGCAACTTTATCAAGCAACAAACCCTTATCGAGCCAGGTTTTTGTTTGGACGCAGGCGGCGTATAGCACCCACTCGCTAAGCTCATCCATCAAACCCTCTTCCTCCACCATCGGCAGGAAGTCACCCGTCGTCAACAAGCCCCTTGCAGGGTGATTCCAACGCACCAAGGCCTCAAGAGAGTTCGACATTGAGCCATCAGTATTGAACAGGGGCTGGTAAAACAATACAAACTCATTATTTAACAGGGCACTACGCAGCTCGATGCTCAGCCTTTTTTTCGCTTCAACAACCCGCGTTAAACCCTCTTCGTAGAAATAAAAACCGTTGCGCCCTTTGGACTTGGCTTTGTACATTGCCCGGTCAGCAAAACTCAGTAATTCACGAAGTTCTAATGCATCGTTAGGAAAGAGACTGATGCCAACACTCGCCGACACGTTTGCACTGTGGCCATCAGTCAGCACAGGCATGGAGCACTCATCAATAATACGCTGCGCCACCTGGGTAACACTATTGAGGTCATCAATATTTTCCAGCAACAAGGTAAACTCATCACCACCATAACGCGCCAGGGTATCGCTGCTGCGCTGGCAACGATGAAGCCGCTGAGCTATTTCTCGCAGTACATCATCACCCGCTTTATGACCGTACGTGTCGTTGATTGCCTTGAAATTATCGAGATCGACAAACAGTACGGCAAGCTGCGCCTGATGACGCCGGGCACTGGAAATAGCGTGACTCAAGGTCATATCAAACATTGGGCGATTACACAGGCCTGTCAATTTATCCTGATGCGCCTTGTCCCAAAGATCCTTCTCTCGCTCATGACGCTCGAGAATAATACCCGCAATATTGGCTGATTCAGTGAGGAGCTGCTGCTGAAAATAAGTTGGCTCCCTCTCCTCGAAACTCGATATCGCAAAGGAGCCAACAACTTCACCAGTAGTATTTCTGACGGGATGCGACCAGCAAGCCAATATACTAAAGTCGCGGGCTAGACCTCGAACATCCGACCAGCGCTCATCGTCAAGGGTATTACTGACATAGACAGGCGCATTATGTAAAACGGCTACCGCACAAGATCCTGCCGATTCATTGGGCACAGTGCCATTTAATCGCTCGATAACAGCATCAGGAATATTAGGAGCAGATACCACATTAAGATGCTGCCTTGATCTATCAAAAATCATGACCGAGCAAACAGAGTCCGACACCAGTAATTCAGAGGCAGAGCACAGCTCATCAAGGGTTTCCTGGAAATCACCACCCAAAGCAACATTTTCGAGGATTTTCTTCTGTGATAGAAGGAGCTGATCTTCCCTATTTTCCATCAATTAATTCCGTTTATCTCACCCTGATCATGTCCGACCAGAAGATTGAACAAAGGTTCACACATCCAAGTAAACATGAATGATACGCCACCCCAACAAATAATAAATTGAACAAGTTCTATTTTATTATCGGCCGCTCAACGTTGTAGATAATCGCTCAGTCAGTAATTCAGTCTGTAATAGAGCTACGAACCCAGCACGGCACCCTATTCGCCGAGCTTCTGCTGAAACATTTGTAGAATACTGGAAAAATCAAGGTCAGCCTTGCTTTCACTCCCCGACTGTTCGTGTAAGCCATACAAGCTATTTGCCAAGGCACCCATCGGTGTAGACGACTTACTTTGCAAGGCAGCCTCCATTGCCAGGCCAAGGTCTTTTTGCATTAGCTTGACCATAAAGCCGCCTTCATAATCCCGGCTGGCAGGCACACCATCCATCACCCCAGGGTAAGGATTATATTTTTCCAGCGACCAATTACAGCCCGAGCTTTTCAACATAATCTCAGACAGCGCTTTCGGATCAAGGCCGTTATCAACACCCAGCTGTAACGCCTCGGCGGTGCCAATCATATGCACCGCAAGCAGCATGTTGTTACAGGCTTTGGCAACCTGACCGGCACCTGCTGGCCCGGCGTGAAAAATATTAGCGCCCATGTGATTGAGCACTTCTTTGGCGGCCTCCACATCAGCAGCGTCACCCCCGCACATAAAGGCCAGGGTGCCGCCTTCTGCACCACCAACACCGCCAGAGACCGGCGCGTCGATCGCACGAATATTGCGCTGCTTCGCTTCTTCACCGATACGTCGCGAGCTAGCAGCAGCAACAGTGGAGCAATCGATCAATAATGCAGAGGGATCAACAAGGTCAAGCAAACCAGCACCATCAATGTACAAGCTCTCGGCAATGGCGCCATTGGGCAGCATGGTAATAACAAAATCCGCACCCGCGACCGCGTCTTTCTCAGAGGTGGCAGCACTGCAGCCGTCGTCAACGGCTTTTTGTACCGAGGCGGGCTGCAGATCAAAGGCACAAACCTCAAACCCAGCCTTCACCAAATTGGCCGCCATGGGGCCGCCCATATTTCCCAAACCAAAAAATGCGACTTTCTTTGCCATGATCTAATCCTTAAAAAAGTTTAGGTGCCAGCCCGCGTTACAAATCCGCTAAAGGGCTTGGTTTATCGGCCCAGGGCCAGGTGAGATATTGCTCGCGCATTTCGCTCGTCAGTTCAGCCAAAGTCGCGGGTTGGAAGTTAGGCTTATTATCTTTTTCGATAATTTGCGCGCGGATGCCTTCACGGAAAACACCGTATTTTGCACAATTAACGGTACCAATCAATTCCAGCTTAAGACATTCATTCAGCGGCAAATCGCGACCCCGCTGATTGAGTTCATAAGCGAGAAAGATCGATGCCGGGCAGCCTCTCTTCAAGGTGGCCACCGCTCGGCTTAACCATTTGTTATCGCCGTCGTAAGCGGTGATGGCGGCAACCACTTCCTCTAGATTTGCACCCGATGTCGCCTCGTCTATCCAGCTCATATGCGGTTCGAGTTGAGCAACGGGCAGCATTGCCTGATGCTGGTTTTGCAAAGCCTCTAGCGCGACTGTCATCTGCTGACGATTATCATCGGCATTGGATGTCCAGTTCAGTTCAGCCAAATTATCGAGCATTACCGCCTTTTCAGCGTGGGGAATAAAGACATCGGCAAGGCCTGTGTACATAGCATCGGTGGCATTAATCTGCGCGCCGGTCAGCGCCAGAAACAAACCACTATTGCCACGAGTTTGATTGAGAAACCAGGTGCCGCCCACATCCGGCAGTAAGCCAATCGTGACTTCTGGCATCGCTATACGCGTGCTTTCGGTGACAACGCGAAAGTCTGCGCCCTCAAATAAGCCCATGCCACCGCCCATAACAAAACCATTACCCCAGGCAATGATTGGCTTGGGGAAATTATGCAGTCGGTGGTTAAGCCGGTATTCCCGCGAGAAAAAATCCGTGGCATAGGCATTGTAGTTTTCACCGTACTCCACCGTTGATTCGTAGAGCATACGAATATCACCACCAGCGGCAAAAGCCCGGTCGCCTGCGCTGTCGAGTAAAATGCAGACAATGCTGTCGTCGCTTTCCCACTGATCAGTCTGGGCGCTGATCATATCGACCATTTCCAGGCTGAGTGAATTCAGTGCTTTTTCAGCATTGAGGGTGGCGATGGCAATTTTCTTGCCGTTGCTACAGGTTTTTTCACTAAATAATACGGGCTGTTCGGACACGCTTTTCTCCTAAAACAACTAAAGAATAATAATGGCTTTAGCCGTTTTTCCATTCGGGGCTACGTTTTTCTACAAAAGCGGCCACGCCTTCTTTTTGATCCTGTGAACCCCACAAGTCCATAAAGGCATCACGCTCGTATTTAAAGCCACTGCTCAAACCACGCTCGCGAGCAGACATGGTCAGCGCTTTACAAAGACGTACTGATGTTGGGCTTTGCTTTTCAACTTTAGCGGTTAATTCCAGGGCTTTTTCCAAAGCCGTACCCGTGGGAACAACTTCCTGAATTAAACCAATTTGCTCAGCCTTTGGCGCCTTAATGCGCTCGCCCAATAAAATCATGCGCTTAGCCCAGCCTTCACCAATCAACCAAGGCAAGTGTTGAGTGCCCAGACCACCGGGTAGTAAGCCAACGGTACATTCGGGCAGCGCCATTTGCGCCTGCTCTTCAGCAATACGAATATCGCAAGCCAGTGCGCACTCAAGTCCACCACCCATAGCAAAGCCGGTAATTGCAGCAATAGAAACACCTTCATAACTGGCTAGTGCTTCAAAGGCGACACCGAAGGCTTTAATAAAGTCGTGGGCATCGCCGGTGTTGTCGTGATTAAAACGCGTTAAGTCGGCACCCGCGCTGAAAAACTTTTCGCTTTCGCTGGTCAGAATTAATGCGTAATTTTCTTTATCGGCATTTAATTCTTCGACGACCTGTTGCAAATAAGCCAGACTCTCTGGCGTCCAGGTATTCGCCGGTGGGTTGTTCATGGTCAGGATCGCGGTACGACCCCGTTTTTCGACCTTTAATAGTTCGCTCATTCTTATTAACTCCTAATGTGAGAGTGAATCAACTGGCTAACGGATAGCATCCGTTGCGCCTTCTTCCAGTATTCGACGCGCCACAATCACGCGCATAATTTCGTTGGTGCCTTCTAAAATTTGGTGTACGCGGGCATCGCGCAAAAAGCGCTCAATCGGATACTCCCGCAAGTAACCGTAACCGCCGTGCAACTGTAGCGCTTCATTACACACCTGAAAACCGATGTCAGTGGCAAAGCGTTTCGCCATTGCACAGTACGTGCTTTTATCGGCATCGTTTTGATCGAGCTTACTGGCTGCCAGGCGCACCATTTGCCGCGCCGCGACCAATTCGGTCACCATGTCAGCAAGCTTAAACTGTAAAGCCTGAAAAGCCGCGAGGGGCTTGCCGAACTGCTTGCGCTCCTGAATATACTGCTGGGCATGGTTAAGGGTTGTCTGAGCCGCGCCGATGGAACAACTGGCGATATTAATACGGCCACCATCAATGCCTTTCATGGCAATTTTAAAGCCTTCGCCCTCTTCACCCAGGCGATACTGCGCCGGTACGCGCACGTCTTCAAAAGTGATGGTGCGCGTTGGCTGGCTATTCCAGCCCATTTTCGCTTCGTTTTTACCGTAACTAATACCGGGTAAATCGGCAGGCACAGCAAAAGCACTAATGCCTCTGGCCCCGGAATCTTTATCACCAGTACGTGCCATTAACACCAGCACATCGGTACTACCGGCACCGCTGATAAAGCTCTTGCCGCCATTGAGGATGTAGTCATCACTCTCTGCTTTTCCATCACGTACGGCTTTGGTGGTAATAGAGCCTGCATCACTGCCCGCATTGGGTTCGGTCAGGCAGTAAGAGGCAAGTTTTTCGCCCGTTACCAGCTGTTCACAGAATTCGGTATGCACCGCTTCTGTACCCCAGGTGCAGGCCATCCACGTGGCCATATTGTGGATGGAGATAAAGGCGGCGGTGGAAGAACAGGCAGCGGCCAATTCTTCGAGCACGATAGTTGCGTCAAGACGCGACATGCCCATACCACCCTGGGCTTCCGGGCTGTACATGCCGCAAAAGCCCATAGCGCCAGCAGCGGCAATAGTGTCGCGAGGAAAGATTTTTTCCTCGTCCCACTCCGCCGCATGAGGTGCCATTTCGCCCTCGGCAAAGGCTCGTGCCGCATCCTGAAAAGCGCGCTGTTCTTCGCTGAGATTAAAGTTCATGAGCCGAACTCTCTATTTCAGGTTAATCGACATATTCGGGCCACCGGCCTCTTCCTCATCAAACCAACGAGCGGTAATGGTTTTTGTTTCCGTATAGAAACGTACCGCCTGCTTGCCGTAGGCGTGTAAATCACCGTGGAAAGAACCTCTCCAGCCGGTGAAAGAGAAGAAGGGCAAAGGCACGGGAATCGGCACATTAATACCCACCTGACCCACCAGGATCTCGTGTTGATATTTACGCGCCGCACCACCGGAGGCGGTAAAGATAGAGGTGCCGTTGCCACGGAAGTCTTCATTAATCGCAGCAATGGCTTCGTCGAGAGTATCCAGCGTCAGCAGGCAAAGTACCGGGCCAAAGACCTCGTCTTGATACACGCTCATGTCACGGCTGACATCAGTGAAGATGGTCGGGCCAATCCAGTTGCCGTCGGGGTAGCCTTCAACCACGCAATCAGAACCGTCGAGCAGGCAGGTCGCGCCCTGCTCTTTCGCCTTGGCGATTGCTGCGGTGATTTTTTCTTTGGCCATGGCATTTGTCTGCGGGCCGTAAGCAGCGCCTTTATCAGACCAGATGCCGGGGCGAATTTTCTCCGCCGCAGCAGCGATATCAGCGGCCCACTCTTTAGCTGCACCGACCAAAATCACATTAGGGATCGCCATGCAACGCTGCCCTGCCGCACCAAAGGCAGAACCGATAATGTTATTCACTACCTGGCTTTTGTTAGCATCGGGCATAACAACCATGTGATTGTTGGCACCGGTCATGCACTGCATGCGCTTCAGGTTAGCCGTACCTTTTGTGTAAATATGCTTGCCCACGGGTACTGAACCCACAAAAGAGCCGGCGCAAATATCTTGATGCTCGAGCAGGTAATCCACCTGATGAGCACCACCGTGAATGACTTGCATAACGCCCTTCGGCGCACCGGCTTCTTCAAACAACTCAACCAAACGCGTCGGCGTCAGTGGATCACGCTCAGAGGGCTTGAGAATAAACGTATTACCGCAAGCGATGGCCAGCGGGAACATCCACAGGGGAATCATCGCCGGGAAATTGAAAGGCGTAATACCCATGCACACGCCAATGGGTTGCACAAAAGAGTAGGTGTCGATTTTACCGGCGACGTTTTCAACTGTTTCGCCCATCATCAAGCTGGCAACATTGGCCGCATGCTCAACTACTTCAATACCGCGCCACACATCGCCCTTGGCATCTTCAAAGGTTTTGCCTAATTCCTGACTGATAATTTCAGCGATTTCGTCGTGATGCTTTTTCAGCAAGTGCTGATAGTTGAGCATGATGCGCGCACGCTGAGGTACAGGCACTTCTTTCCAGGTTTGGAAAGCGGCTTTGGCCGAGGCAATCGCGCGATCCATTTCCGCGTCAGTGGCCGCTGGCACTTCGGTCAGCAATTCCTGCGTGGCTGGGTTGAGAACCTGAGTGCGCTGCGTGCTCTCGCTTTGAACCCACTCGCCTTCAATAAATAAGGGTACTATTTTTGGAAATGCCATGATCAACCTCGGTTAGTCAAACCGCCTCGCAATAGCGCGAAGCGTGGTATGTATTGTTGGTGATGTTAGTGGTGTGCTTGCTCACCTTTATATAAGCATAAACAAGTGACAAAAAAAATTCACTATATTGCCCAGATGATGGACTATATTGCTCTACAATCAATATAAAGCCATAAACCGCAATTTTATTATCTCTCTGTTTTTACTATGAAAAAAGAAGAACTCACCTCTGACTGGCCACTACCACCTAAAGGCATTCGTCTTTTATCGCCTAAATTTCTGGTCGAGGCCATGGCTGCCGACCCGCTCTCACAAGACCTCTACCCACTGGCCACCGGCTTTTACCCCCAGGCACAAAACCACCGCATGACGCGACAACAAAACGCCAACTACCTGCTAATTTATTGCGCTGAAGGCCTCGGCCAACTCAAGGTCGGCGAACGCCAATGGACTATAAAAGCAGGCGATATTATTTCACTGCCCGAAGGGCTGGCTCACCACTATCACGCTGACCCGAGCCAGCCCTGGAGTATTTATTGGGCCCACTATAGCGGCACACTGGCTCAGGAATACAGTCAGCGCATTTGCGCAGATGAACCCTTCGCCCAGATTGGCCTGCAGCCACGCTTAATTGCTGACTTTGAAGCCCTGTTCTCCCTACGTCGCGCCGGCTATTCCACCGACGCCTATATTCACAGCGCCTGCCAACTGAAACAAATGCTCAGCTTTATCGCCTACACTGCCCAGCGCCACCAGCCCCAACACGGACAGGCCATTGATCTCACCAAGGTCGAGGAGTTAATGCACTTACATCTCGGTGGCAGCGTCAACCTGCAGGCCCTGGCTGACGATGCCAACTTATCGAAATACCACTTTACGCGAAAGTTTAAACAGCTCACCGGGCACTCGCCCATTCAGCACTTTATCCACTTAAAAATGCAGCACGCCTGCCAACTGCTCGATAGCACCGCGAACTCGGTGAAGCAGATCGCCCTCGAAACCGGTTATAAAGATGCCTATTATTTTTCCCGACTGTTTAAACAGGTGATTGGCATTTCACCCAGTGAGTACCGGCGTAGCAAGGCCGCTTAAACTGACACCGAACCTTATAGAGAAAAGAATGCTCTTTGCTCGTGACCGTAGGAGGCAAGGATGCCGACACCGAGCGTACAAGGACGTATTCACAGCATGTCATGTGCGAAGAGGATTCTTTGCTAATTCGCTGATATTAATACTTGCTCACAAACGCGCTAAACCTTGAAAAACTTGCATCCGAGCAAGCCCCTGTCGCAGAGTGCATCCATACAATAAAATGCACTCAGAAAATTAATCGGAGAATAAAAATGGAACTCGGCTTAAAAGGCAAAGTAGCACTGGTCACCGGCAGCTATCGTGGCACCGGACAAATCATCGCCCAACGTCTCGCCGACGAAGGTGCAACGGTTATTGCCCACGGCTTTGAACCCGGCAGTGCCGACCACGTGGTCAATGAATCTGCCGTGCAATTCGCTGTTTGGGGCGACCTGTGTACAGAGGCCGGTTGCGCTCAGGTTGCCGAACAGGCGCTCGCCGCCGCCGGGCGAATCGACATTCTCATCAACAATTACGGCACCGCCGTGGAGAAACGCTGGGCCGATGCCGACAGCGACGACTGGCTCGACATGTATCAAAAAAATGTCCTGTCAGCGGCACGGATGATTCGTCTATTAACACCGCAAATGCGCGAACTCGGCGAAGGCCGCATCATCCAGCTCGGCACCGTTGGTTCGACTCAGCCCAACCAATTGCGCCCCGCCTATTACGCGTCAAAAGGCGCGCTGGCCAATATTGCCGTCGGCCTAGCAAAAGAGCTTGCCGGCACTGGTATCACCGTCAACACCATTTCACCGGGCTATATTCGCACCCCCGAAATAGAAGCCTCTTTCCGAGCCAAAGCCAAACGCGAAGGCTGGGAAGACGACTGGGAAACTATCGAACGCCGCATTGTCGCTAAGCGCTTCCCCAACCCCACCGGGCGCATTGCCACCCGCGAAGAAGTGGCCGATTTAGTCTGCTTTATCGCCAGCAATCGAGCGGCTTTTATTAATGGGCAGAACATTCGCATCGATGGCGGGGCATTAGACATTGTCCACTGAGTTAAAAACCCAACAAACACATTGATTACAAATAATAGTCGCTACAATAGGCGTCTTTTAAAAAACACTTCCAACACAGCACAATGAGGACACCATGGCCCAGTACGTTTATTCCATGAATCGGGTGGGCAAAATTGTCCCGCCGAAGCGACAAATCCTTAAAGATATTTCTCTGTCTTTCTTTCCCGGTGCCAAAATTGGCGTGCTCGGGCTGAATGGCTCGGGTAAATCGACCCTGCTGAAAATCATGGCCGGTATCGATACCGACATTCTTGGCGAAGCGCGCCCCATGGCCGATATTAAAATTGGCTATTTAGCACAGGAGCCAGCCCTCGACCCAGAAAAAGATGTGCGCGGCAATGTCGAAGACGGCGTGCGCGAGGCCGTCGATGCATTGAAAGAACTCGATGCTGTGTTTGCCGCCTATGCCGAACCCGATGCTGACTTCGACAAACTGGCCAAACGCCAGGGCGAGCTGGAAGACATTATTCAAACCTGGGATGCCCACAACCTCGACCACAAGCTCGATGTCGCCGCCGATGCCCTGCGCCTGCCGCCCTGGGATGCGGATATCAGCAAACTATCGGGTGGTGAAAAACGCCGTGTAGCGCTCTGCCGTCTTTTGCTATCGCGACCCGACATGCTGCTGCTCGATGAGCCGACCAACCACCTTGATGCGGAATCCGTGCATTGGCTCGAGCAATTTCTGCACAACTTCGAGGGCACCGTGGTCGCCGTGACTCACGATCGCTACTTCCTCGACAACGTTGCAGGCTGGATACTCGAACTCGACAGGGGCCACGGCATTCCCTACGAAGGCAATTACACCACCTGGCTCGAAACCAAAGAGGCCCGCCTTGAGCAAGAGAAGAAAGGCGAGGCCGCCCATTACAAAGCCATCAAACAAGAACTCGAATGGGTAAGAAAAAACCCCAAAGCACGACAGGCAAAAAACAAAGCCCGTTTACAACGCTTTGAAGAAATGAACAGTCGAGAATTTCAGACCCGCAACGAAACCAATGAAATCTACATTCCGCCCGGCCCCCGCCTCGGTGACAAGGTGATTGAAATTGAACACCTGAGTAAAAGCTTTGGTGACTCGCTATTAATTGACGACTTCTCGCTGAGCATTCCCAAGGGCGCCATCGTCGGCATCGTCGGCGGTAACGGCGCGGGTAAATCAACATTGTTCCGCATGATTAACGGCGTCGAACAGCCCGATAGCGGCAGCATTACTCTCGGCGAAACCGTCAAACTTGCCGTCGTTGAACAAGGACGAGAAAACCTCGACGACGACAAAAGTGTTTGGGAATCTATTTCAGGCGGCCAGGACATACTGCATATTGGCGATTACGAAGTGAACTCTCGCGCCTACGCCGGACGCTTTAATTTCAAAGGCTCCGACCAGCAAAAGCGTGTCGGCGATTTATCCGGTGGTGAGCGTGGCCGCCTGCATTTAGCCAACACACTAAAGCAAGCCGCTAATGTCTTGCTGCTCGATGAGCCGTCGAATGATCTTGATGTAGAGACATTACGCGCACTGGAAGAAGCCACCCTCGCCTTCCCCGGCTGCGTACTCGTGATATCCCACGACCGCTGGTTCCTCGACCGCATTGCCACCCATATCATCGCCTTTGAAGGCAATAGCGAAGTGGTATTTTTTGAAGGGAATTACACCGACTACCATGAAGACTTGGTGGCGCGTAAGGGGCAGGATGCTCAGCCTAAGCGGATTAAGCATAAGGCGTTGAAGCATTAATATATAAATCGCCTCCAGTGAGCTCGGCCTTGGAAGTAGCATCCAAAGCCCGGTTCTTTAGCCTTGTCCAATATGGCGTTAGCCTGAGCATGAAGGCTTATACTCATTGATATCCACCTAATTAACTTTTGAGAAAACAATGAAAGCAAGTTCACTCAGACAATTAGCTATATTTATCGTGCTGTCAGGCTTTTCATCACTTTCGACAGCTGATCTATTTGGAGATTTAAAGAATGCCTCTGATTTGATTAAACGCGCTGGTGAAATGCTACCGACTAGTAGAGCAGCCCCTCGGGAGCCATCGCACCCCAATCAAGAACAACCAGATGCTACCCCGCGCAAAGAAGAAGTATTGCCAGCAAACTCCCATGAAGGCGGAGATATAAGCTCTAATTATTTTGACTCGCTGGGTTTTGATGTGGGTGAGATAGCAACTATTGAGCCTTTGGATAAGACAACCTTCAAAACACTTTATGTACCCTCCTATAAAGGGATTCCACGGATTGGTTTGATGCCTAAGTATTCACAAGTTAACGTGGCTCGGCATATAAAAGATGATGCTACCAAGCGTTTAAGAAATGATATGTGGATTTATCACAGCTTAAGATTGCTAGCTGTAATGGATGAACATGTTACCGATGAGGCTCTTGAAGCTGTGGCGGTAAGTGCTAAACCCTACTCTGTTCGTGGAAAAACTCGCTCATTTGAGAAGTACGCATTATTCAACTATACCCCTAGTTATCATATTGCGGGCCTAGTATCGGCAATGTTACCTAAGACTCTTGATCTCTATTTCTGTGATACGAACAAATGCAGCTACCCCAATGGATTTAATCCGTCTAATAATGGTGGGTGGGGAGGAATTAATGCAAATGAGTTTAAGGCGCGCCGTGCCTATAACGATTATATGAAAACGGAAACCCCTAAGTTAAAAGCATGGGCAAAGTCTCTTAGCCCAGACGTTTACATTGTAGGTAGGATTCAATTGGGAAACTATGACTTTAAGAAAAAGGGTTTTAGTTTGCAGTTAGTTTTTCCAAAAGAAGGTCTTCTGAATCCTCGCTATGCTCCTCGTAATAGAGAAGAGCGCGTGTTTGGTGATTTTATTGATGGGAAATTAGTCGCTGGGCAGTCATTCTTTATCTCGCTTGATGCAGAAAAAGCCGAAGCATTGCAACATAAAACTAAAATAGCGAATGCCTCCATGTCCATGCTTTACTTTACAGTGAAAGGGCAAGTTCACAATGCAGCTGCACCCACAGGAAATAGGGGGCGGAGCAATCGTGTCCGAGGAGGTGTTGCCCTTGCCCTTGAAGTTACAGGATCTACTGTTGAGTTTTTTAGCGATGAATTACTCACAAACAAACTATTTGAAGCGGCGATTAAATAACCTAATTAAGGATAAAAGATGAACAATGGAACATTCATACTTCTGCCCTCTATAGCTTTAACCTTTATGCTACTAGGACTTTCGTCAAACTCTCACGCCAATTTATTCGATGATCTAGGTGAGGATTTAGGCCGAGCAACGGATCTAATAAAATCAGTTAAAGAAATACTGCCTGGCAAAGGCAATCCACCTACAACTCCAGCACCGACGCCTCAGCCAAACAATCAAAATACTGATACCGTTAATTTAAGGCCTAAACCAGAAAAACCATCACCCGACATTAACCTTAATAATAGCGGCAATATTATCTTGCTGTCCTCACCTGATAACCAAACAATCAAAGATATTCCTCTGTTTTCGTATAAAGGCTTACCCGCTTTAACAGCATATGGCCCAAAACTAACACCTGACCTTTCTGCTGAAATTCATGCAACAGGATCAGTCTATGCTAATTTAATGCGAATGAAGTTTGCGACAATGGAACTTAATTCCATACGATTAAAAGAAAATTTCAGCGGCGGTGTATTTGCTTCACCTACGAAGATTGGCAGTACGAAACAAGAAGGCGTAAATAATGTAATTGATCAGCATTGGTACAAGTTGATTGCTAAATTAGCCACTGACAGCCTTACCGATCAATCATACACCCAATATATGTGTAAAAAACCTTGTAGCCATGGTGAACTCCAAAAACGACGAAGACTCTCTAATACAATAGGACGCTGGGGAGGTATACTCGCAGATCAATTCGAAGCACGCAGAGCCTTTACTTCGTTTATAGATGATGAACTCAACAAATATTTGGCCTGGGCAAAACAACTTGATGCAGAACCTGAAGTCTATTTTATTGGTAAAACGATGCTCTCACCATATAGTTTTAAGAAAGGTGGCTTTTACCTACGACTAAATCCTGTTCAAACCGGGCCACTACCCATAAGTGAGAACCTAAAACAGCACCCAGCTTTTAATGTCGAAGTAGAAAATGGGAATGAAAGAATAGTCAGCATGCATAAAGGCATGGCAGGCAAGTTTGTTAAGGTGAATGACGTTGAGGCAGAGAAAATTGTAGCGAGGGTACAGAAAAAGATGCTCTATTATGTCTATAAATCTAAATTAACTATTGCTGATAAATCATATAGTGATATGTTCGGCGATGGAGGAAAACATCTTAATAATCATTTTTCGTTTGATCAAACTATAACATCTAATAAAATTGAAGTATTTATTGGGCCACCTGAACTGAATGATAAATTATTTGATATTCCACTTTAACTTTTGGAAGTGTTCTCGACAACACCTAATATGCATTATCAAGAACAGGATAAAAAAGAGCATCTTAAGAAATATTGGGGGCGAAGTATTTGGGCCAGTCTCGACTTTAAACACTCGATTTTCGGCTCCAAAGTTAAATAAAGGCAGGATACTTAATTGCAAACCCATGCCTAGGAACTATCGGGCACCAAGCTAAATTTTTACATCCATCCGTTCATGTAATATGCGGACAACTTTAATTTCAGATGAACCGACTCCGCGATAGAAAACCACATGACTAGCAACAGGAAATTTTCGACAGCCCTGTTTTCATTTCCCAGGACAGGCGTATCTGAGAGCAGATAAAAAGCATCATCCAATTGCCGGACATAAAGTCTACGCAGCTCTTTCTCTGTAAACCTCCCCTTTTTAGTGGCGTCCTAAATTAGAGTTTTCCCGCAGTTCATGTTGGGCCAGGTATTCCCAGGGCGTAAGATCATTCAGGGAATCGTGAGGCCGTTCTTCGTTGTATTCGCGCACCCAATCTTCTGTCAGTTCTCGCACTTCCGTTAATGTTCTGAAGACGTGCATATTTAGAATCCCCTCGCGGAGCATGGGAACGAGACCTCTTCTTTTTTTGATGACTGTATTCTTTACCGAGAACCACTTCGCTGTCGCTCCATCCAATAGCCACTATCCTCCATCTCTATTTTTATAGGGAAGCGTAAAAATGAGCATCACATGGTTTTTCATTATTGGCGTACTGCTACTGGTCGCTGGCTATCTTGTCGTCATTTACAACAACCTGGTTGCTATCAAGCATCGCGTTGCCAAGGCCTGGGCCAATATTGATGTGCTACTCAAGCAGCGTCACGACGAACTACCCAAGCTGGTCGAAACCTGTAAGCAATATATGGGCTACGAGCAGGACACGCTGGAGAAGGTGATTTCAGCGCGCAACTCTGTCGCCAGTGCGCGGGAAAGCCAGAACATGAATGCCCTCGGTTCGGCCGAAACCCAGTTGCGTAGCGGACTGGGAAAGTTGTTTGCGCTGGCAGAAAATTATCCCGAGTTAAAAGCCAATGATTCTTTTCAACACCTGCAGGGGCGCATTACCGATCTTGAAAATGGTATTGCCGACCGACGTGAGCTGTATAACGAGGCGGTCAATATCAACAACACCCGCATTGAGCAGTTCCCCGATGTGATCATCGCTAGTCGTTTCAACTTCAAAGCCCACGAGCTGCTGGAGTTTTCAGAGGCTGAGTTGAGTGATGTGAATGTTAAATCGCTTTTCAATTCTTGATTCTGTCATTAACGGCGATTAAAGCAGCATGAATAATTTTTTCTGTCGGCCCTGTATTGCCGGCGAGCCCATGGCGCAATTTCTTCTTTGGGCCGTTTTGCTACTGGCTGCAGCATCTTTTGCGCTGTATCTGGCCTATCGAAACTTTAAAAAGTCTCGTTTGATCGAGGATATGCCAACCTCTCTGATTCGCTCCGCCAGCCAGGGCTTTACCGAGCTGATTGGCGTGGCGAAAACCCATGGCGAACATTTGGCCGCACCACTAAGCGCCACACCCTGCTTGTGGTGGTATTACTCCATTGAGCAGTACAAAAGCAGCGGCAAGTCGAGTAGCTGGGTAAAGCTGGAAAGCGGCTCTAGCGAACAGGCCTTTAACATCGACGATTCCAGTGGCCTGTGCCAGGTTATGCCCAAAGGCGCTGATCTCTCGTCACGCCACCACAGGCAGTGGCAGGGCCGGCAACGACACCCGCTTGGCGGGAGCGGCACAAAAGCATCGAGCACATGGGCGAGCTTACTGACAACAAATATTGGTTTTGGCGCTCGCTATCGCTACACCGAACGCATGATTAAAGAGCACGACCCTCTGTATATACTCGGACACTTCACCACTGACAGTGCGGGCAAACGCAGTCTTTCTGTCGAAAAAATGACCGGTAATATTCTGCGCTCGTGGAAACAGGATTTTGCGGGCTTACTGGAACAGTACGACCGCAATGGTGACGGCAAGCTGGATATTGCCGAGTGGAAAAACGTGCAGCAGGCCGCTAAAAAAGAAGCATTAAAACAACAGCGAGAGACCTCTCAGCAAGAAAAAGAACACGCCATCGTCAAACCGAGCGATACGGGCCTGCCCTTCCTCATTGGCAGCGATGAGCAAGATGCCCTCAGCAGTCGCTACCGCTGGCACGCTATTGGCTGGAGTCTGGCTTTTCTGCTCGCCGGGTCTGGGGCTACCTGGTATATCAGCGCAAGGTTTGCCTCAGGCTTATAAGGCCCCGTCAGAAAGGCGCGCCACTCACAGGTTGCCAAGACTCTCAATCAGCCTATGTCTTGCTGAATAACTCTTGAAGATTCTTTAAAATATCAACAACTCTTTCTTGACTCCTAATGCCGTCAACTGGCCCTCCATTTTCTTTTGCAAAACTCAAGGCCTTCTCTGTTGTTGCTAAAAGATCAAATTTCATTTCAGGATCTACATTCATACTGCGAGGTGCCATTAAATATAAACCATCAGTAGATGATACTAATTGCTCGTCAAGTAAACTCGAAACCATATTAGCCATTTCATTTTGCGATATATTTGTGACGTCATAATTATTTGCAATATTCTGCCAGCTGGCTGTGGCATTTAGCCCCGCATCACTAATACTCACCGTGTCTCTTTCGCTCTTATTTGGTGTGGGCACACCTAAATTATTCGAAATATTGGGTGTTCTATTTTGTCTATGGTCAATATAGTTTGCTTGGCTATTATTAATGTGCATAAAGATTACCTATAAAGTAAACAATATGCAGAATAAAGCAAAAAACAGGCCATTTCATAATATTGCTTATAGGCTTATGCCAGCGATAATAATCCTTGTTTCAACAGGCAAACTCTTGCCAGTCAGTCTTTTTTACCGGCAATGTTTATCCCAACCAAGCCCTAACAAAAACGTGTACCTGACCGTAAAAAGCGTCCGCTAAAGTTAGTCGTTAAATACCCAGGTTAGATAACATCGTTGCCAGGCTTTCTATCATGCCGGCAATTTTAGGGTGATCCGCCTCGAAGTGAGCCACCTGATTCCGCAAGCTGTCACTGTACTTTTCAGCGGGCTCTTTTTCACCCTCCTCATCACTGGTTGCGTGAACGACTATCTCGCTCAACAAACTACCCACCAGATAACTCTTTTCGGCGTCAATATTGCTCGCTTTTTCCAGCTCGTCACGAAGTGCTTGCGCGCGCTCGAGTAAGGTTTCTTCTGTCATCAGCTTATCCTCTCTTTTTACAACGGTATTGAAATTTAATTATAGCCTGCAACACCTTATCCCACTGTAATCGAGATCAAGGGAAGACGCCGGTACTAACGTCGATAGACCCATAACGTGCGCGACCTCATAGAGCGCCCATCTACTTTGCCTGCACCAAAATACGACTCATTTGAGTAAAAAAGCTAGATATATCCCCTCTTTTCACTAAAATTGCACACGACTTTTATTTAGTCACTAATAGGGTGCGTTTTACAGCAGACCAATAACCAGTCACCTGCCCCATTTCAAAAGGCGATATTCAATGCTTTCAACTCTTCAAAAACCTGTGCCCGGTGCCGGCTTGCTCGCACTGCTTCTCACGCTCATTGTAGCCCCGACCACCGGCTTTGCCGATGAAATCAACAGCGCTAATACCGCGTGGATTATGACGTCTACTGCCCTAGTGCTGTTTATGACGGTGCCCGGCTTGTCGCTGTTTTACGGCGGTTTGGTGCGCAGTAAAAATGTGCTGTCGGTGCTGATGCAGTGCTTCGCCATCACCTGTGGTGCTTCAATTGTGTGGCTGGTTTGCGGTTACAGCCTGGCCTTTGGCGACGGCGGTAGCATGAACAACTGGATAGGCAGTTTCGACCAGGTGCTGTTTGCCAACATGAGTGAATCAACGGTGAGTGGTGATATCCCCGAAAGCGTATTCGCCCTGTTTCAAATGACCTTCGCCATCATTACCCCGGCGCTGATTATCGGTGCCTTCGCCGAACGTGTTCGCTTCTCGACCATGATGGTGTTCAGCATGCTCTGGCTACTGCTGGTCTATGTACCCGTCACCCACTGGGTGTGGGGCGGCGGCTGGCTGGGCCAAATGGGTCTGCTCGACTTCGCTGGCGGCACTGTTGTACACGTCACTGCCGGTGTCGCGGCGCTGGTCGCTGCCATGGTCGTCGGCAACCGCAAAGGTTTCGGCGTACACGCCATGCCGCCCCATAATATGACCATGACCGTGATGGGCGCAGGCATGCTCTGGGTCGGCTGGTTTGGCTTTAATGGCGGCTCGGCACTGGCGGCCAATGGCGATGCAGGTATGGCCATGCTGGTGACTCACATTTCGGCAGCGGCGGGCTCACTGTCGTGGATGATGATGGAGTGGATTCGCCACGGCAAACCCTCGGTGCTGGGTATCGTCACCGGTATGGTTGCCGGGCTCGGCACCATCACCCCCGCATCGGGCTTTGTTGGCCCCGGCGGCGCATTACTGATCGGCTTTGGCGCGGGTATCGTTTGCTACTTCGCCACCCAGGCGATCAAACAGAAATTCAAGATTGATGACTCGCTAGACGTCTTCCCCGTACACGGTGTGGGCGGCATTATCGGCACCCTGCTGGCGGGCTTTTTTGCCTCAGACCAACTCGGCGTTTTTAGCGGCCAGGGCTATGCTGAAGGCATGACCATGGCCAAACAGATGGGCGTACAGGCGATCGGTGTTGCAGCCACGTTTATTTATACCGCAGTCATCACCTACATTTTGCTTAAAGTACTCGACGCATTGATGGGCCTGCGGGTCACCAGTGACGAAGAGACCGAAGGGCTGGATATCGTCCTCCACGACGAACGCGGCTACGACTTGTAAGCGCGGTAAAACTCGGCCCCTGCTGGTTTTTCATCAGCCAGGGGCCACAAATATTTACTGCCGTGCCGCCTCTAGTTGCCGGCAAAGCAACTCAGCCCCCTCTAAAATTCGCGGTGTATGGCGCTGTAATAAACTGGCGGGCACAAAATAGAGGTGCTGCGATTTAACCGCATCCAGCATTGGCCATGCCTGCCAGGCTTTTAGCCATTCGCGCCGCTGCTGCTCTTCCCCGCTGGCGACAATGACCTGCGGGTTCACTGCTATCACCGACTCAACACTCAGCTTCGGCACCAGCGGCAAAGCACTGGCGAAGACATTGCGCCCGCCGCAAAGTTGAATCACTTCGGATATCAGATGCTCGCCATTAATAGTGAGCAGCGGCTCATTCCAAATTTGATAAAACACAGACAAGGGACGTTGCTGGCTATAGAGGCGACGCAGATCGGATAACTTATGCCAATACTGACTCTGCGCATAATTGGCCTGACGCTGCGTTCCCGCCAGCTGGCCGAGATTGCCCAGCGTTTCGCCAATCGACTCAAGCGAGCCTGGCTCATCAACATAAACCCTCAGGCCAAGCGCTTTGAGTCGGGAGATCATCTCGCCACCATTACCCGTACCCCAGGCCAGCACCAGGTCGGGCGACAAATTGATAATGGCCTCGTAAGAGATCGAGTTATAAGCGCCCACCCGAGGAATTTCCAGTGCCGCTAGTGGGTAATCACTGTAATCGACCGTGCCGACAAGTTGCTCACCTGCACCTGCTGCAAATAGCAGTTCGGTAAGGTGAGGGCTTAAACTTACAATGCGCTGGGCGGGTTGCGGCAGTATTAATGCAGTACCTGTGCTGTCGACAACACGGGTTTCCGCCCGCACCGAACCGGCAAAGCAGCATAGAACAAGCAGCATTAAATGTACTTTCATTCGAACATTCGTCAGCACTCCCTCCATCAGCGCTAAAAAGCCACTAAGGGCGTGTCACGTTTAGGGTGGGCAAGCAGCTCGACCTGCACCCCAAACACACGCTCAATCAACTCGACCTGCAGAACCTGCACCGGCGAACCACTGGCCACGACCGCCCCGTCCTGCATCAGTAATATGCGATCGGCCATGCGCGCCGCCAAATTTAAGTCGTGCACGACCACACAAATACCCACGCCCTGTGCCGCAAAATCCTGCAGCGCGGCAAGTAACACGGCCTGATGAGCGAGATCGAGAGAAGCCGTCGGCTCGTCCAGCAGCAGGTGCCGGTCGCCGTGGGACGAAGGTTCCCACAACTGAGCCAGCACTCGCGCTAACTGTACGCGCTGCTGTTCGCCGCCAGATAACTCGGTGTAATTGCGCCGTAGTAAGTGCTCACCATCAACAGAAGCCAAGGCAGAACTAACGATACGTAAATCGTTCTGGTAACCACTACTGTGAGGCGTGCGGCCAAGTGCCACGACATCCTGTACCGCGAAAGCGAACTCCAAGCTCGAATGCTGGGGTAGCACGGCCAGGGTTTGTGCTCTTTGCCCAGCAGGCCAGCTCTGCAGTGTTTGCCCGTTCAAGCTCACTTGTCCTGTGCTTGGGCTGGCATCCCCCGTTAACACGCGTAATAAACTGGTTTTACCCGCGCCATTCGGCCCGCATATCACAGTGATTTCACCGGCCACAAGCTCAAGATCAGTCGCTTGTAACAGGGCTTTGTGATGGATCGACAGGCTAGCGCCCTCTGCACGCAGCGACATAATCAAGCCACCCGCGTGCGCTGGCGAAGCAGCAAAGAGAAGAAGAAAGGCACGCCGAGTAAAGCAGTCACAATACCCACCGGCAGTTCTGCCGGTGCCACAATGACCCGCGACAGGGCATCGGCAAGTACCAGCAGCAGCGCGCCGAGCAGAGCCGATCCCGGCAACAGAAAGCGGTGATCGGGACCGATGAGCAAGCGCACAATATGCGGCACCACCAGGCCAACGAAGGCAATGGCCCCCGCCACCGCGACCGAAACGCCGACACCGAGGGCGGTCAACAGCACCACGCGGCGCTTGAGTTGCTCGACATTTATGCCGAGAAAACGCGCTTCGGATTCACCCAATAACAAAGCATTCAAAGCGCGACTTTGTCTAAGTAAACCAGCCACAATCACAACCAGCGCCAGCCCGGCCAGCGCCACTCGCAGCCCATTGGCACCGTCCAGCCGGCCCATTTGCCAAAGGCTAATACGGCGCAACATTTCATTATCAGCCACGAAGCTCAGGGCACTATTACAGGCACCCGCCAGTGCGCTAATGGCGATGCCCGCCAATAGCATAGTGGCCACCGATGTGCCCCGTGATAGCGGGCCACTGGCCGAACTTGCCAGTCGATACACCACCAGCACCGCGATAAAACCGCCGCTAAAGGCACCCCCGGCCAACAACGACAGGCCCAGTGCTTCATTGCCCGGCCCCGCCTGCAACCAGCCACCGGCGAAGACAATCACAAAACTGGCCCCGGCGGATGCCCCCGCCGACACACCAATCAGCGAAGGGTCTGCCAGCGGGTTGCGAAACAAGCCTTGCATCGCGGCACCGCAAATCGCCAAACAGGCACCCACCAGTGCCGCCAACAACATGCGCGGCAAGCGGATGGCCGACAGAATCAGCCACTGGCGCTGCAGCTCAGGCGCGACGCTCGCCCCGGAATCCGCTATTGAAAGCCCACTGCTTAAACCATCGGCAAGCGCACTAAAAGGAATAGTCACCGGGCCAAGGAGCAGGCCCGCCAACATAGCAGGCAGCAATGCCAGGCCCGCCAACCACAAAAATACCGAGGGCTTCAGCCGCGACACAAATAATGCCCGCCTGATTTAAACCGCAAACATGCCCGCGACCTTTTAATAATCAACACGTTAAAAATCAACACCAGGCCGAGCCTTAATGCCATTTTTATAGGCATGTTTAATATCTTTAATTTCAGCCACCGTATCAGCCAATTCCTGCAGGGCACTGCCGCCGCCCCGCCCGGTAATAACGACCGATTGCTCCGGGGGCCGATTACGCAAGGCTTCAAGCACCCGGTTTTCGTCCAGATATTTAAAGCCCAGCATATAGGTCAGTTCGTCGAGCACCACCAAATGCAGGCTGGCATCGGCGAGCATACGCTCCGCCACCGCCCAGGTGGCTTCAGCGGCGGCAATGTCACCCGCTTTATCCTGTGTATCCCAGGTAAAGCCGGTACCCATTTGATAAAGCTCAACCTCGGGGTGGCGCTCGCGGATAAATATATCTTCACCCGACAATTGCACGCCCTTAATAAATTGCACGATACCCACTTTGTAGCCGTAGCCGAGACTGCGCATCACCATGCCAAAGGCCGAACTGCTTTTACCTTTGCCGTCACCAGTGAGCAGAATCAGCACGCCGCGCTCTTGTTGAGCGGCATTAATACCGTGATCAACACTGGCTTTTTGCTTTGCCATTTTGCGCTTATGGCGTTCTTCATCGCTTGCTTGCTGATTCTGCTTCTCGTCCATCGGCTACTCTGCTTACCCGTTAATTAACAGCGACTAAAAGCGATACCTTAGCCCGGCATAGACTGCAGAACCACTGGTGTTATAGCCGGTGACTTCTTCGTAATCGACATTACCGGCATTTTCGACACGCCCGTAAATTTCAGCCTGCTCGGTGAGCTGGTAATTGGCGCTAATATCGAGCACCACATAATCGTCGAGATCGAGCCGGCCGATACCGTACAACTCATCTTCGCTGGCCGCCGAATAACGCAGGTTGGCGAGTAGGGTAAAACGCTGGTCGAGGCTAGAAAACTCGCCACCCAGGTTCGCGATTTTTTCGGGTCGGCGAATGCGCTGCGCATCATCGGGGGTTTCCGTGTCGTTATAGGTGGCGTTACCAAACACGCGCCACTGCTCAGCAAAGGGATAGTCAAAAAACAACTCAAGGCCCGTCGATTTACTGTCACCTTTTGCCTGTAAATAACCGGTGAAGCCAACAAGATCAAAATAGATTTCGTCTTCAATACGCTGGTTAAAATAGATCGCACCCAACTCCAGGCCACTCGCGGCGTAGTACGTCATACCCAGGTCAAAGCCTTTGCTGGTTTCTTCATCAAGAGCCAATCCCGCTGCCGCTCCCCAGGCCCAGGGGCCATTGTTATAGGCCAGCTCATTCAAGCTCGGCGCACGAAAACCCGTGCCGTAGCTGCCGTGATATTTCAGCGTATTACCCTCACCGATCTCCTGTAAATAAGCACTAGTGAAGCGATAACTTACGTGGTCGCCAAAATCGTCGTTGTCGTCATAGCGCACGCCCGCGGTAACGAACAGCGCGTCGACGGGGCTAACCTGGTATTCAACAAAGTAACCCTGCTGATCACGATCCAGTGACAAGCCATCGTTGGTCTTAATATCTTCCTTTTCAAAGTCCGCACCATAAACCAGTGTGAAGCCTGAAAAGAAATCCGTGCTGCCGGTATATTCAAAGCGATCAATCTCACCGTCCGTTGAAAACGACGGCAAACCCGCCGCATAGCTATCGCGGGTAATATCGGTATTGCTATAAGCCAGTTTATGATCGAAATGTTCGCTGCTGTAATCGGCAGACACCTGCCAGGTCGTCTGGTCAAAATCACTTTCGCAGTCATGACTGGTGGGGAAACCACAGTTATCAAACTCGACCTCTGCATCGACATCCCGCGCCACCACTTGCAGGCGCAGTGCATCGCTAACATTCCAGCCAAACTTGCCGTGCAGTGTGGTGTTGTCGTAGCCATCCTCGTCTTTTAAGACATTGTCAGACGTTCTGGCGTTAAAGCCGTCGCTCTGCAAATCGGTGGCCGACAAATAAAAGTCTGTTTTTTCATTGCCGCCAGCAATATCGCCATGCCATTGCTGCGTACCGTAACGGCCGCCCTCTGCACTCAATTGGCCAGACAGTTCTTTGCCACCGCGCGGCGTAAACAGGTTGATAACACCGCCAGCATCGGCGCCATAAATCAAACCCTGGGGGCCGCGCAGTATCTCAATACGGCTGATGTCTTCACTGGCCAACAAGTGCTGAGCCTGCGGCCCCACCTGCGTGCCCGTGGGGTCGGACAACTTCATACCGTCGAGACGAATTTGAGTACGGAAACCCTCTTCACCACGAATACGCACCGCCGCTGCCTGGCCTGGCCCGCCATTGCTACTGGCCGCAACACCCGGCTGAGTACGCAGTAAATCGACCACGGAGATATAACCGCGCTGCTGAATTTCTTCGGCATCAATCACCGTCACCGACGAACCCACCTGACTCAAAGGCATCGCCACACGACTTGAGGAAACAATGACCTCCCGTAGTGCAGGGGAAAGTGCAGGAGAAAGTACAGAGGATTGTGCAGGCAGCGACAGATCATCGCCATAGGATGGGCTTACTGACAAAACAGCAGGCAGTAAACTCGATACGGCCAAAACGATTGGCTTTATTTTCATAATATTTTTCCCACGCTCACACCCGAGCGCATAGTCAGCACGGCGGCTGATACGACTAAAATAAAACGACGTGGGAATAAGAAAGGACAAAGTGCCACCGCCCATTAACGAATGAGCAGCGCTTATATTTGACCGGACCAACCACACCCCGTAGTTCGTTTGCGTGGTGAGGGGCCGGTCTCCGGACTCGTGAGGCGATGCTTTGGCCGCCTTCCCGTGCGTAACGCACAGTGGCTTGATGACCCGAGCATTAAGCCATTCGCACTGTAATAACAGCACAAAGACTTACTCACTTACCGTTGCGGGGGCAGTGTTGGCCTTGCCTGTCGCCTGAATCAGCGACAATGACGCACCAACTTCCCGTTTAACCCCAGTGCTGGAAACAGCAGCGGGGAACCTCTTACCTTGGCAAGGCGCGCAAATTACGTGGAGAAGGGTAAATTGTCAAATAGTCCTTTACCCGGTGCCTGTAATGACGAAAGCCCCATGCTTTTAAAAAGCGCACCTATCACGCCATCCTAAGGACTACCGGCTAAAACAGTAGCCCTTGTGCAGAAACTGAAATAAAGTGGCCGTCTATATTCACATTCAGTCGTAGCGCGTCAGGCTAACCATTCCGGCGCAAAATAATGCTATGAAGAACCGAGGTTATTATCATGATCAAGAAAACCACAATGCTTGCTTTCAGCGCACTATTATCAATATTCATTTACAGCAACGCCCATGCCGACTGGAGGGATCAATTCAGTGACGCTGCCGATGAACTACTGAAAAGCCAGGGCGGAACGCAACACGCTGCGTCACTATTAAATAACGAAGAGATGATTAACGGACTCAAAGAAGCCTTAGCGAAAGGCGTGGAATCCGCTATTCAATCTCTAGGCCGGGAAGGCGGATTTATGGGCAACTCACGGGTTCAAATCCCCCTCCCCGATTCATTAAAAATAGCTGAAAAATCGGTGAGGAAACTTGGCCAAGGACAATATGCCGATCAATTTATCAGCACCATGAATCATGCTGCTGAAGAAGCTGTTCCAGAAGCCGCGGATTTACTCGCTGAAGCCATTCGCCAAATGTCTGTTGAAGATGCCATTAAAATCATTCAAGGGCCCAATGATGCAGCCACTCAGTATTTCCGCAACGTTTCCGGCACTCAACTGGCAGAAAAATTTCAGCCAATCATTGAAAAATCCACCAGCCAACTCGGTGTCGCTTCCGCTTACAAAAGCCTGGTAACACAGGCCGAGCCTCTATTGAAAAAATCATTACTGACGAGTTTTGTACCCGACGGTGCTCTTGATATCGACCAATATGTCACGAATAAAGCACTCGATGGCCTATTTCAATATATCGCATTAGAAGAAAAGAGTATTCGAGAAAACCCGGCGGCTAGAACTAGCGACTTATTAAAGAAAGTTTTTTCTGGGCAATAATCGATAGGCGATAATTTATAGGCGGCAAGAGGGGCAAGGCGCAGCAAGGGATAATAAAAGGGCCAGCCTCATCCAGAAAATCAGGTGCAGCCCCTTGCCTAGCGCTTTATATTACTTTCTGAAGCCCTGTTATAAACCCTGAAAGATAAGACAGCATCCAGACACTCCAGACAAACAACCCAAACCGATGCGTCCGGCGCGATTGCTCTTTGCCTGCAATAAAGACAAAAAACACACACAGAAAGTGCAATGACATTAGAACTAAAGAGCTAAATCCAAAAATCGCATGGGGTGTTAAAACAATAGCGCCAATAAATTTAACGGTTACCCAAACGCCTAATGCATCTGCACTAACACCGAAGAAAAAAACCGCTATCTGCCATAATTTAAAATGGCTTGCTACGCGGCCACTCCATATTGCAAACGAATATAAAATAAGAGCAAGTGTAAAAAAAACGGTGGCGACAATGATTTCTATGGGCATAATTTTTGATTAAAAAGTCGTTAGCCTGTTTTCCACTAACAAACTTTCTGTTATCAATTTTCCATTAGCATGAGAAGAGGCGTCTATTGTAAATCATTCAAAACACCCTGGTACGCGAAAATCATTGCAGATGATGATGACAAATAATGGCGGTAGAATAAGCAACCAACCATAACAGCAGCCCTTACTATGAAAACACGCCCTGCCACTATCTCCCCAATTAAAATCCTATTCCTATTATCCACACTGACCCTGCCCAGCATTGCCACCGCTACCAGCCTGAACGACGCCACAGACACCCTGTGCAGAAAAATAAAGTCCTGCGCCACAGCACAGTTGGAACAACAAGACCTGCCGCCGGCGATGCTGCAAATGATGAAAGCCATGTTTGACGAGACCTGTGCCAGCATGATCTCGCCCTACGCAGACAAAGCCACCGACGCCGGACTTGAGAAAAAAACGATTGCCTGCATCGAGAGCATTAACACTCTTAGCTGCCCAGCGTTAATGCAAGATTCTGGCGGGGAAACAGCAGAATGCAAGGCCCTCGAAGCTGCGGCTAATGCAGCCGGCATCAACACCAAGATTGATCTCAATGACATAAGCCCCACATCCTAAACACTAATTTTTAGCCCGCTTGAGGGCCGCTGATGACGTCTGGACGAAGCAGGCTGCGACTCTGCCCCTTTTATCGCGCTTTAGACGAGGTGTAACGTGTACGTAATACCCATGTTTTACGAAGCTTTACACCAGGAGTAGACGCCCTGGCACCAGCCGCTGCTGTACAATTGATTGATAACAAAATAGGGACGCAGCTCAATGGCTCAAACCGTAATGGCCCTACTTGAGGCGAGTGCCGCTAATTATCCAGCGTTGCCCGCGCTCAAAACCAAAATCAAAAAAAAGGGTCAGTGGCAAACCACAAGCTGGGCAGAGTACTGCGCCGAAACCCGGCTTGTCGCCCGCGCCTTAATCGCCCTTGGCCTTGGCCCCAAAGACGGCCTGGTGATTGCTGCCGACAATTGCCACCAGTGGTTTATTAGTAACATCGCGACTATTTATAGCGGTGCCATACCTGCTGGCATTTACGCCACTAGCAGCCCTGAGCAGTGCCACTATATTGCGGACAATTGCGATGCGACTATCGCCGTGGTTGAAAACAGTAAACAGCTGGCAAAATTCAACGCCATTGCCGATCAGCTGCCAAAACTGAAAGCCATCATTATGATGAAGGGCTCTGATGCGGCTGAGCATGTGTACGCCTGGGATGACCTACCCAAACTGGCCGAGCAAGTGTCTGAGCAGGTACTGGATGAACGCATCAAGGCCCAGCAGCCCGAGGATATTTGCACACTGATTTACACCTCGGGCACGACGGGCAACCCGAAAGGCGTGATGCTGAGCCACCACAACCTCACCTGGATGGCCCAGTCCTGTGTCGAAACGTATGCCTGCGATACCAATGAGCGCATCATCAGCTATTTGCCCTTGAGTCATATCGCCGAGCAAGTGTTCAGCCTCTATATACCGATGGCTTGCGGCGGCTGCACCTCCTTCGCTCAAAATCTCGCTTTACTGGGTGACAACTTACGTGAAGTGCGCCCCACCAGCTTCCTTGCTGTGCCGAGAGTGTGGGAAAAAATTCAGGCAAAAATGCTGGTCGCCGGTAGAAACAGTCCGCCCCTGCGCAAGAAAGTTGTCGCCTGGGCCAAAAAGAAGGGGCTGGCCGGCGGTTATGCCAAACAACAAAACAAAACGCTGCCATTATTTTATGCGCTCGCGGAGAAGCTGGTTTTCTCAAAGGTAAAACAACAACTGGGCTTTGACCGCTGCCGTAATCTACTGTCTTCTGCCGCACCTATTTCCCTCGACACCCTCGAATTTTTCCTCAGCCTGGGCATGCCGGTCTGCGAGATTTATGGCATGAGTGAGTGTACCGGCCCGGCGACGGTCGGGCTGGCAGACGACTATCACACCGATAAACTCGGGCGTGCCACTCCCGGCACTGAAATACGCATTGCGAGCGATGGCGAAATACTACTGCGCGGGCCGCATATTTTTAGCGCTTACAATAAGAATGAAGCAGCCACCAGTGAGACCATTAGCAGCGATGGCTGGCTACACTCCGGAGACATGGGTGAAATTGATAGCGAAGGCTTTCTGCAAATAACAGGCCGGAAGAAAGATATCATCATCACCGCTGGCGGTGAAAATATCGCCCCACAATTACTGGAGGGCAAGCTGAAAGCCATTGTCGCCGTCAGCCAGGTGCTAGTGATCGGCGACCAGCGTAAATATCTGAGTGCGCTGATCACCCTTGATGATGAAGTTCTGGAGAGCGAACTGAGCAATGCCAACAGCCCTGCCATTGGCGCGGATCAAGCCGCTCAGTGCAAGCAACTGCGGGGCTACCTGCAACAGCAAATTAGCGCCATGAATAAAAGCCTGGCCCACTCCCAGGCCATTCAAAAATTCACCGTTCTCGCCAGAGATTTTAGTATTGAGGGCGGCGAGCTAACCCCAACCATGAAGATAAAACGCAATATTGTCAGCGCAAAGTATCAGGCTCAAATTGCCGCAATGTATTAACAGGCTGTTGAACGCCAACGAGTAAAAGTAAGCCCCGCCACAGCCCCCGCGCAACGAAAGAACAGCCGCTTACTCACCGTAACTTGTGCCGTTTTAAGATCACAGTCACACGCACCACTTTTGACCCAAGCTGGTGCATGAATGCTATTTATCGTTATTTTAAATCACTATATCGGGGAGAATAACTCAGCCCAGCACACCATAGAGAAATACAGAACACGCCTAACCTCTTGTTTTTCTGGCAAATAAATAACTGGCACGCATGTTGCTAAACTCATAGTAATTACAGGTGTAACCACCTCAACGCGTAGCAAGCCCTGGAGACCAGCAATGAGCGAACCCCAGTTAAAACTTCTCAACTTCTCAGATAGCTCGATTAAAACCCTGCACATCGCATGGTTCGCCTTCTTTTTGACCTTCATTATGTGGTTCAGCCACGCGCCGATGAAGCCCTTCATTATGGAAGCCTTTGACATGAGCAATGCTCAGTGGAAGGCCCTGCTGATTCTCAACGTGGCACTGACCATTCCCGCCAGAATTGTCATCGGTATTTTGGTCGACAAATTCGGGCCACGCATTGTTTACAGCGGCTTGTTAGTTTCCTCCGCCTTTTTATGCTGGGGTTTTGCCTTTGCCCAAAGCTACGAGCAGCTCGCCCTGTTCCGTTTTCTCTGCGGCTTTATCGGCGCGGGTTTTGTCATCGGTATTCGCTTAGTCGGCGAATGGTTTCCCGCCAAAACCGTGGGCCTGGCCGAAGGCATTTACGGCGGCTGGGGTAACTTCGGTTCCGCCGCTGCCGCCTGGACACTACCCGCTATCGCCGCCTATGTTTACGGTGGTGACGACGGCTGGCGCTATGCCATTGCGACCACCGGCGCTGTCGCCTTTGTCTACGGCTTTCTGTTTTATAAAGTCGCTCGCAACACGCCGAAGGGGTCAACCTACTTTAAGCCGAAGAAATCCGGCGGCCTCGAAGTATCGAACAAGCGTGACTTCTACCTCTATCTGGCAATGAACATACCCATGTATCTCGCACTCGCGGTACTGGCGTGGAAACTATCATCGCCTGCCATTGGCCTGCTAACAGAAGGCTATACGCAGCTTATCTGGTTGATTTTGGCGGTTCTTTTTGTCTATCAGGTTTACAGTATTTATCAGGTCAACAAAGAGCATCTGGAACACAGCCTGCCTGAACTTGAGCAGTACAAATTCAAGCAAGTTGCCATTCTCGACTGGGCTTACTTTGTGACCTTTGGCTCTGAACTCGCCGTCGTCTCCATGTTGCCCGCCTTTTTTATGGAGACCTTTGACCTCAGCCCAGTGATGGCTGGCATGCTCGGCGGTGCTTTCGCGATTATGAATTTAGTGGCGCGCCCCGGTGGCGGTTATCTCTCTGATAAATTTGGTCGCAAGAAAACCATGTCCATTCTTATCGGCGGCTTAACGATTGGTTATTTAATTCTGTCTACTGTTGAAAGTAGCTGGAGTGTTCCCCTCGCCGTGGTAGCAGTGATGTTCTGTTCTTTCTTTGTACAGGCAGGAGAAGGCGCTGTGTTTGCCATGGTGCCACTCATCAAACGCCGCATGACAGGACAGATTGCCGGTATGGTTGGTGCCTACGGCAACGTCGGTGGTGTCACCTTTTTAACGGTGTACTCCTTCGTCGACACCTCAACCTTCTTTATGGTTATTGCTGCGGCCGCAGCCGTTTGCCTGGTACTGGTGCAGTTTATTGAAGAGCCCAAAGGCCATATGCACGAAGTACTGCCCGATGGCACTGTGCAGTTGATTGAAGTGTCTTAAGCGCTTTTTATAAACCTAAAATGCCGGGCTTGTAGCGATGCAAGTCCGGCATTTTTTTGCCTAACTTAGATCACTGAAAAAAGCATTTTAAGACCCAGCACCACAAGTAGTACGGCAAAGATTTTCTTCAACACCGGCACCGGCAAACGATGCACCATTCGTGCGCCAATGGGTGCGGTAAAAAAACTCACCGCTGAAATCAATAACACCGCCGGTAAATAAATAAAGCCGAAGGTATAGTTTTCAGGCGTTGAGTTAGACCAACCATTCATTAAATAACCTAATGTACCGGCCACAGAAATAGGCAAGCCTATAGCCGCCGAGGTACCAATCGCTTTTCTGATTTCAATATTCTGCCAGGTGAGAAAAGGCACGGTTAAAGAACCACCGCCAATCGATACCAGCGCCGAAATCGCGCCAATACCCGAACCCGCCGCCAATAATCCTGTGCCGCCTGCTAACTCCCGGCTCGGCTTTGGCTTTTTATTGAGAAACATTTGTACGGCTACCGCGCCCATAAAAATAGCAAAGAATATCGCCAAATGGGCCGAGCTAATATATTTAGCCAGGAAGGTCGCGAGAAAAGTGCCTACAATTATTCCCGGCGTCATACCTTTAACGACAGGCCACAGCACACCGCCATTGGCATGGTGGGCGCGCATACTGGCGAGTGAGGTGGCAATGATGGATGCCATCGATGTACCCAGTGCAAGATGCACGACTTTTTCAACGGGTACGCCCTGCAGTAAAAACATTGTGGTCAGCGTGGGCACCATAATGCCACCGCCGCCAATGCCCAGTAGTCCGGCCATAAAGCCGACGAAAGCGCCGAGCAGTAAAAAGGCCGCTATCCATTCAGGTGTTAACATTTAATTTTTTACCAACATTTGTTTAATATTTAAGGCAACATTGAAAACAGTAAGGCAGCTGCTCACTGAAGCCCAATAACCTCTAGCGCTTCACTTAATTTATGCACGGCAATCACCTCCATACCCTCAATCACCTGACGCGGGGCATTACCGGCGGGCACAATGGCGCGTTTAAAGCCGTGCTTCGCGGCTTCGCGCAGGCGCTCCTGGCCACTGGGTACGGCGCGAATTTCACCGGCCAGGCCCACCTCGCCGAAGGCCATTAAGTCTCGCGGCAGTGGGCTGTCGCGAAAGCTGGAAACAACCGCCAAAATAAGCGCCAGATCAGCACTGGTTTCCAGTACTTTGACACCGCCGACAACGTTCACAAACACATCCTGATCACCCACCATCAAACCGCCGTGACGATGTAATACGGCCAGTAACATGGCTAAACGGTTTTGATCGAGACCCACGGTCACTCGCCGCGGGTTGCCGAAATTACTGTCGTCCACCAGTGCCTGTAATTCAACCAGCAGGGGGCGGGTGCCTTCCCACACCACCATCACCACGCTACCCGAAGCGACCTCGTCACCACGCTGCAGGAAAATAGCGGAGGGGTTGGCTACTTCTTTCAAGCCCTGCTCGGTCATGGCAAATACGCCCAGTTCGTTAACCGCACCAAAGCGGTTTTTATGGCTGCGCAGGGTGCGGAAGCGGGTGTCTGCTGAGCCTTCGAGCATGAGCGAGCAATCGATCATATGCTCCAGTACTTTTGGCCCGGCCAGTGAACCCTCTTTGGTGACATGGCCCACCAGCAGTAAAATAATGCCACTCTGTTTGGCGAGGCGAATCAACAATGCAGCACTCTCGCGCACCTGAGACACACTGCCCGGTGCGGAGCTAATATCCTCGCAGTGCATCACTTGAATGGAGTCGACCACCAGTATTTTCGGCTGTTGGCGCAGCGCTGTATTACAGACGGTTTCCGCCGAGGTCTCGGCCATAATACTGACTTTATGGGTGGGCAAGCCCAGGCGCTTGGCGCGCATCGCCACCTGCTGGGGCGACTCCTCCCCCGTGACGTAAAGGCATTTGTGGCTCTCCGCCAGGTGGCACAGGGTTTGTAGCAAGAGGGTGCTTTTACCAGCCCCCGGCTCGCCGCCGATCAACACACAACTGCCCGTCACCAAACCACCGCCGAGCACCAGGTCAAGCTCACCGGCACCCGTGGGAATGCGCGGTAACTCGTCAATTTCGATATCTGACAACAGGCTGACTTCAGCATCCCCAGCGCCGGCATAGCCACCACGACCCGCTGACGAGGACGATTTGACCACGGCCATGCGCACTTCACTGAGGGTATTCCATGCATGGCACTCGCCGCACTGGCCCTGCCATTTTGTGTAATCTGCGCCGCAGTCGTTGCAAACGTAAGCCGAACTTTTCTTTTTTGCCACCTACTAACCCACCTGCCTGTCGAGAGCCAGCATCCTACCGTGGCTATGGCGGTGGAACAATCACGGCCCACTTTTCAACGCTAATTAGATGCCCATCAGCACCGCCACCAGCCTTAGCACGAGCGCCAAAGCAGGGTAAATCTGCTAGAGTGGCGGCATGTCATTGATCCCCGAAACGCCCCTGCTTTTTTACCCCCAACTCGCTGCTGCACTGGGGCTTGAAGAGGCGGTAATGGTGCAAACCCTGAAAGCCTTTCTCGAGCACGGCGCGGTCGAAAACCAGCACGGTTTTGCCTGGCTTGACGTTAATGCCGACAAACTTTTGCAGACCCTGCCCTTCTGGCAGGTTGCTGATATTCAACGCATTACCAACAACTTGCGCGAGCAGGGCATATTGCTGATCGGTGCGCAGACCTTTCAGGCGGGCGAGCATTTTCGCTTCGCCATTAATGAGCAGGACAGTGGCGCAGCGCCAACTCAAGTAACGGCGAGCCCCCAATCACAGCCACAGCCAAACCCCGCTTTAAGCACCGCGCCAACGGTTCCGCCAACAATAGCTATCGCGCCTGCACCTCTTGCAGCTCCGCCTCCCGTGCAACGCGCACAGGCGATTGCCAAGGGCTGGCAGCCCGAAAATGATTTGCTCGCCCAACTCGCCCAGTACGGTATTCCCCAGGACTTTGCCCTTGAGCAGGTCGGCGAATTTGTCACCTACTGGACCGAACGCAACGAGCCGCGTTACAGCTGGGGCTCGCGCTATCTCAAGCACGTACTGCGGCTGTGGCGTAAGCAGGAAACCCGCAGCGCACGGCTGAGCAAAGAAGTTGCGTTAAGTGAAGGCTGGCAGCCGAGCCTGGATGCGCTCGATATTCTCACCGTGTCGGCCGGTATTAATCGCAACTTTGTTGAAGACGCTATTCCCGAATTTATCCTCTACTGGCAGGAGCGCGGCACCAAGTCCAGCACCTGGAATTCACGCTTTATTCAGCACATTAAACGCCAGTGGGCCAGTTACACCCACACCCTGAAAATGGATACCACACCGCGTCCCATCAACAATGATTGGCAGCCGGACGAGACCGTGTTCGAGATTTTACAAATGGGCAATATTGACCGGCAGTTCGCACAAAAGCTGGTGCCGGAGTTTATTGTTTATTGGCGAGACAGTGGCCACCTGGTTAGCTCCTGGAATACCAAGTTTCTACAATTTGCGAAAAAACAATGGGCCTACACCCACCAACAGGCGGTCAACACTGCCAACAACACAATGACCCACAATCATGGCAAACAACGAACTGATCGACCGAGCAGTACACGACATAGAAAACTCGCAGAAGAACTCAACGACCGCAGCTGGGCAAGCTGAAAACAGCGAACTAATAGACACTATTAATCAGATCTTCGCCCTATTTCGAATTAATTTTCACAACCAGTTTTACGCAGCTTTTAACGACACCTCCCTGCTCAATCAGGCCAAACGTCTGTGGCTCGACTCACTGCGTGATTACCCGGTGGAATATCTGCTGCTCGGCGCACGACAAATTATCGAGCAATCTGAATACCTGCCTACCCTGCAAAAAATGATTAGCTGTTGCGATGAACAAGGGTCACGTATTGGCCTGCCCACCCCCCGCGCTGCCTATCTACAAGCCTCCACAGCACCCCACCCCAAGGCGGCACAACGTTGGTCACACCCTGCCGTTTATTTTGCCGGCCAAAAGACAGGCTGGTTTGATCTTGAAAATCAAAATGAAAAAACTACCTGGCCTATTTTTAAGCGCCACTATGAAGAGCTGCGCCGCAAAGTCTTGTGTGGTGAAAAACTAAAAATTGAAGTACCGCCCGAGCTGCCCCCGCCCGGCAAACCACAATCAAAAGAAGAGCGCTTAAAACAGATGCAGGCATTGCGCGAGAAACTCGACCTATAAGCTTTAGCCAATACCCGCTCAATAATAATTCAAACAAAAACTACAAAGTTTACCGTGTCATGACAAAAGGGAAATAATAAGTAAACGACACGTCGCATTAATCACTAGTGGAATTCGATCTATTCGCCGCTGGCGGACATAAAGTGGTAGTCACCGGTCTTCTCATCGGTGCCGTAAAAAGCCTGGCTGCAGATTAAAGAACAAATTGGCTAGTCGAAGACATTGCTCGCACTGCCACCTTTTCGCCTCGGAACATGCAGGCTATATTACCGGGCAAACTATTTCGGTGAGTGGCGGCGCACCCATGGCTGGATAGTCACGACTAAAGGCCATCACTACAGGTTTTCCCTCCAAATAATTAATTCTGTTTTTTTTGGGATAAGCCCTCATTCTTTCTCATACCTTCTTGAGTTTTTACCTACAAAAAAGTAATCATCACCTCAATAAAATAACCTGTCACCCCATAGAAACACCCAAGGCTACATATTAAATATCGAATACAACGTATAACCTCAGGCTGTTTCAAAGGTTACATTTATTGATTTAAATCAATCAGAATTCACTAAACGATTATATTTGTGCGCTCCGTCCAACTTAGCGAATTTCCCCCTTGAATATATAACTAACCCTTATTATTTTTCGTACAGATTGCCTTTTACAAAAGACCGTCGCAAAGCGTCACGATGGCCATTGGTTACAAATAAAGAATACAACTTCACACATCTGCCAACATGCGATAACCACTGGAACCTTTAGTATGGGGAAAACACAGGTTAGTGATCGTCTTATCGACACACTACAGAAAATAGACCTCCGCCATATTGTCGAACATTCCCCCGACGTACTCTGGAGCTGTGACAAAAACCTTAACTTCAATTATGTCAGCCCTGCGGTAAAAAATATTAGTGGCTTCACGTCTGAAGAAAAAATGGTGCAGGGTCCCATTCTGTCAATGACCAGTAAGTCCGCCATCAGTATTAAGAATATGGTCAGTGCTGAAGTTGCAAAGAAAATACCCGGAGCCGATGTCTCCGGTTCGACTGTAAAATATCAAATGGAGCTGTACCGAAAAGACGGCACAAGCTATCCGGTTGAAGCCAATGTAACGTATATTCGCAACGATGAAGGTGAGGTCATAGAAATTATTGGCGTCAATCGCGATATCAGTGAAAGCCTCTACGCAGCCAATATTATTACCACTTTGCACGAAGGCATCCATTGCTCTGTCGGTACGCACTTTTTTTCTGACCTGGTGCAATATTTGTGCAAAGCCTTACAAATACGTTGCGCTTTCATCGGGGTACTTGATGGCAACACTATACAAACACAAAGTCTATGGGTTGACGGCGCCCCGGCTGCGGATATTACCTTTAACACGACGGGGTCTCCCTGTGAGCAAGTGGCAGCAGGGGAAACACTATTTTTCCCCGATGCCGTATGTTCACACTACCCTCGCGCGACAGTCCTTAAAGAGATGGACGCTCGATCTTATCTCGGCAGCCCCATACGCAGCCCCGACGGTAAAATTATCGGCATTTTAGCTCTCATCCACAACCAAAGTATGGAGCCCAGCCCCTTAGTGCGCTTTGTGTTGGAAGCATGTAGCGACCGTGTTGGAGCAGAGCTTACTCGACAAAAAACAGAGGTCAAATTGCAAGAGAGTGAAGCAAGGCTTCGCGCACTCTTCGAGCAATCGTTGGACCCCTGTATTATTTGCGACCTCGACGGCCACTATATCGATGCCAACGGCGCCATGCTCAAAACCTTTGCCTACTCCACTGAACAACTCAGCAAAATGAATATCCTTGCGCTTGCGTCCCAGGACAAAAAGACGACCGAAACTTTTTTAAGCATGCGAGAAACCCTGCTGGCTACCGGCTGTGCACGTTTTCAAGCGCTTTTTGTCAAGCGCTCGGGTGAAACCTTTCACTGCGAAGTCACCACCCACTTAATTTCAATGGGCGATAATAAATATGTCGTGCAGTCCATTCTCCACGATTTAACCCAGGCACAAAAAACTGAAGACGAGCTCTCCAAGCTTTCACGCGCGATAGATGCCAGCGCCTCTATTATCATCATTACTGACCTGCAACGCCGTATTGAATATGTAAACCCCAAGTTTTCTGAAGTGACGGGCTATACTCGGGCGGAGGTCATTGGCAAAAGCCCTGGTTTACTGAGCTCTGGTGAAACCAGCACCGCTGTTTATAGCCATTTGTGGGAAACCATTAAAGCGGGTGATGAATGGCGAGGTGAGCTACACAACAAAACAAAAAATGGCGATTACTATTGGTGCCGCAATTCAATTTCAGCCGTAAAAAACCATCTTGATGAAATTAGCCACTACATTTCAGTACAGGAAGATATCACCAACGAATACAAACTCCACGAACAGCTCAATCATCAAGCCTGCCACGATGCGCTCACCGGACTGATCAACCGTCCTGAATTTGAACGCCGCACAGAGCAATTACTTGCCACTGTACGCGGTACTAAAAACGAACATGCCCTGTGTTTTTTAGATCTCGACCAGTTCAAAGTAGTCAACGATACTTGCGGCCATATTGCCGGTGACGAGCTACTGCGCCAACTCAGTTCATCTCTACAGCAGGCGGTAAGACAAAGCGATACATTGGCGCGTCTTGGCGGTGATGAGTTTGCCATCTTAATCGAAAACTGCACCCTGGAGCACGCAGAACGAATTGCTCAGGCCCTACAAAAAAGAATTCAGGATTTTCATTTTAGCTGGGATAGCCACACCTTTCGTGTCAGCGCCAGTATTGGCCTGGTGGCCATTAACGAAACCGCTAGCGACTTATCCAGCTTGCTCACCAAAGCGGACTCTGCCTGTTACATGGCCAAAGATCTTGGCCGTAACCGCATTCACATCTATCATCCGGAAGACCAGGAACTGGCACATCGACAAGGTGAAATAAAGTGGGTAACACGTATTCATCAAGCGTTAGCAGAGTCCCAATTTTGCCTCTTTGCCCAGGTGATCGAGCCCCTCAATAAGCAGGCTGGAAAACACTACGAAATATTGATCCGCCTTAAGGGAAGCCAGGGTGAAATCATTCCCCCTGGGGCTTTTTTACCCGCGGCGGAACGCTACAACATCATTACCAAATTAGATCGCTGGGTCACCAAAGAATGCTTCCGGTTACTACTTGCCCACCCCACTTTTCTCGAACAAACAAACTTCCTTAGTATCAATTTATCCGGCCAATCGCTGACTGACGAGGCTTTCCTCAGCTTTCTGATTGAGCAACTGCAACTGCCTGGCATCGATTGCAACAAAATCTGTTTTGAAATTACCGAAACGGCAGCCATTGCTAATTTAACGAAAGCCGTGAAGTTTATTTCAACACTCAAGTGCCTGGGCTGTAAGTTTGCACTGGATGATTTTGGCAGCGGCCTTTCCTCTTTCGCCTACTTAAAAAACCTCCCGGTCGATTACCTTAAAATTGATGGCATGTTTATCAAAGGTCTGGTTGACGATCCCATCGATCACGCCATGGTGAAGTCAATCAACGAAATTGGTCAGATCATGGGCATGAAAACCATCGCTGAATTTGTAGAAAATGATGAAATTAAAGGCATGCTGCGGGAAATTGGCGTCGACTATGTCCAGGGCTACGGCATTGGTAAACCCCAGCCTTTTGAGCACTTATTAGAATGCTAGTGGCAGATACGTTATAGCCTCAACCACCACCCAAACACTCAATCAACCCAGCAATTACGCCGAAACCACCAACGTCATCAATTTGATTGCACCATTAATGTGCTAGCGGTCACTTTTTTTATGCGAGGATCAACAAAGCCAAAATGACCCTGCTACTCTACACCGAGAGTAACAATACGCACATTTAGGAATGACAATGAACTCTATGCAAAGTATTTCTGCGGTAATTAACAACATAAAAATCAAAAACCGCCTGTACCTTGGCGCTGGTGCTTTGACTCTCATCTTAGTCTTCGTTGTTAGTATCACCATTTATCAACTGAACTACATTAATCAGCAAACCCACCGTATTGATGAATTGCGTGTACCCACCGCCACCGCTAGCTCAGCCCTGGTGAAAAACATTTATGCCTCCCTGGCCAACCTGCGGGGCTATATGCTCACCGGCAACGACACATTCAAATCACAACGCGTTGATGTGTGGGCAGATATTGATGTATTAAAAGTTCGCATGGATACTTTATCCACTCACTGGACCAACCCCGAAAATATTACGCAATGGAACAATTTCAAAGTTGTACTGGAGGAATTCCACAGCGCCCAGGAAAGTGTTGAAAGTATCGCCAACACCCCACAACAGTATCCTGCCACTGCTATCCTGCTTAATGAAGCCGTGCCGCTGGCCTCCGTTATGTCGGCCCAAATTACAGCGCTGATTGATATGGAAGCCGGCATGCCCGCCACTATGGAGCGAAAAGAATTGTTGGGCGTTATGGCCGATGTGCGCGGCACGCTAGGTCTTGGACTGGCGAATATTCGCGCCTTCTTGCTTACTGGCGAGGCAACTTACCAAAGACAGTTCACCACTCAGTGGGCTAAAAATCAGCGTCGTTTTGAAGATTTGAAAAAGGCTTCAGCTCTATTAAGCCCCGAGCAAGCAGCGGCTTTTGCTATTTTCTCAAACAACCACTCTCTCTTTAATCCCCTCCCTCGCCGCATGTTTAAAGTTCGCGCCTCGGAGAAATGGAATATGGCTAACTACCTGCTAGTGAAAGACGCGGCCCCTCGTGCCACGACACTTCTCAATACCCTGGTGGGTGATGACGGTAAAGGCGGCATGGTTGCTAACCAGCGTGAGCTGCTAGCCGGCGATGTTGAATCTTCACTCGCCCATTCAAATAACTTAATAACACTGCTATGGACGCTACTGCTCGTGAGCCTTGGCCTTATTACCGTCATTGTTCAGCGCACTGCCAGCTCTATTAGCGGGCCCGTCACTGCCATGACAGAAGCCATGGGGAAACTTGCTGCCGGTAACACCGCTATTGAAATACCCGGGTTGGAGCGGAAAGATGAAATAGGCATCATGGCAACCTCTGTTAATGTCTTTAAGGTCAACGCAATAGAGCGCACCCGTCTTGAACAGGAGAGCAAAGCTGCCGAGCAGGCTCAATTAGAACGTGAACGGAGTGATCGAGAAACAACTGCCGCTGAAGAAAAAGCTAAAGCTGAGCGTGTCCATGCACGTGCTGCTGAACAGGAGGCTCGCGCCCTGCGGATTGACACGCTTATTGCAACGTTTGAGAATGACGCTAGTGAGGCATTAAATGCTATGGCTTCATCATCAGTCGAGATGAATGCAACGGCAGAACAACTCGTTGCAACATCCTCCGAGACCAAAAACCGTTCTTCTATTGTCGCCACAGCATCAGATGAAACAGCCCACAATGTGAATATGGTTGCCGCAGCAGCGGACCAGCTTTCGACGTCTGTACAAGAAATTGGTCGACAAACGGCCCGGGCAAGTGCCATCTCGGAGGAAGCCGTAGAAGAGGCTGCTCAAAGCGAAAAAGCCACCATAGCGCTAGCCTTGGCCGCAGAAAAAATCAACGATGTCATGATCTTAATCAGCGACATCGCGGAACAAACAAATTTACTGGCACTGAATGCAACCATCGAATCCGCCCGTGCGGGTGAAGCCGGGAAAGGTTTCGCCGTTGTTGCCAGCGAAGTCAAGGCACTTGCTAGCCAAACCAGTGATGCAACCAATGACATCACCCAGCATATTGAGGAAATGCAAAAGCTGACGAAGAGTGCGGTTAATAGCATTAAGGCCATTGTTGAAGTCAATGCCCGATCAAATGAAGTGACCTCAAGTATTCAGGCCGCTATTGAGCAGCAGAGTGATGCGACCGATGAAATATCGCAGAGCATTTTGCAAGTTGCTGCGGGCAGCACTGAAGTTTCCAGCAATATAACGAATGTAGCCGATGGTGCCGATGAAACCGGCAAAGCTGGCGAACAGGTGCTCGGCGTTTCTAACGAGCTTAGCCAGATCTCCGAAAAGCTAAAGCACGATATCGAAGGGTTTCTAAAAGATGTTCGCTCCGCTTAAGGAGCCTCATCCAGCAACTGGCGCACCCGCTCGAGCAAATCCCGTGAGCTATAGGGCTTGGCAAGCACTTTGGCTTTTAACGCTGTACCCGCATCATCTACCCGGCCTGTGTCATCAAAACCACTAACAATAAGTACTTTCACGCGGGGAAATTCAACGTTTACTTTACTGGCCAGTTCATATCCATCCATGCGGGGCATAATCACATCGGATATCAGCAAATCTACCGAATTGCTACGCAGTAATATCAAGGCATCTTCACCACTCGCTCCGCACAATACGGTGTAGCCATTCCCACTCAGCACCTCCCTGGCAAGCGCCAGTAAAGCGGGCTCGTCATCAACAACGACGATAGTTTCCCGGCCTGCCAATAAGGGGCTATCTGCCAATGACAGCCCTTCATCAACCTCGGAGATGCCGGTGTCGCGGGGAAAGAACAAACTAAATCGAGTGCCCACGCCCGGCTCGGAATAAACCTGAATGCCGCCCCCACTACGCTCAACAAAGCCGTAGACCTGGCTCAAGCCCAGGCCCGTCCCCAGCTCGCCCTTGGTGGTAAAAAACGGATCAAATATTTTGGCGACCGTCTCTTTATCCATCCCTTTACCGGTATCAGAAACACAGAATCTGACATAGTCACCCGCAACAATACCCAAGTTTTCAGCATCTAAATTGTTGAAACTTTGATTGGCCGTGGCTATCGATAAAACCCCATCGCCACCCTCCATTGCATGCATCGCATTAATGCACAAGTTCATAATCACGTCTTCGAAATCACCTTTATCAAGCCACACAGTCCATAATTCGGCAGACAGATCCATGTTGATGGAAATTCTTGCGGTAACAATTTTTTCCAATAAATTTCGCTGATCTGCCAACACAGCGCTCACATCAATAGCCGTTGCTTCCATGGGTTGTTGCTTAGAAAAAGCCAGCAATTTTTTAGTGAGCGCTGTCCCCCTTTCTCCAGCCTGACTAATTTGATTCGCATAAGCTTGCAATTCTGGTTGATCTGACAAGGCAATATGTAACAACTCAGAATAACCAAGAACAATACCCAACATATTGTTGTAATCGTGGGCAATCCCCCCTGTCAATTTCCCCAGGGCATCCATTTTTTGGCTACGACGTAATTGTTCTTCCGTTTTTTTCTCATGGCTTAAATCATGAATAGCAGCAATGAATAACATTTTTTCACTACCCACCCGAAAAGTAGTGGTGACGGATAAACGGACGGGGAATTGATCTCCGCTTTTATTCATCATCATCGTTTCATGGGCTCGGTCAATTATTTCAATATCTTTACCTTTGGTGCTCTCATATAAAAACTGCTGGTAATTACCGGCAATATCACGGGGCATTATTAAATTAAAGTGCCCGCCTATTACCTCTTCCGCAGAATACTCAAATAGCCTTTCAGCAGAGGCATTGAAACTTAAAATAACACCATCTTCATCAACCGTAAGAAGGGCATCTAAAAGGTTATCGAGGAGTAGCTGCTGTTCAAGTTGTTGTTGCCGGTTTTTTTCTTCAGCCTGCACCCGCGGGGTAATGTCATCAATCAATGCCGCCACGCCAACAACCGTCCCATCCTCATCAACCAGCGGCGTACTAAACCATTCACAATCGATGGTGCCCCTATCCTTGGTGCGGTTTTTGTTAGTTTGGTGAATAACCGCCTGGTTCGACAGTAGCTTTTCACGAGTATCGGACATATCAGCTATGCCTTCGGGTGACCTCAATAAATCCCAGGAATATTGCCCTATCGCCTCTTCTTTACTATAGCCAAAGATTTTTTCAGCCGCTGAATTCCAGTTTGTTACCCGAAAATCCCTGTCATACTCAATAGCCGCCAGCGGAGTTTGCTCAATATATAGAGCTAAGCGTTTTTGACTCTCAAGTAATTTCTGACGTATTCGGTACTGCTCAGTAACGTCATGAAATACGAGAATGGCGCCGACCGTAGTATTGCCATTGCGTATTGGTGCAGCGCTATCCGCAATTTGATATTCCACAGCATTCTTTGCCAATAAGGTTGCATTGCTACTTAGAGTAACAACTTCTCCCGTAGTCAAAGCCCTCTGTACGGGGTTCGCAATTGGCTCCAGAGTCTCAGCATCAACGATAGGGAAAACATCACGCACAGAGCAACCTATCGCATCACTAACTGTCCAGCCTGTCATTTCTTCCGCCACAGGATTCATGCGAGTCACCAGCCCCTCGCGATCTGTAGCAATAACGGCATCACCAATACAATTTAGGGTAAGCGCAAGGTTTACCTCGCTATCCCGTAGTGCCGCCACCGACTGATGCAACTGTGTTTGCATTGCCATCAATGCCTCAACCAGAATATCCAGTTCATCAGGACTCTTAGAAACGTGGCGAGGGCGATCCAGTACTAATTGTTGGCCCAGATTCGACAAACTGATATCACGTGCAAAAGAGGAAATCGTACCCAGGTGCTGGGTAACACCACGACTCACCAATAATAAAACCAGACCCGCAACCAGAAAAGTCTGAAGGGCAACAATAAAAACAGAGGAAAAAGCGTTGCCATAAAACTGTTGGTAAACATCATCTGTGGACGCCACAATCCTCAAACCACCAATTTCTTGTTGCTTATCACCGTAATCATAGTAAATGGGGTAATTACGGGTAATGGCATCACCGAGGGGATATTCCCCTGCTTCGACAAGCACCTCACCCTGCTCACTGACGGAAAGATATTCAATCGACTGTAAATTCAACATGCCGCCTAAATCCAGCTTTATCGCATCGATATCAGTCAACCAAAGCCGAGTGCCGATACTCGGCAAATAAAGCCTCCCCACTTCATCAAGCTGTGTATCAATTTTTTTCAGGTCACGCTTTAACTCTGAATAGAGGTATAAACCAGACGTAACGATAGTGGCAATAATGCTAACAAGGAAAACAGACAGGCCCAACCGACGGGCCAAAGGACCTGTTAATTCTGCACGGGAGCGTTTCATAATAAGTAATATACCAAACCAGGTTTACTCTTTCACTCAATGAATAATTAGCCGCTTGCAGGCTACTTTTTTTCTAATATTGGATCAGCTAACCTTTCAGTATAGCCACTATTTTTAGCCTGCAAATGCCTGTCAACCACACGCCGAAAAGAACCATCTTGCTTCATTTCTTGCAAAGCACCGGCCAAACGAGGCACTAATGCAGCATGTTTTGGGTGAAGATAAATATAGGCAGGCACGCTATCAAGGGGCAGATTACTGGCTACCACACCCTTAATATCATTTTTCCGCAGATAGTATTGGCCTATCCTTTTGATAAAAACAGCGTAATCTATTCTTTTTCTTAGCAGCAATGTAAACAACTGTTTTTGATCTTTTACTTTAGTAATTAACGCACTTGCAGGCACTTTATTCTCAATAAGTTTCAAGCCAATAATGATCCCCACAGATTTATCTGATAAGGATTGCCAACCATTTTTTAAATCTATTGGTTCGCGAGAAAAAACCACAAACTCATTGCCAACGAGCGGCTCAGGGACTTGTAACAGGGTTGGGAAATACGCTTCAATAGCCGTCGTTCTCAGCAGTTCGCCATCGACAATCCCCGCCTCGGACATCTTCAGACTTCTCTCTGTCGGCACTGTCAAAACGCGCAGATCGTAACCCACTTTCTGTAATGCCTGTTCGACCAGCTCATCAACTAGCCCCGTTTGCTCTGGCGAATGATAAAGTCCCGATAGCAAATCGCCTGTCACCAATGTAAGAACCGGAGCATCAGACGCAGTAACAAAAACACTGTTTATAAGAAACAAGAGGCAGGCAAAGTATTGCCAGCAGCGATTAACAAATCCTGAGCTGATTTTCTGCTTCATTAGGCTGCCTGCTCTCTTGCTATTCAACCATTATTATCTAACTTGGTATTTTATGTAGATGAACATCTTGCTGTGGATAAGGAATAGAAATACCTTCCTGGTCAAAGCGTTTTTTCACGGCCTCAGTCAAACCAAAGTACACACCCCAGTAGTCCGCTGAATTTACCCAGGATCGAACCACAAAATTCACACTACTGTCAGCCAGTTCCGATACAGCGACCAAGGGCGCAGGATCTTTCAATATTCGCCCATCCGCATCAATAAGCGCTTCAAGAACACTTCGCGCCTTATCAATATCATCGTTATAACCAATGCCTACGACCAGGTCGACACGACGCGTATCATTAGCAGAATAATTGGTAATAACCCCGCCCAAAACTGATGAATTTGGAATGATAATTTTTTTATTATCCCCCGTTTTCATCTCTGTCGTGAAGATCATAATACTTTCAACGACACCGGCAGCACCTGCCATCTCAACAAAATCACCAACCTTAAAGGGCTTAAAAAGAATAATTAAAACGCCGGAAGCAAAGTTCGACAGAGAGCCCTGCATCGCCAAACCAATGGCCAGGCCTGCAGCACCAACAATCGCAACAAAAGACGCCGTTTGAATACCTATCTGGCCAAGAGCCGCAATCACCACAAAAATCAATAGTGCGTAATACACCATGCTGGAAGCAAAATTAACCAGAGCTTCATCAACCTCACGGATCTTCATCATCCGCTCAGTAACACTGCCCATCTTTTTCGCTACCCACTTACCAATCACGAAGATAAGCAGGGCGACGATAATTTTAACTCCGTATAAAGTAGCCCAGCCAATCATCGTTGCGGTAATCGATTCAAAACTATCCATTCTCATACTCCGTCATAAATACACTGCAAAAAAAGGGGCGTGCTTATTCAGCACACCCCCTCTTTTTAACAGCTCTATAAAAGCTGTCAACTATTTCACGCTAATCACGCCACCTCAAACAAGCCCGCAGCGCCCATGCCGCCACCAACACACATGGTGATAACCACGTACTTTTCGCCGCGACGCTTGCCTTCACGCAGAGCGTGACCGACCATGCGCGCGCCACTCATACCGTAGGGGTGCCCAATGGAGATAGCACCACCGTTGATGTTGAGGTTTTCATTGGGAATACCCAGCTGATCACGGCAGTAAATAACCTGCACGGCGAAGGCTTCGTTCAATTCCCAAACACCAATATCGTCCATTTTCAGGCCGTTGGCTTTCAGTAGTTTAGGAATGGCGAAGACGGGACCGATGCCCATTTCTTCGGGGCCACAACCGGCAACGGCCATACCACGATAAATGCCCAAGGGCTCAAGACCGCGTTGTTCCGCTGCTTTCGCTTCCATTAAGACACAAGCGGCTGCGCCGTCTGACAACTGGCTGGCGTTACCAGCAGTGATGCTACCGCCTTCGATGACGGGGCCAAGTGACGCCAGGCCTTCGGCATTGGTACTGGGACGATTGCCCTCGTCGAGCTTCAGGGTTTTCTCAACACTGGAGACTTCTTTCGTCGCTTTATCCATCACCTGCATAGAGGCCGTAACTTCAACAATCTCGTCAGCGAAAAGACCTGCTTCCTGAGCCGCAGCCGTACGCTGCTGGGACTGCAGTGAATACTCGTCCTGTGCTTCACGGCTGACGTTGTAGCGATTAGCGACAATCTCAGCAGTTTCGAGCATGGGGATGTAAATATTTTTCTGCATCGCGATCAGTGCTTCATCGCGATTGCGGTAGCTGTTGGCGTGTTCGTTCTGCACCAGGCTGATGTGCTCGATACCACCGCCGACAACGGTGGTCATACCGTCGCACATAATCTGCTTGGCCGCCGTGGCGATGGACATTAAGCCTGATGAACATTGACGTTCGATGCTCATGCCACTAACGGTATCGGGCAGGCCCGCACGCAAGCCAGCCAAACGTCCGATGTTGTAACCGGTGGTACCCTGCTGCAGCGCACACCCCATGATCACATCATCAATCTCGGCGGGGTCAACACCCGCCCGCGCGATGGCTTCACGAATGGGGATGGCACCCAGTGTCGGACCGTCGGTATCATTAAAAATCCCGCGATAGGCTTTACCGATGGGGGTACGGGCACTTGAAACAATGACTGCTTCTCTCATTTTCTACACTCCTGTTTGGGTTAGCGCAGGGCAATAATGGCCCTCGCGTATTTTACGTTGCTTTACTTTTCTTAAGAAATTTCTGGGTTTGTTGTCCGGCATTGGTCAGCACACGCTGGCCAGCCTCGTCCTCGACATCCGCCCAGGCGGCACGAATATTTTCCGGCGTGCGTTCTTCCGGTGACAAGTAAATACCGTCAGTTTCATAAATACGCGTGGTGGCATAACCGCCGGCACCAGCAGCGAGAATAGTACGGGTTGGCGCTTCGTCATCACACAGGGTTAACAAGCCGGTGGTCACCGCTTCGGGGGGCATTAACTCTTCGGCACTGTCGTCAGAGAAAATATCCGCCGTCATGCGCGTGTAAGCCGAAGGTGCCAGTGCGTTGATGTGAATGCCGTACTTATGCCCTTCGAGTACCAGGGTGTTCATCAAACCAATCACCGCCATTTTCGCAGCACCATAACTGGACTGACCAAAGTTACCGTAAAGGCCACTGGCAGAGGTGGTCATAACGATACGGCCGTACTCCTGCTCGCGCATCAAGTCCCACACGGCTTTCGAGCAATTTACCGAACCCATTAAATGCACTTCAACCACGGCGCGGAAATTATCGAGGTCAGCCTTGGCAAAACTTTTGTCGCGCAGTATGCCGGCGTTGTTAATGAGAATATCGACCCGGCCCCACTCGGCTTTCGCCTGGGCGACCATGGCTTCAACTTCATCGTAGTTGGCAACGTTGGCACCATTGGCGATAGCTTCACCGCCCTTTGCTTTAATTTCAGCAACCACTTGCTCAGCCAATGTAGCTGAACTACCACTACCATCAACGGCTCCACCGAGATCATTAACAACGACTTTGCAGCCGCGTTCGGCCAGCGCCAGTGCGTGAGATTTTCCCAGACCGTTACCAGCACCGGTGACGATGGCAACACGATCATCAAAACGAATAGTCATTTTTCACTCCTAGTTTTTTATTTAAATACCTTCAACTATGTTCAAAAAATAACTAGCCCGCAAAAACCATATTCAGCCACTCAGCCTTTAATGCGGGCTTGTCGACACCTTCAATTTCAACGGTGATATCCAGTTTAAACAGGTATTGGCCGGGCTTTTTCTCGGTGGCTTCCAGCAGTACGGCATTGGCGCGCACACGACTACCGACTTTTACAGGCGTTAAAAAACGCACTTTATCGAAACCGTAATTAACACCCATGGTGCGCTTGGGCACATTGACGCCAACGCCGTTTTGCAGAAAGTGGGCCAGCATCGACAGGGTTAAAAAACCGTGGGCGATAGTGCCGCCGAAGGGACTGTCTGCAGCTTTAACAGGATCGACGTGAATAAATTGATGGTCGAGGGTGACATCGGCAAAGTCATTGACCTGCTTTTGAGTGATTTCAAACCAGTCCGAAGTACCGCAGTCATCGCCAATGTGGGACTGTAAATCACTGGTATTAATTTTAATGGTCATCGTCGTTCTTCCTCATTAATGGTCGATTAAAAATATTTTTTAGCTGAATTTAATAATTCTGCAAACTGGCAAAACGCTGCACATGGTAACGTCTATCGCCAAACTGCTGCTCGGCAACACGGGCACGCTTCATAAAAAACCCGATATCCAGCTCATCTGTCATGCCGATGCCGCCGTGTAATTGCACGCCTTCGTTAGTCACCAGAGTCACCACTTCGCTGACTTTTGCCTTACAAACACTAGCCAGCAGGCTTAACTGCGAGTCATTATTGTCGAGGGCCTGCAGGGCTTTAATAACCACCGATTTGGCCAGTTCTATTTCGCTAAACATATGGGCGGCGCGATGTTGCAGGCCCTGATAAGAACCAATTAAAGCGCCGTACTGGCTGCGCTCTTTCATATATTGCACAGTGCGCTCAAACACCTCCTGAGACATGCCCAGCAATTCCGCTGAGAGGTGAATATTGGCGACATTGGCGAGATAGGTAATCAGGCTAGTGCCCTCATCTTTTTCACCCAGTAAAGCGTCCGCTGCAAGTTCAACGTTATTCAAACGCAACATTGCACTATTGCGACTATCGGCCAAATACACCCGCTCGATTTCTACGCCCGGCGCGGCGCTATCGATAATAAACAGACTGATGCCTTGCTCGTCACTGGCATCACCCGAGGTCCGCGCGCTAACAATAAACTGATTGGCGATATGCCCATCGCAAACGAACTGCTTTTCACCATTAAGTACGTAGCCAGTACCACTGGCCGTCGCCATTGTTTTCACCATTGCAGGGCGATACTTCGGGCCTTCGTCCAGCGCCACGGCGAGTAACAATGAACCGTCGACAATCGCTGGCAACAGGGCTTTTTTCTGCGCCTCAGAGCCTGCGGTATTAATGGCCGATGCTGCCAATACCGCGGTGGATAGCAACGGTGAAGCCGTCAATGTACGACCGTTTTCTTCCATCACCTGACCCATGCCGACGTGGCCAAACGCGAGGCCCCCGTGGGCTTCGGGTACTAAAACCCCCGTCCAGCCCAGCTCAACCATTTGCTGCCAGGTGGCTTTGTCATAACCCAGCTCGCTACGCTCATCGCGCAGTTGGCGAAGTTGCGCCACCGGGGCGTGCTCACTCAAAAAGCCCTGGGCGGATTCTTTGAGCATGTTTTGCTCTTCATTCAGTACTAATGCCATTTGTCCTTACCCCTTTTGACCTAAACTTTTTGA